>ENA-ORXT01001579-ORXT01001579.1-marine-metagenome-genome-assembly--contig:-NODE-1579-length-30135-cov-104.378568_pt1 | contig 30135 bp, 27 predicted proteins | sample MGYA00237868_ERZ511482 | MGnify/ENA metagenome assembly ERZ511482 | reverse complement strand
TTGCCTTGGCGAATTTCATTGCCGTTCATTTTCATGGTGGCGGTCCTTAAATCTTGTAAAGTGAGCGGGCCTTAACAGCGCAGCTAGCGATGGGCAAGGCGCAGCGCGCAGACTCAAACAAAAACAGCCGCCTCGTATAGCGGCGGCTGTTTGAATTTAGGATTAGCTGCGATTTAGTTTTTCGCTAAGGCCCCATCAATATTGGTGACATTATTTTTGACGTTACGCTCAATCAGCAAACGCCGTGGATCGACAACAACATGTGTCGGCGCTTTATCGACCGTGATCGTGGCCGTAAAGATGCGCGCGGTTTCATCCTCGCCTTCTAGGGCCAAAGAGTTTTCATCCGTGACCCGAACCCGCTCTAGTTTGAGCCACTCATCGCCAAATGTATCTTCGGGATCGGTGGTATATAGGCCGATCTCAATCCATTCATTGAGACCTTCGCCGTCCATTTTGGCCACAGACGTTTCCTTGCCGTCCTCTTCCGAGGCAATCAATTTGTCGACCTGAATTTGGACGGTCACGTCATATCCACCTTCTGCATTTGGCGTTGTCTCAGGCTCACTATCCGCCGCAAAAGCGAGATCCCAAAAAGTGATACGGTCCCAGTAATCCGTGATTAACTGGTCATAATCAGGACCGGCTGCGTCTCGTAAATATTGCGTAAGCTCCAACGTCGTAGGATACGGCTTTCCCTTTTGTCCGTAATCCACGACGAATTTTCGGATGGCGCTCTGCATTTTCTCTTCGCCCATATATTGTTTGAGACCCCAAAAGACCCAGCTGGCTTTATTGTAAACCAGATATTGCTGATTTTCGGCTTTGGCCAATGGCGGCTCGTCATCACTGTCCATGGCGCGGCTAACGAGATAGGATTGTATTGCGCGCTGCTCCAAAACGCGGCGCGCCTTCTGCCATCCCAGCTCTTCTTCATAGGCCGTCATGGCAGCGTTTTCCGTGAGCCCTTCCGAGAGGACATTAAATCCAACTGTTTGCGCCGGCATGATTTGATGACCAAACCATTGGTGACCAATTTCATGCATGGTCACGTAGGTCGCTAAGTCGACGCTTTTATTATCATCGGGATCACCGGGATCGCGCATGAAGCCGATATTTTCCGAGAACGGAACTGTGCCGGCAAAGGACTGCGCAAAGCTGCGGTAAGGGAACTCCACGATACGTAATTGCGAATATTGGTAAGGGCCATATTCCCGCGTGAAGGTTTTGAAACTATCTTTCATCGCCTCCAACATCAGCGGTACATTATAATCGTGGGATTTGTAGTGGAAAATCTCCAGGGGGATTTTTGTCCCGTCGGGCGCTGTCCACTCATCTTTCGCGACTGTATAGTCACCTGACAGGAAGCTAAAGAAATTCGCGATCGGTCGATTGGATTTGTAATCTCGGCAAGAACGGTTGTCCACTTCATAGGTCCGCAGCAATTCGCCCGGTGCAATGCCAATTTGGTCAGCGTCGGTGCAAACGGTCGCTTCGAAATCGACATAGTGAGAATAGGCATCGAAGAAATTGATCTGACGGGCGTCTTGATCCGTCCGTTCCGGCATCTCCTCACGCTCCGGCAAGTCATATTTCCGCCGCGTATCCGGGTTTCGCATATAGGTCCGAGCGATACCGATTTGTGGGAAAACCTGGCCATTATTCACAAAGGTCCCGTTATCAACCATGATAGACCCGTCGCCTAGTTTAGGCGGATGGAAATAGGTTTCAAAATCGATCACTGTCGTTGCGCCCGGCGCAAGCGGCGTATCAAATTTGATAATACGAGTGTTATACTCTTTGAGCGCTTCGGCCAACTTACCTGTCGTAAGACGGGCCGCCCCGAGGACAGCCAAGCGGCGGTTGTCTTTTTTATGGTTGACAGCCGGCCGCAGGTAGAACTGCTCCAAGGGTTTAGTATGTGGGTTAGTCAGCGTCAACTCACCAGAGATAACAGCTTCGCGTTTATCAGGGTAAAACTGAACATCTGCCTTTACGGCTATGACATTGGGTTGAGGATCATCCTCAAGCGGTTTCACGAGTTCTTCATAGGCGACAGAGCGTTTTTCGCGTTGGGTTTTGTTTCGGTAATTACCGTCTTCATATGACCCGTGAATGGAGAGGCCAGTTCCGATAAAGCCGGCTAAGCCTAAAACGGCGAGACCGGCTGTCGGCACAGTGATTGAACTCGAAACTTTGCGCAAACGTGCCAGAAGCCCGGTTTGCAATCCGCGGCGATACATCCAGATTGAGAGCACTGCCAGAATGATGGCAAAGGCTCCCCAATAAAGTCCAAATGCTCTAAATTGAGATAGGTCTGCATAACCGGACATCTCTGACAATCCGCCAGGACTGACGCTCCCATAACTCATCAAAGGGTGATAGAAAGGCAGCTGCACGACCGCAAAGGGAATGGCGATAATGACACCAGCCGCGACCAACATACCGACCACGCGGTTGGGCATGAAATTTTGGATGAACATGACCAAGAAGGCTTGCAAGGTAAAACTTACACCGAAGGCCAGTAGACCGGTTTTGAAGTAAACGAGCGGATTTACATCGACGCGGCCGCCGCTCAGGATGGCTTGCGTGATCATACCAAAAATAATCCCAACAAGTATCATTGAGAATAATACGAGCGTGAGCGCTAGCCATTTCGCCCACAGCAGACTGGAGTTACTGACGGGCGTGGCATCTAGAATTTCATGAATGCCCGATGTCTTTTCTCGCCAGATAATATCACCGCCAAAGAAAACCATGACAATCAAAACGGGAAGCGCCAATGAGCCCAATACAATACCCGCCATATATGTTGACGTTGGAATAGTCGGATCCGGATTGGCGGCTTGAGACCCCCAAACGACAATCCCAAAAAGGGCAATGAAAATTCCCATCATAATCACAAAGGGCGTCGACCGAATGGTCGTTACAAACTCATGGATCAGGCGTCGGCCAAAACTGCTGAAGTCGTGGGACAGACCTAGCTTTGGCGTGACGGGATACATCTCGATATCTTTCGTCTCGATGACATCCGCAAATTTGTTTTTCTTTGTGCGTCGTTTTACGATCCCGCGTGTGGATTTCAGGAAGGAGAGAGCAAACAGTCCGAGCCCTATTCCACCCCAAATTAAGCGGTTCAGTCCGATATACCCAAAGAGGGGTGTCAAACGAGAGTTCTGTTCGGCAGCGGGCCAAAATTGCGTGACTTCTGCCAAAGCCGATGTGCCAAAGGGGTCAACCATCGGGCCGTACCAATCAGGGGCATTATCTCCGGCGAGCGCGCCTGCGATAAAATAGAGAATGAGTAAGCCAACTGCACTGACATAGACCATAGCTTTGTCGCGCGTCAGGACGGCAATTGACGTGAAAATCGCTGTGATAAACAGTGCATTGATCATGATAAAGAACACAACCGGGTGAAGGTAATATAGCGGGTTGATTGGCCCGAAGGCCTCTTTGTCTGCCCATGGCATAAGGGGACCCGCCATCATGGTGATAATGATTGCGGATAGACACAAGGTAACAGCCAGCCACGCCGCGATCATGCGCGACAAAACCATGTCAGATGTTTTCACCGGCGTGGCATGAATAACCTCAACGGATTTGTATGTATCGTCTCGTAATACGCCATTGACGACAAAGACAGCTCCGAAAAATATACAGGCGAGTGATAACGCTGAAATATTAAGCGCAATCGGTAAAGCGCCGTTAAGTTTGACTTTTGCCCCGCCGCTGGCAGAAATGCTGAGCCAGTCGGTTGAGGCGAGTAAGCCCAGACCCATCATCACAACGAGTGATAACCAAAAACCGACAGATTTGATATGATAAGAGAGTTCAAATTTTAGGAGCTTACGCAGCATGGCTTACCCCTTCCAATTCGGACTGAGTGACATGGCCATTCAAGAACGCGAAATAGGCATCTTCTAAATTGACCTCTGCGCGCGAGAAACCGGGTGCAGGTGCATCGGAGTCAAAGTCAAGACTCAGCAAAGAGACTTCCGTTCGGCCGAGTTTCTGACGCTTATTTAAAAACCCATCGCGGCTCACATAGGTTTCGGCCTCTGCCTTGTCCATGACACTTCGCCAGACGCGGCCTTTAATTGTGTTGACCAAATCCTCAGGTGCGCCGCGAGCAACCAATGTTCCTTGGCCCATAATGGCCATGTCGGTACACAAATCGCGCACATCCTCAACAATATGAGTCGACAGAATGATGACTTTCTCTTCGCCCGCTTCTGACAAAAGATCCAAGAAACGCTGCCGCTCGAACGGGTCCAATCCGGCCGTGGGTTCATCCACAATCAAAACTTTCGGGTCACCCAGCATGGCTTGCGCCACGCCAAACCGCTGCCGCATACCGCCTGAATAGGTCGAGACATTCGCGGAGGAATGTTTGAGCAGATTGACGTTTTTGAGAAGCGATAGGATCTGCGCCTCTCGCTCTTTTTTAGGGGATATGCCTTTCAGAACGGCGATATGGTCCAGCAATGCTTTTGCGCTCATGCGGGGATAGACACCAAAATCCTGTGGTAGATAACCGAGCGTCGCGCGCATGGCGTCGGGTTTCGAAAGAATATCGACGCCGTCTAACGTGATCGCGCCTGTATCTGGTTTCTGCAATGTGGCGAGCGTCCGCATCAATGTTGATTTACCCGCGCCATTAGGCCCGAGAAGCCCGAAGAGACCCGGCTTTAAGTCAAGCGAGACGTTTTTGAGTGCATGGACGTCACCAAAACTCTTAGAGATATTTTTTATGGACAGCATGACATTCCCCCGAACGCTAAATAAATCTGTGATTTTCACAGCGTGTAACAGGGTTTTATCGAAAAACAACAAAAAATATCGATTAACGATATTGAATTCGCGGATTTAGCTCGGGTAATTGTCACAGAATTATAATTTTGTGCCGCTATTCAGCAGGCCCGCAACAGTCTAGTCTTTGGAATTATGGAAGCAGAAATTCCCGTCATATCGCCGCCTTTATCCTATAGCTTTGCGCGCCTGCACGGCGTTGTTGTGGCCGATGGTGATGGCGGAGTGCCTGTTTTGGCGCACCGTCCGGGTGTGTCGCGTGAAGCTCTGTTGGAAGCGCGGCGGGCCTTTGGACGTCCAATACTGCCGTCCTTAATCAGTGCGGACGACTTCTCCCGGCTCATCGCCAAAACCTATGCGCAATCCGACCTGTCCCGGTCTGCGGATGCGGCGATAGGTGACCCGGAAGATTTATCCCAACTCGCGTCAGGCCTGCCGAAAACCTCAGATCTGTTGGATGACGCAGATGACGCGCCGGTTATTCGCCTCATCAATGGTATCTTACAGGAAGCTATTCGTTCCCGTGCGTCAGATATTCATGTTGAGCCCTATGAAGAGAGACTCTCCGTTCGGTTTAGAATTGACGGAACACTGACGGAGAAGCTGTCATTGCCCGCGCGCCTCGCCCCTGTTCTGGTCAGCCGGGTCAAAGTTATGGCGCGTCTGGATATAGCCAATAAACGTGTCCCGCAGGATGGGCGTTTTTCATTTAATCTGGGCGAGCGCCAGATTGATGTGCGTGTCTCGACCTTGCCTGCGCGTCACGGCGAACGTTTGGTCATGCGGATTTTGGAAAAAGACAGTCAAGGTATTGGCCTGTCAGAGCTCGGCATGGATGCGGCCATGTTGGAAGATTTCCAATCCATGCTGGCCCGGCCCAATGGCATCATCCTCGTTACTGGTCCAACCGGCTCCGGTAAGACAACGACGCTTTACGGCGCGCTCTCGCGGCTCAATGACGGCACGCGAAATGTGTTGACGGTGGAAGACCCGGTTGAATATGCACTCGACGGAATTGGCCAGACGCAAGTGAATGATAAAATCGGCATGAGCTTTGCGGCGGGCTTGCGCGCGATTTTGCGACAAGATCCGGACGTTGTCATGGTCGGCGAAATCCGTGATCCCGAGACCGCCGAAATTGCCGTCCAAGCCGCCCTGACCGGGCATTTGGTTCTCTCGACCGTTCATACGAATTCTGCTGTTGCGGCTATCGCGCGGCTTAGGGACATGGGCGTCGAGCCGTTCCTTTTGTCTTCAACCGTGACGGCGCTTGTGGCGCAGCGTTTGGTTCGGCGTCTCTGCGAAAATTGTAAACAACCCTATTCACCTGCAAAATCAGAATGCGCTGAACTGGGCGTGAAATCCGGTGCGACCTTCTATAAAGCTATCGGATGTATGCAATGCCAGAACATTGGCTACCAAGGCCGCCTGGGACTATATGAAATGGTTATCAATGATGATACGCTGCGGCAGATGATCCATGACGGCGCGTCGGAGACAGACATGTCTACTTATGCGTTTCAATCCCGCCACACTCTTTTGCAAAGCGGCGCAGATGCGGTGCTTGCGGGCGATACCAGCTCCGAAGAAGTTCTACGTGTGTGTTCGGCCCAAACCTCGGACAATATTTAGATCGTGGATGCGTTTGATTACAGCGCGATTGATGCAGGCGGGGTTAAACGTTCCGGCACACTCATGGCGGGAAGTGCGCGGGAAGCGCGAGACCTGCTGCGCGCCCGATCCCTCACGCCGCTAGATTTGAACCGATCACGCAAGAAAGCGATCAAATCCGGAGAGATATCCAATACCAAAAGTTTCGGCTCCGGGAAAATTAAACATGGGGAATTGACGCGCGCGACCCGGCAACTCGCCATTTTGATTGATGTGGCGACCCCGGTTGAAGACGCGTTGCGGGTCACCGCGATGCAATTCGAAAAATCTCCGATGAAGGGCGTGCTACTCTCTATTCGGTCCCAAGTTGTAGAAGGGGCAACTTTGTCCCAAGCGTTGCGAAGCCAACCTCAAGCGTTCTCAGATCTCTATGTCGCTATGGTGGCCTCGGGCGAAACGTCGGGGCAGTTGCCGGAGGTGCTTTTGCGTCTCGCTGATGATTTAGAAGCCGCGCAGGCCATCCGCCGAAAAATCGCAGGCGCAACAGCTTATCCGATCGTGCTCAGCGCGGTCGCGCTCATCGTGATTATTGTGTTGATGATTTTTGTTGTGCCAAAAGTTGTCGAACAATTTGACACCTTCGGGCAGGATTTGCCGCCGCTAACGCGCGGGACGATTTGGCTGTCCGAGTTTCTGCAAAGCTATGGGCTGATCCTTTTGGCTGCGATTGTCATTTCGATTGTCGCACTGCGCTATGCGTTAAAGAGCAAAAACGTTCGGCGGCGTTGGGACGGAATAAAACTGCGATTGCCACTGATCGGACGCTTAAACCGGGACGTGAATGCCGCCCGGTTTTCGCGGACAATGGCAGGATTGGTTAGCGCAGGTACACCTGCGCTTGCGGCCATGGAGACGGCGCAACATACGCTGCGCAATTCAGTCATGCGCGATTCCATCAAAGGCGCGGTGGAGCGTGTGCGCTCCGGCGCGCCGATGTCAGCGGCCCTTAAAGAGACAGGCGTCTTTCCGCCACTCGTCACGCAAATGGTCATGGGCGGTGAAATATCAGGTGATATGGGCCAAATGTTTGCAAAATCTGCGGATTATCTGGAAGATGAATTTAACGCGCAGACCGCCATCTTTTTGACCTTGCTGGAACCTGCTATTATCATTCTGCTTGCGGGTGTTGTGCTGCTTGTCGTGGCGGCTATCTTCATGCCTATTCTTCAACTTAACACATTGGCGTATTAAAGATGACAAACCACAATAATGAAGACGGATTTACACTGGTCGAAGTCCTCGTGACACTCGTCATCCTCAGTCTTTTGATTGGGTTTACGGTGGTGAACGTGTTGCCGCAAATTGGTAAGGGAAAGCTTGTTCGGGTTCAGGGCGATATCGCCAGTATCGAAACGGCCCTGCAGATGTATAGCTTGGACAAATTCAATTACCCTACCGAACAAGAAGGCTTGGAAGCTTTGGTCGAGGGCGGATATATTCAAAAAATGTCGCTCGACCCTTGGGGTAACCCTTACGAATACCGTAATCCCGGTGAGCGGGGTCCGATTGATATCTTCTCTCTCGGCGCGGACGGTGAACCCGGCGGTGAAGACCAAAATGCGGATATTGGGAATTGGCAGTAGCGCCTCTTTATAAAGACGCAGGTTTCACACTCGTTGAAATTTTATGCGTTCTGGCGCTTTTGGGCCTGACGGCCGGACTGGTTGTTCTAAATTTGCCCAAGCCCGCGCCCCCATTCCGGACCGAAGTGCAAAGCGTGACGATGCTGCTCAATCTTGCCGCCCGGCAGAGCATCATTGACGGTAAAAGCCGCGGGATCGATATGACGGCGGGCCGCCTTGATATTTTTGCCTATGACGGCGAATGGGTCTCGGACCGACAGCAAGACTTTACAGATATCTTTGACATGGAGCTGATCGTTGAAGGCGCAGAAATTGATTTGGCGGCCAGGGAAAAGAAGAAAGAAAAGTCTGATTTACCGCCCCTTATATATTTTGACGCTACAGGCAATGTGACGCCCTTCAGCTTGTCCTTGGAGGGGCGGGACGAGAGTTATATCCTGTCTCCCGATGCGCGCGGGCGCATTGTCATGGAGGCGGCAGAGTGAAACAGTCCCAGAAACAAGACGGGAAACAAGCGGGTTTCACATTGGTCGAAGTTCTCGCAGCGCTCTTGATTTTCTCTGTCGCGATTATTGGACTTTCGCGCGCCGGCACGCAATCGGTCGCGCATACCCAGCGGCTAACCCATAAAACCTATGCCAGTGTCGTTGCCGATAATCAGTTGATCTACGCCCGTATGCGCAGCCCGGTGGTTGGGACAAAATCCGGCCGTGAAGAGGCGGGCGGCCAGACCTATAATTGGAAGGTCGAAACTGTAAAAACCCCGCAAGCGGGTTTGTTGGAGCTTCGGGTGTCGGTGTCGCAGGATGAGGATGTCTTCGTGACGCGCCGCGCTTGGCTGTCGGAAGGCTCATAATGCGCGCGCCCGAAAAAGACGCCGGCTTTACGCTCGTAGAAGTCCTGATATCACTCTTCATTTTTGCTCTGATTAGTGCGGGGACGATGGGAGCGATGCTTCAAACATTTGCGGCGAAAGACAGGCTGAATACAGCATCAGCGGAGCTGGCAGATATCGCCGCATTCCGGTCCATTCTGCGTGCCGATATGAACGCGCTTACCTTGCGTCCTATGCGGGACGGCGTTGGCGGAACGGAAAACTATCTCGTCACGACCCGCAATCCTGAGGAAAACGCTGCGATACTCACCTTCTCCAGATTAGGCCGCAGCAATCCTACGCGCGCGCCGCGCGGACAGGTCGAACGTGTGCGATACCTCTTGCGAGACGGGCAGTTTATTCGGGAAAGCCTAATGCATGAAAACCCGGCTGAACGGGGCGGTTGGGCCGGACGAGTGCTGCTAGATGGAGTTGAAAAAGTTGAGGTCACCTATCGCGCTACTCTCCCGTCTCAAGGGGGCCAACCCATAGACGTGCAGTTGGAGGAGTGGACCGTATTTTTGGGCAGAGCGGGGACTGAAAACGGTGCTGTTGAATTTAAACTCACGGATAATCGCGGCAATGAGACCACGCATCTGTTCGAGGTTAATTCGTGAACCACGTGCCCGAAAAAGAGAGCGGTACAGTTTTGCTGACAACGCTCCTCATCATGACGGTTATGGCTGCCATTACGCTTGCCCTGATGGAAGACATTCAATTGGCCGTGAAACGGACCATAAATGTGCAAGCCTATTCCCAAGCGGATTGGCAAGCTGACGGCGCGGAAGATTTTGTCTTGTCTTATCTGAAAGCTGATTTCGCGGCACTCGCGCCTGAGGCTAAGGCGGCTTTTCTGCAATCGCGCACACCGCTGGTCCTGCCCACGCCGGACGGAGAGATAACACTCACTCTGAAAGATGCCAGCCAGTGTTTTAATTTGAATGCGCTCGTCCAAGAGACAGGCGAGCAAAATGGTAACGCCGCGTTGGAGTTTGGTCAGCTAGGGGAACTTCTGGGATTGCCGCCAAATCAAGCGACGGCGCTGGCGAGTGCGTTGATTGATTGGCAAGACGCAGATCAGCGGCAGTCAACCGGCGGGGCGGAAGACGGAACTTACCTGCGTAAAGATCCACCCTACCGCACGGCAGACACAGCCTTGCGCAGCCCCGAAGAACTCCGCGCGCTGCACGGAATGGATGAAGATTTGTGGGAGCTTTTCCGTCCCTTTGTTTGCACGGGCGGTGCGGGAATTTTACCAAAGGTCAATGTGAACAGCCTCACAGAGGAAAGGATTATCATTCTGGCGTCGGCCTTGTCCGGCACTGTCAGTGGATATGAGGCTATGCCTGCTGCACAAGCGATTTTGCGCGACAGGCCTCTCACCGGATATGCCGACCAAGAACAAATTAATCAGGTATTGCAGTCATCAGAGATTGAAGACCTGAGCCAAGATCGTGTTGGTATTGATGTGACGGCCGTCTTTGTGGAAGTGGTCACACAGGTCGGCCCTGCGGAGCGGGTCAGAACTTATCGCTATGACGGGGTGGACACGGACACCCCGCGCCTGACATATCGCGGGTGGGGGCGGGCAACTTTCCGACCTGAACTTGAAACCGAAACTGAATTGGACGCGCCCTGATGGCCGCACCGACATTGTTAATCTTGCCTGCCTTGGACGGCGGAGAGGCCATCCTCGCGCTTGCATCAGGCGCTGGGTATGAGACGCGCCGCGTGGCGTCGACTGACATTTCAGAGCTCGACATCAGCGACCTCATACTCATCCTACCCGGTCAATTGGTTCGAATTTTTGAAACAGAATTGCCAAAGGCCGGACGTGCGCAACAATTGAAGATGGCGCGCTTTGCCAAAGAGGATGATATTGCCAGCGGCGCAGAGGACCTCCATTTCGCGCTATCGGATACGCAGCCCCCGCGCTTAGCCGTCATTGAAAAATCAGTTATGGAAATCCTGAGCGGCACATTTGACGGGTTTAAACCCAAAGCCGCTTATGCCGATTATGATGTGCTAAGCGGCGATCAAGCGATGCTGGTCATAGACCGCGCGGTTGAGCCCGGCATCGCAGCTTTGGATTTGGACTGGACGGAAGAAAAACTAGTCCAGCCTTCGGATGGAGAGTTAGCCGGATTATTGGCCGATGGCTTGGCAGACGGGCGGAGCCTTAATCTCTTGCAGGGAGACTACCGTTCAAAGTCCGGATTAAATCTACCGCGTACTCCAGCCATTCGTCTGGCAGCGCTTGCGGCGTTTTCGCTATTGGCCGTTTTTATTTGGAACGGAGTTCAGGACCGCGCGGCGCTAACGCAGGCCGAAAATTTACGAGCGCAAACAGCCTCGGATTATCTAGCGGCCACGGGAAAGCGTGCGCCTGAGAACCCCGGGCGTGCGGCTGCGCAATCCCTGCAATCCGGTCCGGTCCGCGCGGCTGGATTTCTGGATCTTTCTTCTGTCCTCTTCACGGGTCTGTCGGCACTCGATGATATTCGCGTGGATCAATTGCGCTATAATTCGGAAACAGGAACGCTCCAGCTTCGTTTGATTTATCCAAGTTTCGATGCCGCCGCCCGTGCGGAAAGCTCCATCGCACAAGCGGGCGGGCGGCTCACGACGGGCGGAGTGCGGGAACAAAACGGTGCATTCGTCGGCGAAGCCACGCTTAGCTTGGGAGGCGGGTCATGATTGCGTGGTTCAGAGCCCGCGAACCGCGAGAGCGTGTTTTGCTTTTGATTCTGGCGGGTTTGCTCCTTCTTTTTGCGGCTTGGTTTGCGCTAAGCCGAGAGAGCGGACCTAACGGCTCCACAGCCTTGGAAGCCGCGCAAACGGATCGAGAATTTTGGCTACGGGCCGCGCCAAAATTAAATGCGGGTACGGCGACCGGCTCGCGCACAGAATTCACACGCGGGGCGATGATTGACGCCGCGCGTAAACGCGGGGTCATTCTCTCCCGCGTGCAGCCGCAAGCCGGCGGCGGGTTGACAGTCTGGGTAGAGGACGCCGCGACGCAGTCATTTTACGCCATCATTCAAGACCTCGTGACAAATTACGCGGTGGACGTGGACACGGCTTTGATCACGGCGGCGCCCGCGGGCGGGGTCAATGCCCAGCTCACGCTCACGCCTATTTAGACTCTAAGTCCAGCAATTCACGCTTGCGGGTCAATCCCCCGGCATAGCCGCCTAGACCGCCGTCTTTTGCTATAACTCTGTGGCACGGAATTATTAGCGCCAACCCATTGTTAGCGTTGGCCGAAGCGACGGCGCGGACGGCAGCGGGGTTCCCGATCATCTCTGCAAGCTGCGCATAAGACCGCGTCTCGCCATGCGGGATCGTCTGCAAGGCGTCCCAGGTTTGCCGCTGAAAATCAGTGCCTGATGTCGCAAGAGGTGTTGCAAAATTCGATAAGCGGCCCGCGAAATAGGCATCAAGTTCAGCCTCAATTTTTTCTGTAATATGCGTGCGCCCCGGCAGAACAGCCCGATTCTGAATTCTCCGCAAACGATCAAATTGACGCCGCATGTTCTTGCGATTCGTGAACTCGAGGAGATAGAGCGCTGCCTCATCCGCAATCGCAATCATGCGCCCCATAGGCGTCTCAATCCAGTCAATATAAAGCGGCTCCGATGACCCTTTAGACGGGGCGGCGCCAAAAACTTTGGCGTAAGCGCTTCGAAATCCTGAGGCGCTTTCAAATCCTGCATCCAGTTGTGCCTCCAAAACAGAGCCCCCATTGGCTAAAGTCTTGGCGGCCAAGGCCAACCGGCGCGCGCGAGCGTAGTCGATGAAACTCATCCCGAACCGCGTCAAAAACTGACGCCGGGCTGTTGACGGGTCGAAGCCTTGCGCCGTCAGCATGGCGTTCGTAATTTTGCGGTCAGGTTCAGCCTCGACCAGAGAGATAAGGGCTTTGATCAACGCCGAGTCCCCGCCTGCAGGATGGCAGCGCTTGCAGGCCCGAAAGCCTGACGTTAGCGCCCCCGACGCGGAGTTGTGGAACGTGCAGTTTTCAAATTTTGGTAGGCGCGCAGGACATCCTGGACGGCAGAAAATTCCTGTCGAGGTAACGCCCAAAAATAAATGCCCGTCATAGCGCATGTCTTTATTTGCAAACACAGCATAGCGGTCCATATCCGTCATCAGCTGCGAGGGTGTGAGAAGGTCCATAACCTCCCTATAGCAGTGCGGGAGTGCCCGCGTCGCCGAAAAACAAGCAGCACAGTTTATTTACCCAGAAAAGGTAGGGCGCAAAACTTGTAAAGATGACGTGTCAGGCCTATGCGGAACGTCACCTCGCGAAAGAGACATTATGACTGTTCATCTGCATAAGAATGATTTGCCGGACGGAATCGACTTCGGCTCATCCGTGGCGGTCGATACGGAAACGCAAGGCTTGTCTCTGGTGCGGGACAAGTTGTGCTTGGTGCAGCTCTCCGCAGGCGATGGCGATGCGCATATCGTGCAAATGGACAGAGGTAGCTATGATGCGCCGAATCTGAAAAAACTTATGGCGGACCCCTCCGTGACCAAGATTTTTCACTTTGCTAGATTTGATGTGGCGATGATGATGCGCGACTTGGATATTATCGTCGCGCCTGTATTTTGCACCAAAATTGCCTCGGGGTTGGTGCGGACCTACACAGATCGCCATGGGCTCAAAGACCTGACCAAAGAGCTCATCAATGTGGACTTGTCCAAGCAACAGCAATCGTCTGATTGGGCGGCCGATGAATTGACAGAAGCGCAGTTAAACTATGCGGCGTCTGATGTGCTTTATCTCCACCAGTTGAAAACCATTCTCTCCGGACGCTTGATACGGGAAGGGCGCTGGGAGATGGCGCAGGGGTGTTTTGAATTTCTTCCGACGCGGGCCAAACTGGATTTACAGGGCTGGGCAGATGTTGATATCTTCTCTCACCGTATGCGGCGAGTCGATTAAGTGAGACTTTCGGGGCGCATTACGAAACCTTCAGATGCGTGTTTTAGCAGTCGCACCTTGGGTTCCGGCCCGCTATAGAGTCAGCATAATATGACACCGACTGCCGCCATATCCTCTATATCTGACCGCCGCGTGTCAGAAGATCTCGGTCTCTGGGAACCCAAAAGGGCGCTCACACTGGAGGCTGCGCTTGCGCATACGAAACGGATCAAAGTCTTACGATATGTTTTAATGGCTGTTTCTGCAGTGCTTGTTGCGGTTTTGGTCTGGCAATTTTTGTCTGATCGGGGTGGCTATGAGCCCGTAAATGATCCGAGTGAGAGCGTGAAAATGGTCAACCCGCGTTATTCAGGCCGCACAAGTGACGGTCTGCCATTTTACCTCCTTGCAGAAACAGCCATTCGCCGAATTGAGGACCGAAATACGGTGCTCCTCACGAAACCTGTTTTAGAATTTGTTCGGGATGAAGGCGCGGCCAACAGCACGGTCATTGCGAAGACAGGGACTTTTAATGACATGGAAAAGGTCCTTGAGCTTCAGACGGACGTCAATCTCGATACGGATGACGGCAATAGCTGCGACACGACACATGCCCGAATTTTCAACATTGAGAAGCGGATTGAAGGCGACCAGCCAATTGTCTGTAACGGCTCATTTGGCGCCGTGAACGGCAAAAGTTACGCCATCGAAGACGGCTACCGCACTTTCATTTTCAAAGGCGGAATGACGGCGAATTTAACGCGGGAATCTCAAAGCACGGCAGAGGCTTCAGATTTTGGACCCGGCGGGGATGGACCCATCAATGTCTCGGCCGATACTGGAATTTACCAGGGTGAAAAAACGGATCTTCGCGATAATGTGCGGGTCGTGCAAGACGGGGCTGTTATCACCTCTGACCGGATGGATGTGTTTCGCATTCGTGAAAGCGAGGGGTCTGATACGGTCCGCGTCAAATTGGGCGCTATTCGCCTGATCGTGGCGAATGGGAATTTCCGGTATAAAACGGATGAAAACGATATTCGCGGAACCAAAGGCGTTTACCAGCGCGATAGAAACCTTATGACTGTGACGGGTGATGTCGTGGTTATCCAACCCGATGGAAAACGCGTACAGTCGGAAAAAATGACGTATAATACAAAGACAGGTAAGATCGATTTCTTAGGTAATTGCCAAGGCCGAGATTGTAATGGAAATGGGCGAACGCAAATCGTTTTACCCGGAACTAAGAATTAGGATGTTTCAGATGAAGCTATTTCTATCGACAGTGATTGTCGCCGCCGCTTCATTGGCAGTGCCGTCAACGGCCTTGGCCCAGTTTGCAACCGACAGCTCCGCGCCGACGATTCTCAACGCGGATAATGCCTCCACCGAAAACGGCGTTATTACTCTGACGGGACAAGCGGATATTCGGCAGGGCGATGTGCGGCTCTTGGCGGATAGGGTTCAAATTTTTACCGCTGATGGCGGGGGCAACAGCCTTATCGCAACGAGTGATTTTACGCGCGTCGTGGCGACCGGGAACTTCTACTATATCACGCCGGATCAAGAAGTGCGCGGCGATAGAGGCGTCTATACGCGCGCAGATGAGAGCTTCGTCGTCACGGGCGATGTTGTTCTTTTGCAAGACGATAGTGTCGTCACAGGCAAGCAGTTAGATTATAATCTTCAAACCCGCGAAGCCAAAGTTGGCGGGACTTGCAAAGGCCGGAAATGCGGGAAGGGGCAACGTGTCTCTATACTTATCCGTTCAACAGATTCGCCCCAAGGCGCAAACTAATGGCTGAAGCGGATCCTATGGCGCAGACAAAACTTATTACGCCGCCGGCCACCGGCCTGGCCGCTAACAGCATTGGTAAAGCTTATCGCGGCCGCGTCGTCGTCAAAGACATCACCCTGACCGTTCAACGCGGCGAGGTCGTCGCCCTCATGGGGCCTAATGGTGCAGGCAAAACAACCAGTTTCTATATGATTATGGGGCTGATTGAAGCGGATCGCGGGTCGATCTCTTTGGACGGACAGGACATCACTAAGCTCCCCATGTATCAGCGTGCGCGTCTGGGCGTTGGGTATCTGCCGCAAGAACAGTCAATTTTTCGCGGCCTGACCGTTGAAGAAAACATCAAGGCCGTTGTGCAGTTGACCGAAAAGGACCGGAGCAAATGGGACGACAATGTCTCTGCGTTGTTGGACGAGCTGAACATTGGACATATCCGAAAGTCGCCTGCGCTGGCTCTGTCAGGCGGGGAGCGCCGCCGTGTTGAAATTGCACGCGCCCTGGCCAGCCGCCCCAGCTTTATTCTGCTGGATGAGCCGTTCACAGGTATCGATCCGATTGCGATCGCCGATATTTCCGAGCTTGTGCTTTATCTCAAGCAACGCGGTATCGGGATTTTGATTACGGATCACAGGGTGCGCGAAACGCTGGATATCGTCGACCGCGCGTCTATTCTTTTCCAAGGTGAGGCTTTGTTTGAAGGCACACCTGATGAGATTAGAGCCAATCCGGATGTGCGGCGGGTCTATCTTGGCGAGAAATACGCTTAAAGCCGTTAGTGATAGCGAGATCGATCCCAAACCTGATCGAAGGGTTTGGAGCGCCCCGACGCTTGTACGATCAGCAAATGTTCGCGTTGCATCTCCCGAGGCTCGTCCACCCCGCAGGCATGGGCAATAATCTCAACTTCCTTGATTATTGTCTTGACGTAATTCTGAACCCGCACCGCTTTATTAGCAGGGTTCAAGCCTTTTTGAAGACGCGGATTATGTGTCGTAATCCCCGTTGGACAGGTGTTTTTGTCACACTTCAGCGCTTGGATACAGCCCAGGGCGAACATAAATCCGCGCGCATTATTGACCATATCAGCGCCCGCACAAAAGGCCCATGCGACATCGGCAGAAGTAATCAATTTCCCTGACGCGATGACTTTCACGCGCTCACGTAGCCCGTATTCTTTCAGTAGGTCATCAATAAGCGGCAGGCTTTCTCTTACGGTCAATCCGGTATTATCAATCAGCGGGAGCGGGGCCGCGCCCGTGCCGCCGTCGCCGCCGTCAACCGAAATATAATCCGGGGCCGAGGCGTCGCCGCGTTCTTTGATTTTTTGCATGAGTTGAATGATCGGTCCGACTTGCCCAATGCACATTTTGATACCCGTTGGCAGGCCCGACACCTCCCGGACCTGATGGATCAAATCCAATAACTCATCTGATGTCCCGGCGTCGATATGACGATTGGGCGAAATCGCGCTTTTGCCTTCTTCAATGCCTCGAATGTCGGCAATTTCTTTTGTGACCTTTTTTGCGGGGAGGATGCCGCCCTTGCCGGGCTTGGCCCCTTGCGAGAGTTTAATCTCCATCATGCGGATATTGGGGTTTTCGCAAACTTTTTTCAGCTTGTCTTCATCCAGAGTCGCGTCCGACTTGCGCGCCCCAAATTTGGCTGTGCCCAGTTGATAGACAATGTCGCATCCGCCTTCCAAATGATAAGGGGAAACTCCGCCTTCGCCCGTGTTCATATAACAATTCGCGAGGAATGCGCCTTGAGACAAGGCTTGCACAGCCGGTTTCGACAGACTGCCATAACTCATAGCGGAGATATTAAACAAAGAGCCCGGAAAATAAGGTTTGCGCGTTTGTGGCCCGATAATAAAATCAGGCTTGGGCGGCATGTCGTCTTCTAATTTTGGAAAGAGTCCATTCGCAAAAATCGGTGTGCCTGGGGATAAAACTTTCGTGGAGCCAAAGGGCACAACGTCGCTGCCGTCTTCACTCACATGATCAACCCAGTCCCGTTCGGCTCGATTAAACGGCATTTCTTCACGGTCTTGAGCGAAAAAATATTGTCTGAAAAACTCGCCCAAATGGGAGAATACTGTTCGGAAACGACCAATGACCGGATAATTGCGGCGAACGGCAGATTTTGTCTGAGTAATGTCAATAATGAACATGATGATGGCCGCTAGAACGGCCAGCCCGACGAGGAATATGAAGAGGGATCCTAAGAGCGAAAGTCCCGACATCGCAAAACCTCCGAATTCCATCATCATGGATGAATCAGAGTCGGCAAAAATAAGCTGAATAGGCATAGAGGCTCTCCTGAGCCGTCTATGGCGGTCCTATCAAAAGGCTGCAATCCGTTTTTCATAGCGTCCTACGTTCTCACGGGCTAAGAAGCGTCATGAAATGGCTATTCCGCAGTATTGCCCTTACGATTCTGGTTTTCATAGCCGTCTGCGTCATTGGAGCCTTTATGCCTGCCCAACAACGTGTGGATGCCATTACCGTTTTGGACAGTGATGTTCTGAGCGTTTATGAAATTATCTCTGATCTTCGCTCTTACCCAGAATGGAGCGGAGTGGGCGGACCCGAGAGCGATTGGGTGTTTTCCGGCGCTGATGGAGAGACCGGTCAGACCGCAGCTTGGCGCGCGGAAGAAAATTTTGGGTCTTTGGAAATTTTACAGACAGAGCCCGGACGTTTTGTTGTCGTCAAAACGATAGGTAAATTGGGAGAACAAACGATTTCGCTGGCCTTAAGTGAGGCTGAGACGGGTACGAATTTCCTAATTGAGGCCAAGAGAGATTTAGGCGGGTTTCCTTATTTAAACCGTGTCGCCTCTTTGCGCCAAAGAGCCGGCACAAAGAAAGCCTTGGTTCTGGCAACAGACGGTCTGGCGCAAATGGTTGAGCCATAGCGGTTACGCACTAGCGGCCTTATTCTTCCGGCAGCTTATCTAAAACCCAATCCAGCGACTCGTCGCCGCTTTGATCTTCCGCAGGCGGGGTTTCTAACGTCCGGTCTTGATCGACATTAGTTGGCCCCGATGGCGTTAGACTGTCAATAAGGCCGGGCGGGCGCGGGCCATTATTGAGGGGCGTGCTCAAAAACTCGCGGTCAAAATTTGTATCTTGAAAATCCAGAGCATTTGTCGACGGGCCGCCGCTATTGACGGACGGATCGCCAATATTCAGCCCCATTTCACTCCGCGATGGAAGTGAGCGCGAGTCGGAAATTCGGTTGCCGCGATCTGAACCTGTTCCGGCCATGCCGTTAAAGCTCTCGCGGCCCGTGCGGTCCCGGCCTCTAAATTTCTCAAGATATTCAGGGCAATCTAAATGCGTGCGCCCGGCTTCGCGGCACCGGATATCCAGATTTATGCCTTCATAGGCTTTGCCCGGTCCCTCGCGTTGCGGGGCGAGTGTCCATCCGCTTGCGCCGGGATTCGGTCGCCCGATGCGTGTACCGCCGCCCGGCGGGGCCCCGGTGGATCCGCCTTGACTGATAGGGCCTTGGTTTCCACCACCGCTGGGCGGGGTGAAGATTGGGTCGTTTAAGGACGAATTGCGATCCCGTTTAATGAGGTCCATAAATGGATCACTTTGTTCTTGCGGTACGGCGCGAATTTCTTCCTCACGGCTATCGGGCGCATCGGGCGAGGCGAGGACAGTCGGCGCTGTAAAGATGAGGTCCGGCTCGGGCAGAAGCTCGGGTTCGAATTCAGGCATGGGCGCGGGCAGGAGTTCGGGCGCGGGCAGGACTTCCGGCGATGGCTCCAGAATAATTTCGGGCGGTAGCAGCTCCAATTCGATCACCTCAGGTAGAGGTTCAGCCTCAATCACGCCGGGTGTCGGCGGAAGCTCGGGTTCAACCACAGGCAGCTCTGGCAGGGGCTCAGGAATCGGTTCGGGCTCGGGAACAACCTCGGGTTCGAAAAATTCAATGTCGGGAAGCGGCTCAGGCCCAAATTCAGGGACTGGCTCAACTATCGGCTCGAAAAACTCTATAACGGGTTCAGGGTCTGGTTCGGCTTCAGGAACCGGTTCAGGCAAAGGCTCCGGTTCGGGCAGGGGGGCGGGTTCAACGGTCTCCGGCTGGACCAAAATTTCCGGGGGCGGAGGCGGTGTGAAAACGGGTTCCGGCTCCGGCTGAGGTTCGGGCTCAGGAGGCGGGGGTGTGGGTTCAGGCCGTGGTTGGGGCTGAGGTTCTGGTTTTGGCTCTGGTTTAGGTTGAGGCTTAGGCACCGGTGCGGGCAGCGGCGGTGTAGGGGCGGTTTCAATGATAACGGGTTTAGGCTCCGGCTCCGGCTGGGGCTCAAATGTAACAATCTCGACGGTGATTGATTCGGGAGGGGGCGGCGGCTTGAGGTCCGGCACGATGAAACTGCCCGACATGGACAAGACCAATCCCAAATGGACCAGAAAAACAATCGCGGCATTTGCGGTCAGGCGCTGTGCGTCATCATCAAGAAAGTCGGAAAGACGATCTTCATCATGATAAGGCGAAAAGCTCGCATCTCTGGATTCCGTGGGCTGCACGTTCTGCCACTCTTTTCGCCGTTCAAGCAAAAAGCCTATGACGGTTCGGGCATGACGCCAAGGTGAAGAGGGGAAACAACCCCCTTAAATTTCAGTCATAGGGGCGTCAGCTTACCCCATGCCTTGGGCAATAAAGAGGAAAAGCCCCATTAACGCTGTTCCGATCAATATAGTTTTCTCAAATTTCAATTCGCGTATCATCATGTTCACCATCTTTCGTTAGGTAACTATATGCTGATGGACCATGGCGGGAAGATGACGCCTCTATGAAACTTCTGTGACCATTACGGGGGTGTCACTTTAGCTCTTTTGCGATTGCGCCACAAAATTATCGATATTCCTGAAAGGGTTATGACTGCGCCTAAGATGAGAATGGCTGTTAGGTCCTCTTTCAAAATTAAGACGCCTGCGACAACGCCTATGACGGTCGTCATGAGACCGGATGGCGCAACGGTATGTATAGGCAGCCTCTGCAACAGCCAATAATATGACCCGTGCGCGAGAAGGCTCACCAGAAGCGCCGAATATATGAGGGCCAAGCCGAAATTCATACGCGTGTCCGGCGCAAAGGCCGACATTTGATCTTTTTCCAAAATCAAGGTGAGCGGCCAAAGAACGACTGACCCGACGACGCCAAACCAGGCTAAGAGTTGAACCGGGTTCACCGCCTTCACCGATTTTACGCTGACAGCGCCTATGGCCTCCGACATAGCCGCGCAGGCCATGAACATTATGCCCAAAGCAAAACCTTGACCCGCGACGTCTGACGGCGTGCCCAAACCAATTAACACAACACCAAAAAAGGCTAAGACGGACCCTGTGATGCGCCAAGGACCTATGCGCTCACCTAAAATGAGGACCGACAGGATAATAGAAAACGGCATATAAAGTTCGATGGTCACCGCTGCAGCGCTTGCCGTGGTAAGCTGCATGGCCGGAAACATAAAGGCGTAGTTAAACGCGCCAAATCCCAAGCCGCCAATTAAAACGGCTTTCATTTGTCCTTTATGCCAGCGCAAAAAAGGCAGCAGGATAATCGTCAGGAGCAACATGCGAACGGCCGCATAGAATAAGGGCGGCACGCCCATCTCGACCACCGTGAATTTCATCACGACAAAATGTAGGCCCCAGATTGTGCAGACCATCATCAACACGCAAAATTCGCGCAAGGACATAACTTCACACTTTCGTAAATGCTGCGCCGCGCCTATGCCCATCTCATGACCGACACAAGACTTTCAGACCGCATCACGAAAATCGGGGCGTCCGCGACCATGGCGATTACCCAAACTGCACGAGACATGCGAGCGGCGGGACGAGACGTTATCTCTCTCTCGGCAGGGGAACCGGATTTTGAAACGCCTGAACATATTCGCCGCGCCGCGACAAAGGCCATGAATTCCGGCGCGACGCGCTACACGGCTGTCGACGGCATTCCTGAACTGAAAGCGGCGATTATTCAGAAGTTTCGTCGGGATAATAATCTGAGTTACACCCCCAGCCAGATAAATGTGTCGCCGGGTGGCAAGCCCGTGATTTTCAATGCGCTGGCCGTCACGGTCGGGCCGGAGGATGAAGTCATTATTCCGGCGCCGTGCTGGGTGAGTTATCCTGACATGGTTAAACTATGCGGCGGAACGCCCATCATTGTGCCATGCGGGGCGAGGACAGGCTTTAAGATAACGGCGCAAGGCTTGGCCGCAGTCATCACACCAAAGACGAAATGGGTGATGCTTAATTCGCCGTCCAATCCAACGGGCGCGGCTTACACAGCGGATGAGCTCAAAGCGTTGGCAGATGTCTTGCGCGCTCACCCGCACATTATGATTCTCTGCGATGATATTTATGAGCATTTGGTCTATGACGACTTTTCATTCGCGACGATGGCCGAGGTCGCGCCGGACCTATTTGACCGCATATTGACCATGAACGGTGTGTCCAAAGCCTATGCGATGACAGGGTGGCGGATTGGTTATGGCGGAGGACCTGATTGGCTGATTGCCGCGATGCGCAAATATATGGGCCAGACAACGTCTAACCCCGCCAGCGTAAGCCAATGGGCTGCCGTTGCGGCGTTGAATGGCGATCAGAGCTTTTTGGAGGGGTGGCGAACAACCTATGCGGCGCGCCGAGACCGGGTTGTCGCGCGGTTAAACGCCATGCCCGGTGTGTCTTGCCTCGTCCCGCCCGGCGCATTTTATGCGTTCGCAGACATAACGGGGGTCACGGATGATGATGCAGGCTTTGCCCTGCGGCTGTTGGAGGACACCGGCGTTGCCACAGTTCCGGGCAGTGCGTTTCATGCTCCTGGTCATATTCGGCTCAGCTATGCTGCGGCGATGCCTGAGCTGGATGCGGCCATGGACCGACTGGGCGGGTTTCTAAATTAGCTTGGCGCGCAAAGATGGGCTTTTACGATTGCGCCCGCCTTACCCATATCAACCCGGCCTGCATAATTGGATTTCAGCTGTCCCATGATCTTGCCCATATCCTTGAGCCCGGTCGCACCTGACTCTTCGACGAGGCCCGCAATAACGGATTTCATGTCGTCCTCTGACAAAGGTTGGGGCATGAATTCGCGAATAATTTCAATCTCTTCGCGTTCACGTTCCGCCAGTTCAGGGCGTCCGTTATCCTCATAAGTTTGGGCACTTTCTTTGCGCTGTTTGACCATTTTGGCGAGCAGCGACAGAATTTCGGAGTCATCAATGCCTTCGCAGCGATCTTCTGCGCGCGCGGCAATATCGCGGTCTTTGATAGCCGCTGCGACGAGCCGGAGTGTCGAGACGCGAAGTTTCGCCTTCTCTTTCATAGCCGTCTTTGTTGATTCATTTATGCGGGTTCGAAGCGTAGCAGCATCGGACATAGCGTTCGCAATCTTATTACCTCGGATGCCCCATATCCGTGTCTCTCAAGAGGCGATACATAGGCGTGTCGAGCGGGTTTGCCAAGCCTTTGACGGGAATTGGGGTCAGTTCCTGATTTTTGTGGGCTTTCCGCAATGCGGTCTTGCCAATCGCGGCGTTGCCTATAAAAGCTCCGACAGTTTGCCCATCTGACACTTAAAATGTCTGACAACTGGAATCTTCGCCATGACGCCCTATCAGCCGACCCGCACACCAACCGCCGCGCTCGTCCTCGCGAATGGAGAGGTCTTTTACGGCGACGGTATTGGTCACGTGGGATCTGCCGTCGGGGAAGTTTGTTTCAACACGGCGATGACGGGTTATCAAGAAATCCTGACCGACCCATCATACGCCGCGCAAATTGTCTGTTTTACGTTCCCGCATGTGGGCAACACCGGGACCACCGTCGAAGACGAAGAAGCCAGCAGTCCTCGCGCTGAAACGGCGGCCGTTGGCGGCATTTTCCGCGCGGCGGTTACACCTGCCTCTAATTGGCGCTCAGATGCAGAACTTGGTGATTGGTTAGCGGCGCGAAAAATCATTGGCTTATCAGGCGTCGACACACGTGCCCTAACATCATTCATCCGTGATAACGGTATGCCTAACGGCGTGATTGCGCATGAGCCTTCCGGAAAATTCGATATTCCTACGCTCACGAAACAAGCGAAAGAATGGGCCGGATTGGTCGGCGCGGATCTCGCGCAAGATGTGGCGTCTGATGCGCAATTCGATTGGACACAAGCGCGCTGGGAATTACCGGGCGGTTATAGGGATATTGAGAATGCGAAACGCGTTGTGCTGATTGATTATGGTGTGAAGCGCAACATTATGCGCAACCTCGTCAGCTCCGGCCTCGCGGTCACAGTGGTTCCGGCCAAAACGTCAGCCGCGGATATTCTCGCGCTGAAACCGGACGGTGTTGTTTTATCAAACGGCCCCGGTGATCCGGCTGCAACGGGGGACTATGCGATCCCAACAATACAGGCCTTAGTCGAGGCTAACATGCCAATGCTCGGCATTTGTTTGGGGCATCAAATGCTTGCCCTCGCCCTCGGTGCAAAGACGGTCAAAATGGACCAGGGTCATCACGGCGCAAACCATCCCGTTAAGGACCACACCACAGATAAGGTCGAAATTGTCTCGATGAACCACGGCTTTGCGGTGGATAGCGACAGTTTACCCGACACGGTAGAGGAGACGCATGTCAGCCTGTTTGACGGGACGAATTGCGGGATACGCCTAAAAGGCAAACCCGTCTTCTCCGTCCAACATCATCCCGAAGCCAGCCCCGGCCCCCAAGATAGTTTCTATCTGTTCGACCGCTTCGCAGACGCAGTGAAAGCGGCTTAGGGTCTAAACGTCTATCCGGCCATTGTCGATCAGGCTTTCAGCAGCGGCTAAGACGGCGTCTTTTGCGGGTCTTGGAATGACGCCGGTTAATGCAGAGACATAATTTGCATCGGCTTCGTGGAAGGTGCCGACATCGGGCGAAATGCTCCTGACGGAATCATCGAAAATACCCGCGACTTTTACAAGCCAATTGGCCATTTCTCGCGTGGGGAGTTTTGCGTTTGGATAGGCGCCGCGCAAGATTTCGGAAATATCGGAAATCCACAGCGTATTTGACGCGGACATCAAGCGGCGACCCCCCACCCCATCGCTTGTCATGGCTTTGATATGCAGCGAGGCACAATCGCGGACATCGACAACAGGATAGGCAATGCGCGGCATCATCGGGAATTTGCCGCCAAATAGTCCTTTTATGATCGCGAGAGATGCTCCGCCATTGTCATATGTATCGGGGCCAAAGACGAGACCCGGATTGATCGTCGTGACCCGGTCCGTCACATTTTGCGACTTCGCATAATCCCAGACGGCGCGTTCAGCCCTTGTTTTGGACACGGGATAGGCGGTGAGGGGCCGCCAGTCGGGGTCGGACCAATCGTCTTCTTTGACGAGCATATGGTCGCCGCGCCCGGATTGTCCCATCATGGCGACTATGGACGATGTCATAACTACACGCTCTGCGCCTGCGCCAATGGCCTGTTCAACCACGCGCATCGCCCCCGCACGGGCGTCGGGCACAAGAGCTTCGCGGTTGGACGGAGCTTCTAGCGGGAAAGGGGAGGCGATATGTTGCACGAAGCGGCAGTCTTTCGCGGCTGGTTTCCAGCCCGCATCTTCGCCCAGATCAGCCTCGACCAATTCAAGCTTCGACGTGTCGATGCCTTTGGTTGACAGTGTTTCAGCAACCCGCTCGCCCTTGGCTTTGTTACGCACAGTGCCGCGCACGGCATAACCTTGCTGCAACAAGCCTGCCGTTACATGGCTGGCAATGAAACCGGAAACACCGGTCACGAGAACAAGGTCAGTCATAATACGGCCTTTGTGTTACTGCGCAGCCACGCATCCAAATTCTCAAATTTAACAGCATTCCTGTCAAACAGCCCGTAGATAAATGCCTCAATCTCCTTGGCATTTGGGATAATTTGATACCCGTTAACACGAAGGAAGACGTATAAAATTGCAAAGGCCGTCCGCTTATTTCCGTCAATGAAAGGATGGTTTTGCATGAAGCTCTCCCACAGGGCTGCGGCTTCCTCTATCACATCTTTATAGTAACCGGTTTGCGGGCGAAACAAGCCCATCTCAACAAGTCCCATATCCCGTATGCCGGGCGCGCCGCCGAAGCGACGAATTTGGTCCTCATGAATTGCAAGGACATCGTCCATCGCGGGGTACCATCGTTTCACTTGGCGAGGGCTTCATAGAGGTCGCTGTAGCGGTCCAGGCTTTCTTGATATGCAGCTTTGACATCCGAGCGCATTTGATAACCCTGCCGGTCTTTCAAAAGCATCTGAACAGCTTCTTCCATTACGGATTGAATCTGACGGCCTTCAGCCTTTGCGTATTCGCGCAATCGACGCAGGAGGTCAGCGTCCATCTGGGTTGCGAACTTTTGGCGCTGACCTTCAAAGGGCGCGCTATCCTCATGGATATCTGATTTTGACATGACTGACTCCAATCCTGTCTCTACTCAAAAAACAGGATTTGTCAAGATTAATCATGACGAAGCTTAAGAGGAGTGCTACAGCGTAATTTTCGTCGGGCAGTTTTGATTATAGATCGCTATGGCTTCCGGCATCCACGTTTGAAAATCATTCACGCGCGTATCGGGGCTGGGGTGAGTGGATTGAAATTCCGGCGGGGTTGCGCCGGCATTTGCACCCATCCGTTCCCAAAGGAGCGGGGCTTCGCGCGGATCATAACAGGCCCTCGCGACCAAAATCAGGCCGATATAATCCGCTTCACTCTCATGTTTGCGCGAGAATGGCAGGGCGTAGCCATATTGGCTGATGCCGCCGAAAACGCCCATGACGGCGCGTTGCGCGCCCATGTCCATACCGCCCGCACCGAGGGAAACTCCGGCCCCGACAATGCGTTGCATGTTCTGTTGGGCCATACGTTCCGCCCCGTGATGGGCAAGGGCGTGGCCGATCTCGTGGCCCATAATAACCGCTATGCCGTCCTCATTCGCTGCAATCGGGATCAACCCCGTATAAATAGCCGTATAGCCGCCGGGCAGGGCGAAGGCGTTGGCTTGTTCGCTGTCGATGACGTTGAACGCCCATTCAAAGCCGGGATCTTCCGGTGCGGCGGCTCGTTTCAATCGTTCCCCGATCTGGCGCACCGCTTGAACAACGGGCTCATTTGGGGAGACGACTTTGGAGTCGCCCAAAATCTGCTCATAGGATTGTAATCCGAGCGCCATTTCCTGTGCAGGTTCCATGGTGCGTAATTGTTTGCGCCCCGTCAGCGGCACAGTTTCTTGGTTCATGAAGTAATAGATCGCAGCGCCAACAGCAAAGAGGAGCATGATCTGCCAGCGAAAACCGCCGCGCCGCCGCATGCCGCGCCCACCGCCCAGCTGGGCCATCCCTCTTGCCGAGCGCCGAACGGGCGTTCTGCTGCTATATTGTCTGCGATATACCATGATGTGCCCTCTTACTTCACAGATAGACTAGCGCCTGCCTCGCCGATGTCCAAGCCGAAAGCTGTATATGATTTTAACGATGTTTGCATAAAATAAGGGTCTGCCCTCAGATTTACCGCAGTTTCGGGCCCCTCATGTCTTGCGCCAATGGGCGCAGGTCATTATGGCGAGACAATTTGCTTTTCCGCGCCAACATTAGGTCGATTCCATGCCCAAACGTACCGACATTAACTCCATCCTGATTATTGGGGCGGGGCCAATCATCATCGGCCAAGCCTGTGAGTTCGATTATTCAGGCGTACAAGCCTGTAAAGCCCTGCGGGATGAAGGCTATCGCGTCATTTTGGTCAACTCTAACCCGGCCACCATCATGACGGATCCTGGCATGGCGGATGCGACTTATGTCGAGCCAATAACGCCCGAAATTGTCGAGAAGATTATCGCGATTGAGAAACCTGATGCGCTGCTGCCAACAATGGGCGGGCAGACCGCGCTGAACACGGCGCTGGCGCTTGAGCAAATGGGCGTGCTCGAGAAATACGGCGTTGAGATGATTGGCGCGAAGGCCGACGTTATCGACAAAGCCGAGTCGCGCGAGCGTTTCGCGGCGGCTATGACTAAGATCGGCCTTGAGAACCCGCGCGCGACGATGATCTCCGCGCCGACCATGGCCGACGGCACAGTCAATATTGCAGAAGGTGTGGCTGAAGCCGTTCGGAAACTCGCCGATACAGGCTTGCCTGCGATTATTCGTCCGGCCTTTACCATGGGCGGCACGGGCGGCGGCGTGGCCTATAACCTCGAAGAATTTGAAGAGATCGTCCGCTCCGGTCTGGCGGCCTCGCCCACCAATGAAGTGCTCGTCGACGAGAGCCTCATCGGGTGGAAAGAATATGAGATGGAAGTTGTCCGCGATTGTGCGGACAACTGCATTATCATTTGCGCCATTGAGAATATTGATCCGATGGGCGTGCATACGGGCGACTCCATTACTGTGGCGCCGGCGCTGACCCTCACGGATAAAGAATATCAAATCATGCGCGACGCTTCGCTCGCAGTCTTGCGTGAAATCGGTGTGGAAACGGGCGGGTCAAATGTGCAGTTCGGTGTGAACCCGAAAGATGGCCGCATGGTCGTCATTGAAATGAACCCGCGCGTATCGCGCTCTTCGGCTCTCGCGTCAAAAGCCACAGGTTTCCCAATCGCGAAAATCGCGGCGAAACTCGCCGTCGGTTACACGCTGGACGAGCTGGACAACGACATCACAGGTGCGACCCCGGCGGCGTTTGAGCCGACAATTGATTATGTCGTCACAAAAATCCCGCGTTTCGCCTTTGAGAAATTCCCCGGCAGCGAAGCCGTTCTCACCACTGCCATGCGCTCTGTAGGAGAAGCTATGGCGATTGGACGGACATTTGCGGAAAGCTTGCAGAAAGCCCTTCGCTCATTGGAGACTGATCTCGTCGGGTTGGACCCAATCGATATGGGTATTAGTGATCCGGAAGGCTTGAACGCGGCGCTCAAATCTCGCCTGACCATCCAGGCGCCTGACCGTATTCTTGTTATCGCACAGGCTTTCCGGGCCGGATTTTCTGTTGAAAAAGTTCAGACCTATACGAAATTCGACCCTTGGTTCCTGCGCCAGATCGAAACGCTCATTAAAGCCGAAAAATGGCTGACGGAAAACGGCCTACCGAAAGACGCCGCCACTTGGCGCGCGATCAAATCCGAAGGCTTCTCTGATATTCGTATCGGCCAACTGACCGGCAAGACGGAAGCCTCCGTTCGCAAAGCCCGCCACAAAGCCAAAGTCCGTCCCGTCTATAAGCGCGTTGATACCTGTGCCGCAGAATTCGCGGCCAAAACGCCTTATATGTATTCCACCTATGAGACACCAAGTTTCGGCGGCGAGATCCAAAATGAAGCCCGCGTCTCCGACCGCAAAAAAGTCGTCATCCTTGGCGGCGGGCCGAACCGTATCGGCCAAGGGATCGAGTTTGATTATTGCTGCTGCCACGCGGCCTACGCCATGGCGGAGCTCAATATTGAATCCATCATGGTCAATTGTAATCCTGAAACGGTCTCTACAGATTACGACACATCGGACCGTCTCTATTTCGAACCCCTTACGGAAGAAGATGTTTTGGAACTCATACAAGGCGAAATGGCGTCGGGTGAACTACTCGGCGTGATCGTCCAGTTTGGCGGACAAACGCCTCTGAAATTGGCCGAAGCTCTGGAAGCCAACGGAATTCCGCTTTTGGGAACAAAACGTGATGCGCTCGACCGCGCGGAAGATCGCGAGCGGTTCAAGGACCTCGTTGAGATGCTCGGCTTGAAACAGCCGAACAACGCCATCGCGCGCAATGCCAAAGAAGCTCAAGCGGCAGCTGATATCGTCGGCTATCCGCTGGTGCTTCGTCCTTCAAATGTCCTTGGCGGTCGCGGCATGGAGATTGTAGACTCCGATGCAGAACTAAAACGCTACATCACAGAGGCCGTGAAAGTGTCAGGCAAATCCCCCCTGCTCATCGATCAATATTTGCGCGATGCCGTGGAAGTTGATGTCGATGTTATTTGTGACGGAGAGGACGTTTTCGTCGCGGGCGTCATGGAGCATATCGAAGAAGCCGGAGTCCATTCCGGGGACAGCGCCTGTTCGCTCCCGCCTTACACATTGTCCGACGAGATTGTAGCAGAGCTGGGTCGTCAGGCCACAGTCCTTGCGCTGGAGCTCGGCGTTGTTGGCTTTATGAACACCCAATTCGCGGTCAAAGACGGCGTGGTGTATCTCATCGAAGTCAATCCGCGCGCGTCTCGCACCGTGCCTTTCGTTGCCAAAGCCATTGGCCTGCCCGTGGCTAATATCGCGGCCAAAGTCATGGCGGGGATGAAGCTCTCAGAATTTGATCTGGAACTGCGCCCGCAGAAATATATTGCGGTCAAAGAAGCCGTCTTCCCCTTCGCCCGCTTCCCGGGCGTGGACACGGTGCTCGGTCCGGAAATGCGCTCTACGGGCGAAGTCATGGG
>ENA-ORXT01001578-ORXT01001578.1-marine-metagenome-genome-assembly--contig:-NODE-1578-length-30146-cov-6.789185_pt1 | contig 30146 bp, 24 predicted proteins | sample MGYA00237868_ERZ511482 | MGnify/ENA metagenome assembly ERZ511482 | reverse complement strand
TCAGCGAGTTGTGGTAGCGTATATACGTCAGCGTCAAGCAAGGTTGTCACAAGGGTAATTTCTTTACTGCGAAAGCCTTTCTGATGAACCGTGTAGCGGATTTCACGGACCGTGATTTCTGACGGAAGGGCAGCGAATTGTTCCGCTGACATCCAGTTTGGTTTACCGCGTGGGTTCTTCTGCCAAATAAACAATTTGATCGAGTATACCAAGCTGATTGATCCAACGTGATCGGGCAGCCCCTAGCGTTTACTTCCTGTGCCGCGATTTGGAATCACGTAAGGCCAGCCAGCCGTTAAGTCGACGATCATATTCTGGTTGATGCGCAACAATGCTTCAACGCCGCGCTCGATTAACAAGCATAGGTGAGCAAAAGAACAGGAAGCACGGTCTCCGACGAGCAGATCGTTTGTCTTCAACCCAGGATGTAGTTCGACCATTTTTGACATGTCGCCAGTGCATAACGCCGAGGCCAGCATCTTCGTAATCATTCCGGTACCAAGATGCATCAACACCAGCCAATGGGCAACAAAGAAGCCGCATCCTGGCTTTTGCCCGCCGGGCTGACCAAAGTGATTACAAGCAGTGTCGCCATGGAGAATTTGCAGCATGAAAATTTGAATCGTCGTCATTGGATTCAATAGCGATTCGATCCATTTCATTCCGCAGTCACAACAGGCGTTGGCAATTTTCTCAGAACTAAGTTCGAGAGTCCAATTTAGCTTGAATTGTTCAAGCGCTTGGGTAATACTTCGCACGTGAGTCTCCGTTGCACAGGGGGGGCTTAACAACACCTTGTACGAACGCTACTCGTATTCTACTCGAAACCGCGGGGGCGACAGCTTGCTATCACAGCAAGCTTAATCCTTTGGCGACAACTCTTTAGAACTTTTTAATGCCATTCAAGTCTGACCCTAAGTCTCCTCCTAAGTCTCCTCATTTTTGCGATTCAAGTTTGTGACGACGGAAATTTCTTGATTTAGAAGTGCCGTTGTCTGATAATGATTTTGAACTAAAGATTACCGTGGCAACCGACAGGCAATTTTTTCAGCCATAATTTGATGGGAATTCTCGATGGTGACAGGTTTTGCGAGGCAGTTTACAGTAGCGACAAAATGCTTTTGTTTCGCTTTAACAATCCTCCTGTCAGCGGAGGCCTTTTCGGTTGAGGTAGAGATGCCCAATGAGGTCGATAGGGGACTCCTACAACCAGAAGTCGAGCATCGCTTGGTGGTCAAGTTCAACGACGATTTACGGGCTCGATGCGTCGGCGGTAAGGTCGTTTGCAAAGATGAAAACGCGACCCAATACACAGCAGTCTTGGCCGCAGAGAACAATCTTCAATTCCGCCCGCTACTAAAAATTGCCGAAGCGAAGCTGGGAGTATTGACGAAGCAAGCAGCAGTCAATTCCGGTAGAAAGCAACCTGACCTCTGCGCAATGATGGTTGTCGAAGGAGCAAAAGAACAGCTCCAGCAAGTCGCGTTGACATTGAGGGGTTCAAAGTACGTCAATTGGGTAGAGTTTGAACGGCTGACACCACCACCATCGCCTGGTTTTGATATTGCGCCGCTTACCCCAAACTATACTCTCCAGGGCCGCCAAGGCTACCTTGGGCCGAATCCTGGCTTGAACACGCTCGCATTCCAAGCATTCGACAATTCGCGTGGAGAGGGAGTGAAACTCGCGGATTGTGAGTATTGGTTCCACGCCGAGCATGAGGATCTTTGCGACGTCATCCCTGAACCTGGCCAAACACTTCACACGAGTGCACTCACCCCCCAGTTTAACTTCGACGGTACTCATGGGACGTCGGCGCTAGGAGTATCCGTTGGTGTAGACAACTCCTATGGCGTTTGCGGTATTTCCAACAAAGCTGACGCCTACTTTTTTCCGACGTGGACCAATGAGCGCGGTTTCGATCTCGCTACCGCGATCGCGAATGCCGTTGCAGCTGTTGGTCCCGGCGGCATCGTATTGCTCGAAATGCAAACCTCCATCTTAGGTGGGGAATTGTATGGTCCGACGGAACTGATTAATTCTATTTGGAATGTCGTTCGGGTAGCCTCTGACAGCGGAGTCATTGTCGTGGCCGCAGCAGGCAACGGCGACCAAGACTTGGACAGCAGTGCCTACGCCAGCTATCGAGCCCGAGGAGATAGTGGGGCCATCATAGTCGGCGCCGGAACTCCGAGTACGTTGCACAGCAGACTTGATTTCAGCACTTTTGGTAGCAGGGTCAATGTGCAGGGTTGGGGGCGGTCTGTTTTCACATTAGGTGACGGAGATTTTTCTCAGGTTGGCGGCAGTGCAGATCGCAATCAGTTCTACACGTCAACTTTCGGCGGCACCAGCTCCGCCAGTGCGATGTTGGCCGGCGTATGTGCCGCGTTGCAATCATACGCAGTGGCGAAAATCGGTCGTCCACTGACACCGGCAGAGATGAGGGAAGTACTAACTGAAACCGGGCATCCGCAATCTAGCGGCGGGAACATCGGACCATTTCCCGACATGGTTGAAGCTGCTGATTATATTATCAGTAGTTTCGAGCCTGAGTTCTTGTTGGGGGACGTAAATCGTGACGAAAGCGTCAACTTTCTCGACATCGGCCCCTTTATCGGTCTGCTTGCCAGTTCAAACTATCGGATCGAGGCTGACATTAATTTTGATGGCCAAGTGAGCTTTTTAGACATCGCCCCATTCATCAATTTGCTCTCTCAAGGCGGTGGTACAAACTAAATCGCAAAGATCGGGGCTCATTCAGAAACCTTCAACGATATTAGCTACCAGCGCGATCGCAGTGTACGAACTTGGGCTAGATCGAGTTGCAGAATCTTGCGATCGGCGAAATCCAAACTCCCGCACAGTTCAACATTTGTGCATTCGAAAGGACGAAGGTTCAAAGCGGTGGGCAAAATGCCAATGACTACCTCGATTCATTCTTATCAGCACGCGGAGTCAACTATCGTTGGGACACGTGGAGTCCGGTAGCTGGCGAGGCGGGAGCCCTTACAAGCTGAGCCACCGGGAATAATTAAATAGCCACCCGCCTAAATCAAATACCGATAGTAGAATCAACTCAGACCGCAATTACGAGCCTGCAATGGGGCACGGCGATTGGTGCAATTGCCATTCCGTGCTGGTCCTGCTTCTCACGGGAATCGGCTACTTGTTTCGTCAAAAATGAACTCGCCAATTCAAGCTATTCAACACTCTTCGCGAAGACAGACTTGAGATTTACAACCAAATCCTAGAACCGTTCGTCATCCTCTTGATGTCGGATAAACAATGGGAACTTCAACCAGAAAACAAAGAACTCGACAAAAACGAAGAGGCGATCAAAGGCCTGTTATCATCGGAATTTCGCAAGGCCGCGTTCCAGTTGTCGCTAATGGCTGATGATGAGGTGGTTCGAGCCTACAGCGATTTGATGCAATACACTTTCAGAATGGCGGATAACTCGCAGCAACCTGTCGAGGGTGAAAATCAACCCAACGAGATCCTGAATTTGCTCGCCGCCTTCTTGCTTTCAATTCGCAAAAGCATCGGCAACAAAGACACGGACATTGATGCTATTGGAATGGTAGACTGGTTCGCATCCAAGATGGTACCAGTCGTGCGGGACGAATATCACTCCATAGCAATCTCCAACACCGAACCGGAAATTCGTGGCAAGATCTGGATACCACCGCCGATGGGAACTGGTACCGCATCGTTTATACATACAAGAACAACGCGGTCGACACAGCAGACATGTCGCTGACTCCTTTCGGAGGTAGCACTTTAACTTGGACCGATTTTAACGTCGAATCGAACAAGGCCTCAATCAACTCGATGCAGTTCGATTTCAATGTTCCCGACACCAATATCGCTCGCGAATATTGGATCGACAACGTTACGATATCCGAAACCTCGTCCGGTATGAACAACTGGTTTGCAAACCCGCAAGCGAATCACGTCGACTCAAACACGGATCTAACATGGCGACATTTCGGGCCGGGTATGTCGGGCTATATCGAAAAGCTATTCATCAACAACGGTGACCCCAACGCCATGTATACAGAACTGGACATGGGCAATGGACATGTAACGTTGGACCGAGGCAACTTTTGGACCAGCTATCTGGATTGGGACGGCTCCGGCACACATCCAAACGGAACAACTTGGATTAAGTTTTCCCATCAAGACCCTGACTTCGGCATCTTGATCGGCAAAGACATGATTTACTCCACCAATGATCGTGGCCGGAGCTGGAATGACTTGGTCGACACGCATCCTGCGTCCGGGAACTCAGAAAAACATAACATCATCGCAGTGGATCCCAGCAACGACAGCAATGGTACATCGGAGCCGGGCAAGGCTGGATGATCAAATTCACCCACTACACGCCCAACGGCAATTCAATTGACACGACAGGTGGAGTTTGTCGAAGTGCAGACGGCGGAACGAACTGGGACAACCTAACGGGTGATTTGGCGATCGACATGAACCAAATTTCTTTAAACAGTTACCGGGACAAGTACTACCGCGCCGTTGCATTCTGGTTGGAGATCGATCAGTCAACTACCGAATCGCTTTACCCGCAATTTCCGACAGACACGTTTAGTCAGTTTCACCAAATGGCAGTCGATCCCAACAAGTCCACCAGGACCACTTTGACGCTTCCTTTTAACGTTGCAGGACTTAAGCAGTTCTCGATCATGCCAGATTGCGTTGGCCAGCACTGGAACGACGCGTCGGCGTGAAACGTTGATGCATCTAGAACAGTCAAATGCGTCCTTGAAACGGTACAAGCGACATTGGGTTAGCGTTGTATTTGCATGGGGTTTAGAACCGACAACGAAGGGTCTGCCGGTTTGGATGAAAGGGCCTGAGTCAATGCGATTCCTACTTGGCTGTGTTATCAATTTGATGTGGCTGAGTCAAATTCGCGACGACACACAGATCTGTTTGTGTCGGCAAATTCAGCAGGATTTGCGTTCAGAGACAGTGTCCTGTCAAACAATCAGGAAGGCTGCAAAGTCTAATTTTAGCGGTGTGGCGCCAGCATCTCGGTCCGTTAAAAACCGTACGGCTTGCGCCATGACGCTACGATTTGAACGAACTTTGCAGTTCTTCTGCCCGTGGAACGCGCGGGGCGTTTTTAGGAGGCTGCCGCTGAAACGAATCGAATCTTTCTTGCGAACAATTTTAATTGGCACGAGCAATGCAATTTCTAGTTTTCAACCCAAGGCCATCAAGACAGCGGCCATCAAATTAAAAACTTCTTATGGGATTGAGAACAATGAAAACTATCATCAGAAACACACTTCTTTCTTTCGCAGCCGCTTTCGCGGGATTCGCGATGACTGCACAAGCCCAACAGGCGGCAGTCGCCCAGCAGGCACCAGTCGCCCAGCAGTACGTCATGCCTGGTGCACCACCGCAGATTCAACCTCATCAGAACGAATTCTATTTTGGGTTCAGTATTCAGTTGATCTCCAACGGCTATAGCAAAACGCTCAGAATCGTATCCGTCACTCCCGGTAGTCCTGCCCACCAAGCGGGGCTTGAGATTGGTGATGAAATCTGCTCGGTCAACGGGCAAGGATTTTCTTACGCTCGCGACAGCTACGAGGCAGCAAACCTACTGAGCCGGTTTGTTTCACCTGGTAATAATGTAGGTGGTGGTCCTGCTCCAGCGGCAACAGCGCTTACGATCCAGCAGCCGTACTACGCACCTCAGCCCATCGCCAGTATGGTTGTGCGGAACGTCCGCAACGGACAACCGGTTTCAGTGATGGTCCGTCCAACTCGCCGATTCGTCGGAGGACCTGCTCCCGCAGTCGCCGCTCAGGCAGCAACGAGCCAACTGTCAGTTGGGTCGCGATAAAGAGTTAGGCTTCAATCATTCCTGCAAAGCCCTCGAACGATTTGGGGGCTTTTTCTATTCACCTGCCGCCCAATGCACGCAAAACTTTCCAACGCCACCGGCTACGGTGAGGCACGTGTCTACTTGAGACTGCTCAATGGTTTCTTAGAGAAGTTGTTTCCCTTCGACAGTTTCCCAAGTGCACAGGTGTTGATGTAGTAAGAAGAATTCTGGTCGAAGTTAACCAGAACTGCCATTAATTCTCCAAGAGGAGAAACGAGAGCAGCGCCCAACTGGTCGTAGGGCGAACGCGGGCTGATAATCCAATTAAAGTCATCGTCGCCCTCAGCAATGTTGAGAAGTTCTTTTGGTTCAGTCGCCAGATCGGATGATTTACGTCGTTGGTCCACACGCATCTCAGAGACGGCATAGTCGTTTGGAGACCGCAGGGCATTGATGCGGAGTAATGGTTGGCTTGATAAAATTCGGTCAAGTTCGAGAAGCCGAAGATCCGTAGCATTGAGCACGAAACGCCGGTTGATTTCCAACAACGCCCACTGCTGAGCATCGGATACGGCAATAACGTTACGAATAGTGTCTGACAACGGCGGTTTCACCTGATTTTTAATCTGGGATCTACTTCGGGCTGATGATACCGTGATTTTTGTAGCTCCGGTGACCCCGTTAAGGCTGGTCAACAAATAGCCGCGCGAATCAACGATGGTCCCTGTCGCGTAAGTTGTGCCAGTGGGCGACTCAATTTCCAGCAGCATCATGTACGGCTTGAAAGATGCGGCTTGATCGGCGGCGACCGAAGATGAAAGGAACGTGAACTTTGGAGGATCTAACGGCGGTGTCACGGCAGTCTTGGGTGCTTCTTTCTCGGCAGTCGGTTGTGGAGCATTGGGCGTTGAACTTGGAAGACCCGTTTTGACGACAGTATTAGGCGCGGGAGTGATTGGCGGAATTTCAGTGGAGGCGGGGTTTAAATTGGCAACTTGCTGCTGCTTTTGTTCTTCCATGTTTCCGAATCGTTTAGCAACTAATGCGCCAGCCACGAGCGTACCAACAAACAGCAGGAGAAGGATTAGATTGCCACGCCGTCGCGCCCTGGCGCGCTGAAGGACGATGGAAGATCGAAGTTGGTCGGCGCGACCAACGGCATTCTGTGGATCGGCTGCTACGGCCGGTGCGTTTTTTTCAGATGGCGTTGGTGGGTGTGATGCCGGCGAGGGAGGGGATTTGCGGGACTGGCTGCGTTGTATTGTGGATCTGCTGGGAACAAATAAATGACCGCAGCAAGTGCATCTCGCCTGATGAGTCACCTGGAGGTCTGCTTCGAAGACGAATTCGCAAATCGGACATTCCAGATTTACCAGCGACATCAGATTCCTCAATAGTTTCAGGTTGAATTGCAAGAGGAATGCAAAGTCTAATTTTTGCGGAGAGGCGCCAGCCTCCCGGTGCGTGAAAAACCGTACGACTTGCGCCGTGACGCTAAAATTGAAATGAACTTTGCAGCTCTCCTGGGGGGAATTGCCGTAAGTCAGAATTCCATTCTAACGTGGGCTACGGCTTGAGTGTTACTTTGGGCGTGCGGCGTCTAGGATAGCAGGTTCGGCAGATTTCACAGACCAGTCCGTTACAACCGCGCGCCGAACAAAACTCCCGCCCGTAAAAGATAATCTGCAAGTGCAGTTTATTCCAAGATGATTCGGGAAACAGCTTTTTTAAATCGGCTTCTGTTTGTTTGACGTTTTTTCCGCTGGTAAGGCCCCAGCGCTGAGCCAGTCGATGGATGTGGGTGTCCACAGGAAACGCGGGTACGCCGAACGACTGAGCCATCACGACGCTGGCCGTTTTATGACCAACACCCGGCAGACTTTCTAATGCCGCAAAGTCCGCAGGAACTTGCCCATCGTATTGGTCGACCAAGATTTTCGATAAACCAGCGATCGCTTTGGATTTCTTGGGCGATAGACCACAAGGACGAATGATCTCGAGAATCTTCGCTTGGGTGACCTTCGTCATCTTCAACGCAGAGTCTGCCAACTTAAACAGCGCTGGCGTTACTTCATTCACCTTCAGGTCTGTGCACTGAGCACTCAACAAAACCGCAACCAGTAACGTAAACTCGTTTGTGTGATCTAAAGGGATCGGCGGATTAGGATAAAGCTGAGAGAGTCTTTTTAGAATATATTCAGCCCGCTGAGCCTTCTTCATCCTATTCTTTTTCTTCTTCTGAATCAGCCGTTTTTTCGTTGGCCTCTTCTTTTGATCTTTCATCCCGGTCGGATTTTTCTTCATCTGAATCAGCAGAATCATCATCTTTGGACTCTTCTTTTTCGGATGCCTTTTCCTCGGATGCTTCAGAATCCTCTTCCTCAGGCGCCTCTGATTCACTTTCATCCGGAGATGTCATTTCCGGTTCGTCTGCAGCATCTTCGTTGTCGAACGATTTGGTTTCGGGCAGCGTAGGTGGTGGGACAGGCGCTTTCTTTTCTTCCTCAGGATCCCCGACCTTGCGAAACCTGTAATCGTGGTCGCGTTTGCGAATCACTTCGGCAGAAACGATGTAATCAGGGTTGGAGTTGGGGATTTCCGTCGCTTCTCCATTGATCTCGATCTCGGTTCGAACCAGTTGATCGGTAACTGCGTGCCCATCAATGATACGACCAAAAACGGTTTGTTCGCCGTCGAGATCGGTCGTTCGATCGAGCGCGATGATGAATTGGCTTCCGCCGGTGTTGCGCGACGAAGTCACTACCATGCTGAGTGAGTCGGTGAAGTGGGGCCGCGCGTCAGCTTTGAAACACTCGCAGTAAATCGTGTAGCCAGGCGTATTTCGAGAGGCGTTCTTACGCGTCTTCCCTCCTGTTTGGGCATAGAAACTTTCAATGACGCTGTGAAACAAACTATCATCGTAGAAACCACTTTCTACTAACGAGATAAAGTTTGCCACTGCTTGCGGGGCTTCATTTTCGTAAAGTTCAACTGTGATATCGCCTTTGTTTGTTTTGATCAGTACACGAGGCAGGTCATCTGCCTTTGATTCACGTTGGCGAATTAGCGCTTCGTCAAAAATTTCTCGGGCGTCTATTTTAATACGACCCGCTTTAGCGGCGTACTCAAAGTAAGCGGGGTGAATTCCAGCCGCGATCAGACGATCACAGGCCATCAGCACTTCACGGTCGTCTCCATTACTGGCATCGTTGAGCAAGATTCCCATGACGGTTTGGATGTTCTTTTGGTTGCTCGAGTCTGCGGAGATGGCTTTCAGGCAACTCTTCTTCAAAGACTGGATCGTCTTATTCAGTTCGTCCAAGACATCTTGATATTGGTTTTGAAGCCCCGTCAGGTCGCCCGCACCTGTGTTGATCTCAGCTTCGATCGATGTAAGTTGATCGTTCAGCGAAGCCATTTTCGCTTGCAAATCATCAACGGCTTGCTGGGGCGAGTCTTGAAAACCGAAGCCGCTATTAGAGACCGTCAACAATAGAACAAAGCTTGTCAAACTGATCACAGATTTCCAAGCGAAGGCTGGAAAATTCAATCCATTTTTTTTCATCGCGTAACATTTCCTCTAGGTCTAGGCGGCTGACGCATAATGGGTGCGGCGGCCAGTTTTCTTTTAGTCGTTTTTTTGTAGCAGATCAAAAGAGCTCAGTTCGTCATCGTCGTCTTGTTCAGCGATATCCTCTTCGGGCGTTGTAACGGTCGTTACGGCGGTTCCAACCGGTGACTTGATGTATTGATGAGAGCGTTTGTTTTCGATAGTAATTGAAGTGATACTTGAGGGCTTGGTTCTGGTCGATTGAAATTTTGTCGCGTCGTGTGTGTTTAGTTTGAAGACTACCTCCAATCCTTCTTCGCTCATCACGCGGCCAAAGGCCGTGAAGCGTCCATCGAGTTCGATTTTTGGTTGGTGGCAAATTAAGAACTTGGATCCGGTATTGCCCTGCGCGTCTGGAATCATGGACAGCGTTCCAGAGAAATGGCTGCGGGCCTTTTCGCGCGAGAATTCCCCTTCGATTGCGTATCCTAAACTAGCTGTTCCATTGTCGTTGCGGTCTCCTGTTGCGGCAAACTCGCTGGGTACCACTTGATAGAAAGCCCGGCCGTCATAAAAACCTTCTTCCGCCAGCGCTACGAAGTTATTCACGGTCAGCGGGGCTTGGTTTTCAAAAAGTTCCACGCGAAATGTTCCTTCTGTTGTTTTAATGGTCGCGATAGGCAAGTCGGCCGTCTGGCTCTCCATCCGTCGTATCAGCAATTCGTCCTGCCATTTTTGGTTGGTTTTCTCTAAGAGCTCGTAATATACCGGCTTGAGGGTTCCAATTTTCTCTAGTCTATCGAGGATCATTCGAGCACGTTCGAAATCCTGCAAAGCGTAGCTTGAGCGGAAGGCACGAATCAAGATCTCCCAGGGAAGCTGCTCCTCAGAAAGCATCAAGCTACAAATTTCCAATGCCAACTTTGGGTTGAAGTGACTCTCGGGCTGCTTAGGGTCCAATGCTTCCTGAACCTGTCGCATTACCATCCCGGTTGCGAAACGATTGCGTCCAGGCGCCACTCGAAAGGTGTCGACGGCTTCGTTGATGATGCGCTTCTCTAGAATCTCATTTTCTGTTTCTAACAGCTTGAGTACTCTCATATGTTCTTTTTGCTTTTCGACAAACCCGATAGGGACGGTGCGATAAAGCTTGTCGATCTGACGTTTGTTTGCCATCAGCGTGGTGCGTGTCATTTCGAATTGGTTCATGGCCGTCTGAGCTTCGGGGCTCAACGGCGGCAGCTCTTCGGGCACATCGTCGTTGGCCGGATTTGAAGAGCCCGCGCCGCCACGACGTCTCTCGGTCCGGTTGCTGGATTGGGCGAACGTTTCAGCGGTTACCACCACCAACATCAATATTAAAAAAGAAAGTGTCTTCGAAAGCTTCATCAGATAACTCGAAAAAATGGAATCGTTGTAGTCGCAATAAAGGTTGGTGCGGAGTTTCGGAAGTGAAAATGCGCGGCGGTTTAGGGTGTCATTGCGTGGTTACTTGGTTGGGACGGTATTCATGGTTGCGTTTGCGAATTACTTTCACGCTGAGAATCCTATCAGGCGTGATTGATTCAATAGCCACCTCTTCGGGAGGTTTGTCTTTTTCTTCTTTAACTTCGTGCGTTGGCTGCAAACGCCCCGCGTTGTCCATGCCTTGGATGACGCGGCCGAAGACAGTGTGTCGTCCGTTAAGAGCGACTGTTGGTTCATAAGTGATGAAGAACTGGCTGCTACCAGAATTCGGTTGGTCCGTTTTGGCCATGCTAAGGTAACCGTAGAAATGCCCTCGCCCACCTTTGGTTTCGTCATAAATTGAATAGCCAGGTTTTTGTATTACGTAGCCGTTGCCGCGGAATGCAACCAATCCCGTTTGAGCCATGAATTTGGAGATGACCCGGTGAAAAATTACATCGGTGTAAAACCCCAATTCAACCAGTTGAATAAAGTTACCGACTGTATCGGGAGCTTCATTTTCAAACAGCTCGACAATGATCCGACCCTGAGTCGTGTTGATCTCAACGCGCGGAAGATCGTCATCTGCTTCGGCGGCCAAGATCTTCTTTTCTTGTTCGTATGCTCTTTGCAGCGGCACACGGATCCTCAACAGCTGATTGTCAGCGTCTTCGAGCTTCTCAAGAACGTTCGGTGTAATCGTGTCAATTATTTCGTTCGCCTCAGTGAACTGGTTTGTCTTCAACAATGCCAGACCCAAGTCCAGTTTCAATTGTTCGTTGTCCGGCTTTGCGATCAGTAGTCGTCTTAAAACGGCAATCGTATCGGCGTCGTGATCCGTTTTGAGCAATTTTTTGCGTACCGAAAAGATCGTTTCCGGCAGCGAATCGGGTATGCTGATGGCATCTTCATTGTTGATATATAGGTCGACCGAAATCGTCTCAAACTCCTCTCTCAGTGGCTGCAGATCGGCGACGGCCGTATCCCACTGATCGCTCCAGTTATAGGATTCTTCGGCACCATCTAAATAGAATCGCATTTCGGCTTGTGTGATCAACCGAATTTTCTCTCGCATCGCTTTGACCAACTCTCCGTGGCGATCGACTTTCTGTTCAAAGGAAAGTGTTTGAGTCGTTGGTGCTGACCCGTTGGACGGATCCTGCCCGCAGCAAATAACGTTGGGGCCGCATGATTGCATGGCTACCCAGACCACCGCCGCAAAAAAAGTGACTTTGAGAATGGAGCTGGGGGTTCGCTTAACTAAGATCACGATTAGCATATCCTGTGTGCTTGTTTGGCCGAGCGCGATGAGACGTTTGATGTTTTCGTGCACTACTTAATATATCTATCGCCGGGCCAATTTGAATCCGAACGTTGCCTAAAGTAAGACAATGGCCAAAATCCGTCGTGGGAAAAATCTGAAACATTGGAAAAGTCATCGCCCTTTAGCCGATACTGGCAAACTGCGCATTGTGGGCGGAAGGTTCCGCGGGCGACAGATATCCTATTCAGGTGATCCAGTCACGCGACCCATGAAAGACAATGTTCGGGAAGCTGTCTTCAATTTAATCGGCGGTTACCTCGAAAATAAGGTTGCCTTTGATCTCTTTGGTGGGACCGGCGCGATGGGGTTAGAAGCGATCAGCCGAGGTGCCAGCGGTGCGGTAATCATAGAGAGACACATTCCGACAGTTCGTATTATCAAGGAGAACATTCAAGAGTTGCGGCTGGAAGGCAAGGCTGAAGTCATGTCGGGAGACACTTTCTTTTGGGGGCGAAAATTCATCAAGGAAAAGGACACTTGGCCTTCCGAGCCTTGGATCATACTCTGCTGTCCTCCCTATGATTTTTACGTTGATCGCTGGGACGAATTGCAAAACTTAATTAGTTCAATGTTTGAAGCGGCTCCGCAGCAGAGTATTTTCGTTGTGGAATCCGACGACCGTTTTGAGCCGCAGCGACTACCGGATGCCGATTCATGGGAGGTCCGACAGTACGCTCCGGCCAGGGTGGCGATTTACAAAAAGGGCCAGATGTAGCGCTGATGAAAACCAGTTTTAAATTCAACAACCAAACCTACGTCGCTGATTTAAGTAGCGGCATCAGCATCGCACGTGTGCCCGCGATTGCTCACGTTGCTAAAGCTCAAGACTTTGGATTTGGCAAATTGCAAATAGAACGAACAGCGTTCAAGGATGGTGATTTTGTCGGCGATGTTTCCACTGGAGGTTCTTGCAATGTGGATGTGCTAAAAATTAATCCGCATTGCTGCACAACGCATACCGAAACCCTGCTGCATATTGTCGACCGTCAAAAGTGGCCGTTGGAGGATGTTAGCGTCGCTCACATTAAGGTTCCGATTTTCATTCCCTGTGTATTGCTCACGATCGAACCTACTGCCGGTAGCGACGCGCTCAACGCTGGCCAAAACTATTGGCCGGAGATTGATTGTGACGATTGGGTCGTAACCGAAGCCGCGATCTCTAGAGCACTAGAGAGACTAGAAATTGAGACGGGCGTGGATGGAGAGCCTTGGGCGTTACTTATTCGAACTCCTCAATCGGGACATTGGGCCTATGACAGTCCCGGCGCGGTGCCGTATCTCACACGAGAAGCAATGGCGCTGATCAGTAACTCCACCTGCCAACATTTACTTGTGGATTTACCGTCGGTGGATCGACGTAACGATGATGGGTTGTTGGTGAATCATCATCTCTTTTGGAATGTTGGTGTCGACGGTAGCCGGCCAGAAGATGCTCGAAGCGATCGGACGATCACAGAATTGGTGGAGGTTCCCGATCGCATCAGCGACGGAGTATACTTGCTGGATTTACAGTTAATCCCCTTACCTACCGATGCGACGCTGAGTCACCCAGTGCTATTTGGGCTTGTCGATTTAGACTGATTTCGGTTTTGAATCTTAGTCGTTTGGGCACTATCTCCAGTTCTGCGGTGACGAAACCGGGGCCAGCGCCCAATGGCACTTACTTTAGACAAAACGCAGGATAATCTTATCAGCCGCCACGCGATAGCGTCCGGTCCTACGCGCTAAAAACCGGACGCTATCGCGTGGCGGCTGATGCGCAAATGCGTTGCATCAAGCTAAAGTAAGTGCCATTAGGCCAGCGCCCACACGGCTAAGTCAATCAACAAGCCCATTTGCAACTGAGCGAAGGTTTGTGTTTTTGCAGCATCTCAAACACTACCTAACAAATTGAGTCCGCCAGTTGCCGCGATGGATCGGCCGTTTTTGGGGCAGATGATCCTGTGGCGATGCCGCGTTCAGGCCTAAGATTGTCTGTTGCGTGAAGTCGGTTGACACTTGGGTCAAATACAAATTGACTGGATTTTTTGGCCTGTAAATCTGCAAGATCCGCAAACATTAACACCTCGATGTGGTTGCTAGCGAATTAGTGATGGCGAATGTGAAGTCTGGATTGATTCAATGAATCGCGCCTTCCGATAATCTTCATACAAGGATGCAAGTACGGCGATGGCCTTCTTCGAAGGGGCACCTTTCAATCGCCGTTCTCAACAGGCGCGGGTTCAACAGGTTTTAGATGCAACTCTCTTTAAGATGGCTTCCAGCGATCGGTGCAGCACTAGTCTGTGTCGCGATGTGTTTGCTTGTCGATGGCGTTGCCGCACAGAGCCCTAAGACAGACGGGAGCCCTGCCCCGCCGATCGTTCTCAATCTTACTGACACATCTTCTCAGCCCGACGTCAGCAACGGCCAAAACTCTTTAGTCGAAGGGACACCTACGTCTAATCAACTCGATTCGATCGTTGTTGACCAGACCACTTTTGAAACCGCTACGCCCTATCCAGCGGTTCAGCCTGCCGCGGACAGTGCGACGAAAAAACCTGCGAAACTACCGTCCAAGAAAACCGTTGACGCCCTCCAAGCAAAATCTTCCACCGGTTCGAAGTTTAAGAAATCAAAATTTCGGCCCAAGAAAAAGGGATGGGTTTCTCCCTTAGCGATCGTTTCGCAACTTAAGACGCTTTCGGGTATTCCTGTAACCAAGCCTTGGGCTGGGGAAGTTCAGCGTTTGCTCTCATTGTTGTTAGAAGAATCGGCGGTCTCTTCGTCGGGCAGTGCTGCGATCCTGATGCAGTTGGAAACCAAGGTTCAAGAGTTAAATCAAATCGTCTTAGACATTAATCAGCAATTTGCGGGAATGCCGGTCGCCGATTCGCTCTCCAGCCAACTAAGACGGCTTCATTATGACTTGGAAAAACGCACCACTATTTGGCGAACGATTCAAAATCTGCCATTGGCGACCGATGAAGCGGATGTTGTTCAGTTAGCTTCTAACCAAAGACTGACGTTTGATTTTCTAAAGCCCGATTGGCAAGAGTATCTTCAGGTCAATCAACTCCAGGATGAGTTTGCGTCTCTCAATCCTGACGCTGCAGATCAGAAGAAGGCATCCCGTCTAACGTTGTCCCGGATGACGTCTCCGTCATTGTCTGATACTCAAGTCAGGTATTTGAATGAGACGATCCCGGCTTCGTTGGTGACAATGCTCAAAAAATCTGCTGCGGGAGAAGTGGACCAATACAAGTTGCTCAAGGCTATCGAATGGAATGATCAGAATCCGTCCGGTGTTGCGACGAATTACATTAACGATCAGTTTCAGAGTCTCATGTGGTCGCCTCAGCCTCAGCGTCAGGCGGCGGCAACGATGTTACAGGCTCACTACCGTAACGCCAACGTTCGATTAGCCGTTTCGCAAAACATGCTGAACCGTTTGATTCCTGATTCACCGGCGGTCAACGAACCTGTGCGTGAACAGGTGCTGGGAGCAGACGTCCGTGGTCATTCGCAAGTTCGTAACCGTTTGAGCGTGAAGTTGGTCGATGATCCTTCGCGTATCGCATTGCAATTGCAGACCCACGGCGAGGTCGATTCGGACACCGTTGCTAAACGCAGTGGTTTTGAAATTCGCAACGAAGGCATGGCTAAATTTCAAGCCTTCAAAAAACTGTCGCTTGATCGGATGGGGCGATTTTCGTCTGACAAGCCCGTCGCATCGGCTCAAGCCAAGCAACGGCTAATCGGCATGCGATCCAAACTCGATCCGTTCCCTGTCGTGAATTGGATCGCCCGCAAAGTGGCGGAAAAGAAGGTCGCTCAACAAACGCCCGAAGCAACGATGTTGTTAGAGCAGAAAATCAGACAATCAGCCAGTCATCAGCTTCAAGAAGGCGTTGAATCTCAGGTTACTCAGATGCAGGCCTATCTCAAGGTTAATTTGTTAGAGCCGTTAAGCTCGATGGATCTCAATCCGGAAGCTCTTGAATTGGCCACCACGAGAAATCGCATCGTGATGCGTTACCGTCTGGCGGGCATCGATCAGATGGCGTCTGATTCTCCACGACCTGCCGACAGCCCTTATGATTATCTCAGTGTGCAACTGCACCAGTCGCTGCTGAATAACACGATTGAACGGATCGAAATCGAATCTCAAACGTTTACGCCCGAAAGTTTGCTGCAGCATCTTTCTGAAGTCATCGGCTTCAATCCGAAGAACACCCAAAGCGATACCAAACATGAAGCAAAATTCGTGTTTGCGAATTACGATGCGATACGTGTTGATTTTGTCAAAGGCAAAATTCGAATCGAGTTGAATCTGAAATCGCTTCGTGTTGGCAAAGGGAAGACATGGCGAAACATTACGATTTCATCTACGTATGTTCCTAAGGTCATCGGTTCACAGGTTCAACTGACTCAGGAAGGCATGATCGGAGTCAAAGGCAAAAAGTTCCGTATCGGTGACCAGATTGCCGTGCGAGCGATCTTCAATGTCGTATTACCTGATAGCTATCAGTTCGAAACAATCCCTCAGCGATTGACGTCGCAGCTCAATGGATACGCCTTGGTGATTTCGAATCTCAACATCGCCGAGGGTTGGGTGGGGGTTACGTATGACGAAGTCCCGATGGTGTATTCCCATCAGCTGCCGCCGATCTATGAAGCCAGCGCGCAAGGCGTGATTCTTTCAGACGGATCGTATTCGTCAGACGGATCGTATTAGCGGCGTCGAGAGAAACGCTTCCAGTCCGGATATTGCACGTGATCTTCTGTTTTCGAATCTCAGCGGTTGGTCACCAACGCTTTAATTCGAAAGTCGATAATGACACTCTGTCAATCAGCCGCCAAAGCAAAAGCGTCCGGTTTCGCCCGATATTCGCAGAGACCGGTGGCTATCGCCATGCGGCTGATGCACTATCTGGTCTAGCTCGCTACTCGCAGTTTCGCGTTAAAAAACAGCGCGAACCGACGTTTCGACTTCTTGTCGAGTTCTTTATACTGAGCCTCCGGACCGCGATTTGTAAACGCGGGCAAACCTGTTATTCACATTAAAGAACCCTCTACTATGACCAGCGTTCAGCTCCCCGACGGAAGTGTAAAAGAATTCGAATCAAGCGTAACTGTAAAAGAGGTCGCCGCCAGTATCGGCCGCGGTCTGGCCAAAGCCGCCATGTGGGGCGAAGTCGATAACCAGCCAGTTCCGCTGGACCACACCATCGAAGACGGGCAAAAAGTTGATCTGAAAATTGTCACCAATAACGACAACGTCGCTTTAGGGACAATGCGGCACAGTTGTGCCCACGTGATGGCACGCGCTGTGATGCGAATTAAAAAAGGAGTTCAATTAGCCTTCGGCCCGACCACCGACAGCGGATTCTACTACGACTTCATGTTGGAACAGCCACTGACAGAAGACGATTTTAAAAAGATCGAAGCCGAAATGGCGAAGATCATCGAATTGGACGAACCGTTCGAACGCATCGAGGAGCCACGCGAGCGCGCTTTGCAAATCTGTGCCGACATGAAACAAGACTTCAAGGTCGAACACATTAACGAGGGCTTGGCCAACGACGAAACGCTGTCGTTCTACCAGCAGGGAGAATTTGTCGATCTCTGCCGCGGGCCACACATCCCCAGCCCGAAGATGATCGGTGCCTATAAGATGCTGTCCATCGCCGGAGCTTACTGGAAAGGCGATCAAGATCGCCAACAACTTCAGCGCCTCTACGCGACAGCCTTCTTCACTCAAGAAGATCTCGACAAACATCTCGAGAATTTGGAAGAGGCCAAAAAACGCGACCACCGCGTGCTTGGTAAAAAGCTTGGCCTGTTTCACATCGACGAAATGGTGGGACAAGGGCTTGTGTTGTGGACACCCAAAGGAGCTTTCGTTCGTCAACAACTACAGGATTTCATTCTTTCACACTTGCGTCGCCAGGGCTACGACCAGGTCTTCACTCCGCATATCGGAAAACTGGATCTGTATAAAACCAGCGGTCACTTTCCATATTACCAGGAAAGCCAATATCCGGCGATCGTTGATCGTGACTACATTTCAAAACTGGCTGGCGAAGGTTGCACCTGCGGTGAGCTTTCCAACAAGATGGAGGCGGGAGAGATCGAGGGCTACTTGCTCAAGCCGATGAACTGCCCACATCACATTAAGATCTACGATTGCCAACAACGATCGTATCGAGATCTGCCCGTTCGCTTGGCGGAGTTTGGAACGGTCTATCGCTGGGAGAAGTCGGGTGAAATTGGCGGACTAACACGGGTGCGTGGTTTCACTCAAGACGATGCTCATCTGTTTGTCACTCAGGAACAACTATCGGCCGAGCTGGCGGGTTGTCTGGAGTTGGTGAAGATCGTTTTCAAAGCCATGGGCATGGATGACTATTCGGTGCGCGTCGGCAAACGCGATCCCAGCAGCGACAAATATGTTGGCGATCCCAAGAACTGGGAACTGGCTGAACAAGCCTGTCGCGAAGCGGCCGAAACGTTGGGCAAACCGTTCGTCGAAGAAGAGGGCGAAGCGGCGTTCTACGGTCCTAAGATTGACTTCGTGGTCAATGATTGCATCGGGCGTAAATGGCAACTGGGAACTGTCCAAGTCGACTACAATTTGCCCGAGCGTTTTGACCTCAGCTACATCGGTGCCGACAACACGGCTCATCGCCCAATCATGATCCACCGTGCACCCTTTGGTAGCATGGAGCGATTTATTGGGGTTCTGATTGAGCATTTCGCTGGAGCGTTCCCACTGTGGTTGGCCCCTGAACAGGGCCGCGTGCTATCTGTCAGCGAAAAATCTGAAGAGTACGCAAGAAAAATTGAGCAGCAGCTGATTTCAGCTGGACTGCGGATCACAGGCGACTATCGCAGTGAAAAACTGGGAGCCAAGATTCGCGACGGTCGGCTGGATATGCTGCCTTACATGTTGATCGTAGGGCCCAGAGACGCGGAAAACGGCACGGTTTCTGTACGTGACCGCGTCGAAGGGGATCTCGGGGCGATGCCTGTGGCTCAGGCAATTGCTCGGTTTCAGAAGGAAGTTGAGCAAAAAACGGTCCGCCGGGTTTTCAAAAACGACCCCTCAGACGACTCTCTAGGCGGCGGTTCAGGCACAAAAAACGAGTATTAATTCAATGTTTCTGTTGACGGGTGTTGGGTAAGTAACCAATAATCTGTTGAGTTTCCATTTTCATTTAAAGAGGTACAGCCGATTCCCCCCAGTTCATCATCCAACCGAATTAACGAATCAATTCGAGTTACGCCTATCCGCGTCATCGACGCCGAAGGCAATCAATTAGGCGTCATTTCAACAGCCGACGCGCTTTCCAAAGCGCGTGAAGACGGACTTGATCTGGTCGAAGTCGCGCCCGAAGCAAAACCACCCGTTTGTCGCATTATGGACTTTGGAAAGTTCAAATATGACAAGAGCAAGCGGACTGCCAAAAGTAAACAGCATCAAACGAAGCTGAAAGAGATTCGTGTCAGGCCTAAAACGGGCGAGCACGATATTCAGTTTAAGGTAAAGCAAGCCATTGGTTTTCTCAAGCACAACGACAAGGTGCAGGTAACCGTCCTGTTCCGTGGTCGCGAGATGGCTCATATTGAAGAGGGCCGCAAGGTAATGGAACACATTATCGAACTGCTTTCCGAGCATGGCAAAATCGAAAGTGCGCCGTCGAAGCAATCTCGTCGTATGTTGTGTACGATCGCGCCAGCTAAATCTGCCTAAGACCAAATTGAAACGACGTACCGCTAAGGCGGTGTCCGCTAAAACAACATGGATCAGTGAAGCACTGATCCGTGTTTTTTAACGCCTCCATTAAATCGTTTACTCCCCTTTCTTAAAAAGTTCGGTGCTTGAGAAAAACGTATAAAAGTTCATTAGCGAACTTGGAAGTTTACTTTCGCAAACAGCTCGTCCAACGATCTAAGTGACTGCCCGGTGCTTCACAGGTTGTCGAGCCCGTTATCGTTATCATTTTGATTTTCTCTGTCCCCCTGTTGTTAAGCTTGAGAGCCTCTAAAGTTACCCCGTCACTGAACTCGGTGTTATTACCGCGCGTTTGACGTTGTTGCCCAACCGGTTCGTTCGCCCATGCTGGAAGCTTCAATGTGATCTTCGGCCAATCCGCCGACCCACAAGTCGATGTTATCAACCGTTCCGTACAGCGGTTGAAGCTTTTCTGCCACCTTGGGGATCAGGCGGCTCAGCGATACCAACAGGCTCTCAATGAATTCGACCTACACAACAATGTTTCGAAGATGCCGGCCAAGGTGATAGTAAATTGGCTCAAACAGCACTAAAATCGCTGCCATAAAAAAATCTGCTGGATTAAAGTCCTTGCCAAAATAAAAAAGGTGCCACGTTCAAATTCGAACGTGGCACCGGGCTTTATTTGGCTTTTGCGATCAGCTGCCGAAAGTCCGGTTGATCTTCATCGCGTTTCGGATCAACCAAACCGGCTAGGATCAAGGTGGCTATCTTAACAACTTGGTCACGCTAGAAGCAGAATTCCATTCCAGCGTAACCGCCGTGTAGCAATAGTGAACCATTACTATTGGCTCGTTGAACACGATCGGTTCGACGGAAGTCTACAGGGATTTGATCCGCTGCCAAAGCGACACCGGCGACACCAAAGGTGCGGTAACCGAATCGAGCACGTGCTCGTTGAGTGAGTTGATAGGTCACACCCATGTCCAGTTCTCCGATCATCGCAACGTCGTTCTTCTCGTCACTGAAATCGTATTCACGACCCGTTGATGGTCCATCAGTAAGAGTGGCTCCTTCTCCGTTGGCATCAAAGAAGTTTTGCCGCGTCTGAATATTGTTGTTGAAGATACCTGCGGTGACTCCGAAGAATCCACGAAGTTTGTTAGTCAAACACAATTCATTGCGAGCACCCAACTGGAAACCAACCAGGTTGTTTTCGACTTGTGACTGGTACGTAAAAGTTTCAGTCGCCAAGGGGTTCACAGCTACATCTCCTGCAGTCGTGTAGGCCAAACGCTCGTCAAACTGGAACCAGCGAAATCCACCTACCAATTCAAAAGCAGCCGATCGACCGCGACGGGTTTGGTAGAAGCCGCCATTGTTGAGCAAATTGACTTCCAGGTTGTTGATGTCTGTCTCACGTTCGATGGTGTGGAATTCTGTTGTATCGTAAATTGAAAGCAAGTCGCGTGCCGACGGAGCGTGCTCAAGATAGATTAGAGTTGGCATCACAGAGTAAACGTTGGCTCCATCCAACTGTGCCGAGGCTCCCGTGTTGAAGGCCCAGTAACGCAGTTCCAAACCACGTCCGTTACACTGACGGCGAGTCAAATTGACGCCGTAGCCACCAAAGTCGCCTTCGTCAGCATCGGTTGTGAACAATTGACCGCCAGCAGGATTTTCGCTGAGTAGGATGCCGTCCTCATAATCTCGAGCAAATGACATCGCGAAAAGTCCAACTACCCAGTTTGCCGATCGAGCACGACCACCTCCGCCGTTGAACAGCTGAGCACCAATGTCTCCACCGCTGCTGAACGCAGGCTCACTGTAGACAGGAGTAGTGTAGCTCATGCCGCTGTCGACAATGCCTGTGTCGCCACAGCCGCCATCAATCATGCCGCCGTAGCCGCTGTCAACAATTCCACCACCCATTGCCAGCCCGCCATCGTAGCTGGCCATCGGGGCAGACACACGTGGTTGCGTCACCATCGGCGCAGCCATCCGAGGCTGTGTCAGCATTGGTTGGCTCGTACGCGGTTGCGTAATCATCGGTTGGCCCATATTGCTGGCAGCTGAACCATTGTAGGGCATCCCAACGGATCCACCGTTAACGACTTCGCCAGTGACCATGCCACCGTTGAGGCCGCCGTTGACCATACCGCCATTAAGCACACCGCCACCATTGACCATGCCGCCATTTAGCACACCGCCTCCGTTGGCAGGTCCGCCGCCAAGCATTCCAGACATGGTACTTGTACCGCTGCCGCCAACTGCACGACCGCTGGTCGCTGGCATGCCGTTGCCGTAGCCGGCACGAGAAAGAATCGATTGATATGAGCCGATTTCAGACGGCACGTTCCAATCGTTTTGAGCATTCGCGACACCGGCAGTCATGGTCGCCAAAGCAATCATAGCCAGACATGTATGCCAAAAACGTTTCATCACAAACTCCTTTTGTGTATATCCTTGCGAGCCGAAGACCGCGTCAATTCGTTTGACGTTCATAGACGTCGGAAATTCAGCACATTCGCAAGGTCTCTAGGGCAAATTCCTTGATCCACCGCCATTCGTTTCGTATCCTGCAACTGCTAACACAATCGCAACAATCGTTCCCGATAGACGGATCCCTTACAAAGCCTGCCAGTGGTATCGTCATGAGAATCGGACTAATCGGAATCTCATTGGCCCGAATAGATGGAAAAACCGGAACAACCGGACCTCAAGTCGCTACATGCCGCAAAGTTTGCGCAGACTGACAGAAAGGTTGGCTGATGGCGGGCAATAGGAGTTTTAGGGGGCGACTGCAAATTTCTGCTATCACAATTGACGAGTAGAGGCCACAAAAAGTGCCTCTGCTAAGGAGTGGGAAGGGATAGCCAATTTCAGCTGCCCTTTTCAGGTTAGCGTTGGTGTCAAAACGGCGCGATCCACCGTCGGTTTTGTTGGGCTTACTCAGCCGTTCTCTGGTTGTTGGCTACCAGCGGATTCTTCGCCATCGCCAGATTCTCGTTCGCCATCGCGAGATTTTTGGTCGGAGTCATCCGGTTGGTCCCAAGGATTAGACCAGACTTCGCACTGATCAAGATACTCTTGGTATACGGGAAACTCATCTGCTTGTTCTGTTAGCCAGACTTGCGTTTGATCCACCAATTCGATCTCGCGCTCCAGCGTGATGTCACCCATCAGAACGGCAGTTCGCAAGAACACAAAGTACGTGTCTAAGACATCACAGCGACAATAGTCGTTGATCTCTTTCATTTTGCCTTCATTGAAAAGGCTTTGAACCATGTGTCCGGCGACGCCCATTTTACCGGGCCGACCGACGATATTTGCGCAAAGGTTCAGTCCGCCATTGAGACGTGTCGCGCCAAAATTTGTGATGATATCTTGCAAATCGAGATGGGAACCTTGGTTATAACGCCCGCGCTTCTGTTCCCAGTTCTTGGCGTAGATGTTAAACCAATCTGGTATCGCAATTCCGAAACGAAATGCGGCCAATTCCAACAACGGGATATCAAACGTGCGCCCGTTAAAAGTGACTAATGTCGGCATCTTGTAGGCTTTCCAGCCATCCCAGAACAGTTTCGTCAGCACGTGCGGGCGATACTTGGGCGTGTCGAGCGTGACGATGTCGAGAATTTCAAAATCGGAGTTGATCTTGATGACGGCAATCGAAACGGGTAGGTGAAACGTGTAGGGTATAAATTCTGAGCCAAACTGCTCCATCCGCTCGGCAGCGTACGTTTCTATGGCTTTCTCAGGAGTCAGGTTTTCTCCAGGGTATCGCACCTTAGAAATCAGGTCGCCGTCGGATACGCTTTCGATGTCGAAAATAAAATATCGAACAGACGAATTGGCCATAGCTGGTTCACCGATTTTTTGGAGAATTAATTAGACATTATCTTACACGACAAACCGTCCTTTAGGCCAGCAACCGCAATCGACATATTCTTAAGACATCACGAAGATTCATTCTCATGCAACAATACAAACGCGACTTTATTGACTTCATGATGGAGGTGGGAGTTCTGACTTTTGGCGATTTCACTACCAAAAGTGGAAGAAAAACACCCTACTTTGTTAACACGGGCCTCTATCGAACAGGCAGCCAACTAAAGCGGCTTGGCCAATTCTACGCCGAAGCGATTGCGGACGAGCTGGGGAATGATTTCGATGTTATCTTCGGGCCTGCCTACAAAGGCATCCCGTTAGTCGCGGCCACCTCAGCAGCACTGGACAGCCGTGGTCATGATTGTGCCTTCTGTTTCAACCGCAAGGAAGCCAAAAATCACGGCGAAGGCGGGCTGTTGGTCGGTCATAAGCTTGCCGATGGAGACCGTGTCCTGATCATCGAAGACGTCACCACCGCAGGAACGTCGATCCGAGATACCGTGCCGGTCCTAAAATCCGCTGCAGACATAACGTTAGCCGGCCTGATCGTGTCAGTCGATCGGTCCGAACGCGGCCCTACCGGCGACGGCACCGCGATGCAAGAAGTCGGCAAGGCGTTCGACATGCCCACCTTCGCGATCGTTACCGTCCACGAAATTATGCAACACGTCGATCTATCGACCGAGCACCGGCAACGGATGGAGTCTTATTTGGCCGAGTATGGGGCTGAATCGAACTGCTGAGAGCGCTCTTTCAAATTGGAGTGGATTCTCCACCTACTGCCCCGACTAAACCTTCGCCGCTCGGGCCTGTTTTTTTCGGTCGGTCTCTTTGAGTAACTGCTTTCGCATCCGCAGCTGAGTCGGGGTCACTTCGACCCACTCGTCGTCTTCTATATATTCCAACGCCGCTTCTAAACTGAACAGCCGCGCCGGCTTGAGGATGATGTTTTCATCACTTCCTGACGCCCGCATGTTGGTCAGCTGCTTTTCTTTGGTCGGGTTAACCGGGAGGTCATTGGCGCGGGCGTTTTCGCCTACGATCATGCCTTCGTAAACTTCATCGCCGGGTGATACAAACATGTCAGCGCGCTGTTGGAGCGTCACCAAAGCAAACCCGTTTGCCTTGCCGCCAACCATGGAAACCATCATGCCGTTGGGACGACAGGGGATGTCTCCTTCCACCGGGCGGAACTCCAGAAAGCGGTGGTTAATAATCGCCGTGCCGGCAGTCGCATTCAATAATCGCGTTCTTAGCCCAATCAAACCACGCGAAGGTACGATAAAGCGAGCCAGCGTGAATTCACCGCGTGTGTTCATCTCAGACAGTTCGCCACGCCGATTGCCGACCAATTCCATCACGCTACCAAATTTGTCGGTAGGAACTTCAACGACCAGCGTCTCAAAGGGTTCTTTGACGGCGCCATCTTCTTTTATCATGACAACGCGCGGTTTACCAACAGAAAGTTCAAACCCTTCTCGCCGCATCGTTTCGATCAGCACGGCCAAGTGCAAAATTCCGCGACCGGCGACCGCAAATTGATCGCCGCTTTCCATAGGTGTGACGCGTAGGGCTACGTTGCGATCAAGTTCCTTCATCAGCCGCTCCCGCAATTGGCGGCTGGTAACGTATTTTCCTTCGCGTCCGGCCAACGGAGAACTGTTGATCGTGAATACCATTTCCAAAGTGGGTTCATCGACAGAAATTCGAGCCAACGCCTCGGTGTCGTCGATGTGGCAAATGGTGTCGCCAATCTCGATTTTTTCGATTCCCGTCAAAGCGACAACTTCGCCCGCTTCAGCGCGTTCGACTTCGACGCGGCCAAGTTTATCAAACACGTTGACCGCCGCAATTTTTGATTTTGTGATCACGCCGCCAGCTTTGATCACATTGACCGTTTGGCCTTTCTTGATCACGCCACTCAAAATCCGACCCACGGCGATCCGGCCCACGAACTCGGACCAGTCCATCGTTGTGGTTAGCATTTTAAAATCACCCGCAGCAATCTGTGGTGGCGGAACATTTTCAAGAACTAAGTCCAGCAGCGGATCCATGTTGCCTTCAAATACTTCTGGGTCGGCAGTGGCAAAACCCTCTTTGGCCGATGCGTAGATGAAGTGGAAATTGTCCAGATAGTGTTCGCCACCCATATCCACGATCAGCTCCATCGCTTCATCGACGACTTCGGCGGTCCGAGCATCAGGCCGGTCAACTTTATTGACAACAACCATCGGTTGAAGGCCAGCCTCCAGAGCTTTGCCCAACACAAAACGTGTCTGCGGCATCGGACCTTCGGCCGCGTCGACCAACAGCAAAGCCCCGTCGGCCATCTGCAGAACACGTTCGACTTCGCCACCGAAGTCAGCGTGACCGGGAGTGTCGATGATGTTAATTTTCACACCCTTGTACGGCAGCGAGATGTTCTTTGCCAAAATCGTAATGCCGCGCTCTTTTTCAAGGTCGCCTGAATCGAGGATTCGTTCCCCTTGCAGCTGTGCGTCGCGGAACTGACCGCTTTGCCGAAGCAAACAGTCCACCAAAGTTGTTTTGCCATGATCGACGTGGGCGATGATGACGATGTTGCGGATGTCTTTGCGAGTGGTCATGGGTTCAGCCGAGAGAGATTTAAGGTAAGGGAGCAAAGGAACTGCGAGAAAAACGCGTCGAAGAATCAAAGGCAGCTTCTGCTGCGATGATTTCCCTAATAAAATTGCCAAATCATAATCGGTAGGGGTATAATTCGAAAGGTTCAAAGCCCCGCCGCAGCCGCATACCTTAGACACTTTGACTAACAACCAGTTATTTAGGATCAGCCCCATTACCATCAACTCAACGTCTTCTATTTCGACTTTGGTGGTCGCTGCCCTGAAGATCACTATGACTTTGGGCCCTTTGATTGTCCTTATCGCCATTACTTCAGGTTGTGGCTGGGAAGAGCGACCTGTCAAAAATGCTACCGGTGCTGCAACCCGTGGTAATGTCTTCAACGGAGCAGCAAGCGGAGCGTCATCGACGGCGAATTCTAAGAGAGCGGGGAACCGCAATCCCAAGATTCCCGCCGACACTCCCACTTTCCGGTTTGCTGACATCGACTACGTTTTGGTCAGCAGCAGTGACGTCGTCAACCAATACATTCCATTTGAGCAAACGTTGGACAATTGGACGTCGATGTTCGCGCTGCGGAAATTTCCCAATATGAGTAGTCCCGAAGAAGCGGTTACCAACGTTACAGAATCGCTCAAAAATGATCACCCCGAAACAAAATTCAAAGTCACGCCCGACCAAGCAACCGGTGATCGTGGAGTTGACTTTTTTATCTGGACTGAAGACAAGCAACTAAGCGAATTCGATGTCCACATCTACCAACAACGTGATGGCGGTGTCCTAGGGAAAATGTTCTTGATGCGTGGCTACGGTGAAGACGGCCATTTCAACCTGTTGAAGCAGGTCGCCGATGAGAAAGACGCCCTGACCAAAGCCGTGTTTGGATTCAGCTTCCCGACTTTCCTTCCGCCTAAATAATTTGACAACCTTAGATGTGAATTAAAACACTGGTTATGATGGCGATAATAAAACTGTGAGCGGCAAGGCGCTAGCCGCCGGTATCGTCTGCTTAGAGTGCGCCCATTCAAAAACGGCGGCTACCGCCTTGCCGCTCACAATAGTATCGCTGCCGAGCTCTAGAATTCCCCCCCCCAACCTTAGAAAGTAATTCCAAGTGGCGAGAGTCGTATTAGCTATGTCCGGCGGTGTGGATTCCTCTGTCGCTGCCCATTTGTTGCTCGAACAAGGCCATGAGGTCATTGGCGTGTTTATGCGACATGGGGAGAAGGCCGTTACCGCTTGCGCTATCGACGGTGACCAGGCAACGTCGCCGCTGCTGCCGGTATTGAACAATCGTGCTGATCACAAACAAGGATGCTGCAGCGCGTCCGATGCCGAAGATGGACGACGGGTTGCCGAAAGATTGGGAATCCCATTCTACGCTTTAAATTTGGAAGAAGAATTTCGCGGCATCATCGATTACTTCGTTGAGGAATATTCTGTTGGACGCACGCCCAACCCGTGCGTGATGTGCAACAACCGAATCAAGTTTGGCAAGTTGTTCGATTACGCCGACAGTGTGGGGGCCGAATTTTTGGCGACAGGTCACTACGCACAACTGCATCGCGATGGAGACAGCCTAAGGTTAATGCGTGGCGTTGATGCGGGCAAAGATCAGTCTTACGTGCTATTCGGCATCAAGCAGAAGTTTCTAAAACGGATGCTCCTGCCGGTCGGCGGGTATGACAAACCCGTCATCCGAGAAATTGCCGGCACGCTGGGGCTGAATGTTGCTGAGAAGAAAGACAGTCAGGAAATTTGCTTCGTTACATCGGGCAAACATGATGTGTTCGTGCGCGAGCGACAGTCGGATTCGATCGCAACTGCCGGCAACATCATCACCTCCGATGGAACGATCGTTGGAGAACATCCGGGCATCGAGGGGTTTACGATTGGCCAGCGCCGAGGCATCGGCGTCGCGATGGGGACGCCCTATTTTGTCACCCGAATCAACGCGGAGTCTAATCAAGTCGTCATAGGACCGGTGGAGGAACTTGGCCGATCCGATTTGACGGCCAGTGATACTAACTGGTTAGTAGATCCGCCGAGTGGCGAGTTTAAGTGTGAAGCTCAGATTCGATACAACAGCACATCAGCTCCGGCGACCGCGAGCGTGCTGCCAGATGGGCGTTTGAAAGTGATTTTTGACAGTCCACAGCGCGGCGTTGCACCTGGCCAAGCAGTTGTTTGCTACGACGGCGATCGCGTGCTGGGCGGCGGCTGGATCGAGTAAATTTACTGTCAAGGTTATCATCACTGTTTCTATTAGACAGAATTGGTAAAAAACGGCCAGGAAAACTGCAAAGTTCATTTCAATGTTAGCGTCACGGCGCAAGCCGTACGGTTCTTCACGCACCGGGAGGCCTGCGCATCACCGCTAAAATAGACTTTGCAGTCTTCCTGGAAAAACGGCTTGCTGGCTGTCTTCGGCCATCCCAATCCGCTATATTGAATTAGTGGATCTAGTGAAAGATCCTGCGGGTTAAACGGTCTTTCATAAGATCCATTGCCCATAGATTTAGCAGCCCCGTTTTCCAGAGGTCGATTGTGTTAATTAATTTCGATGCCGCGTTCATCGCTCAACAAGACGAAATCTGGCGTTGGGTAATCATCGGTTTGATCGGCCTTGCCGCCATGTTCGCGCTGTTCATCGCGGCGGCGTTCTTGAAGTACGGCAAGCTATGGGTGCAGGCGTTTATGTCCAACGCCAACGTTAGCCTGATGGAATTGGTCGGCATGGGATTTCGAAAGGTCCGCCCGGAAGTCATCGTCACGGCCAAAATCATGGCCAAGCAAGCCGGTTTGGATACCAGCAAAACGACGGGCTGCAGCACCGCCCGTCTGGAGGCACACTATCTGGCCGGTGGCAACGTGATGCGCGTCATCAACGCGATCATCGCGGCCCAACGAGCCAATATTGATTTGGATTTTGATCGCGCTGCTGCAATCGACCTTGCTGGACGCGACGTCATGGATGCGGTGAAGACGTCGGTCTATCCCAAAGTGATTGACTGCCCTGATCCCCAGCGTAGCGGCAAAAACTTCTTGAGCGCGATTTCCAAAGAGGGCGTCGAACTCAAAATTCGCGCTCGGGTGACAGTGCGGACCAACCTTGAACAATTGATTGGCGGAGCCACCGAAGAAACCATCATCGCGCGTGTCGGAGAAAGTATCATTTCGTCGATCGGATCATCGGATAACCACCAGCATGTGTTAGAGAATCCCGATCGGATCTCACGCGCCGTGCTCGAACGTGGCTTGGATGCTCACACTGCCTTTGAGATTGTGTCCATTGACATCGCCGACATCGACGTTGGCGAAAATATCGGAGCACGCTTGCAGGCGGATCAAGCGGAAGCCGACACACGTGTGGCGCGTGCCAGAGCCGAAAAGCGCCGCGCTGATGCGATCGCTCATGAACAGGAAATGAAAGCCGACGTGGCGAAACAACGCGCCGGTTTACTACTGGCCGAATCGGCCGTTCCCCAAGCGATGGCCGAAGCGTTTCGCGCAGGAAATCTAAACGCCAAATAGGTCACGCAGTGGACGATGCTTCGAACTTCTCAAAAATTTCGCGGAACTGTTCCTCGATCGGGACAGGATGCTGTGATTGATAGTCGAACATCACAATCACTGATTTTCCGGTTGCCGACACCGCGTTGTTAGACGTGCTGAACACATCGTGGGTCAGAGTGACGCTGGAGATGCCCAATTTTTCGACTTTCGTGCCGATTAAAACGGTGTCGGGGAACTTGATTTG
>ENA-ORXT01001576-ORXT01001576.1-marine-metagenome-genome-assembly--contig:-NODE-1576-length-30167-cov-8.706647_pt1 | contig 30167 bp, 22 predicted proteins | sample MGYA00237868_ERZ511482 | MGnify/ENA metagenome assembly ERZ511482 | reverse complement strand
CGCAACTTGTCCTTTAACGGGATAGTTAACGAACGCAACCAGTTCACGGCTAGCCAGACGACAATCCCCAACTTTGACCTGAGCATCGTCGGGATGACCCTGCAAGCGCGTGAAGTTAAGATCGAATATATCAATGATAGCCCAAGCCTCCACATTACCCAGCCGCGCTTAAAGCTGCCGGGCGTACTTCAAGCGGCAGAAGCGCTAGTCACAGTTCCGACGAGAATCTCTAGAGCCGGTCTGAATATGGGCACGGGGGAGATCGCTCTGCCAAAGATCATCACCCCCAGTGGCTTTGCGCTGGAACTGAGAGGGGCCTTCCGTGCTGAGGGTGACGGCTTTGAAATCGACGCCGGAGGCACGCTCACGATCCCCAACATTAATAAACCGAATCTGGGACCGAAGCAAGAAGAATGCGCCATTGGTGCAGACGTCACTATTGGTGTCGATGCCCAGAATAATATGGTGATGGTCGTTGCTGCAGGCACAGACCGCGAGGGCGCTGTAACAACACATACCATACATACGGGGCCGGATATTCTTGCATCCCCCGATGCCGTGGATGGCGTTTCGCTGCGGCGAGTCGCAGCTAGCTTAGAGTGTTCTCCAGGGTTGCCGATTGGCAATACCGGTCTCTTCCTCTCTGGTTTAGCTGGCGAAATAACCCTGACGCCTGGCGAAGAACGAGTAGAGGTTGAAGTAACCGTCCAGTCTGGCAAGAGCGTTGGCGACACGCCACTGGTTAGCTTAGTTGGTACCGCAGGTGTGCAGATACGCCCCAGCTTCGAATTGGGTGTGACTGCAGAACTCGAGATCCTTATCTTTAAGGTAGCCGAGGCCGGCATCAAAATTAACAAGCGAGGCTTTAAGGCCGACCTCAAATACACCACTATCCTCCCTACTCCTATCCCCCTCCCTCTGACGGTTGAAGGAGAGATCGCGGTCTTCAAAAAGACCAACGGTAAAGCAACATTCACCGGCTCTGGCTCAATGGCGATCAAAATAGAGGAAGGGCAACTAGGAGAGATAAATGAATGCTTTCAGAGTCTATTCCGTGAGCGATGCATCAACATAGATATCCCACCATTTAGTAAAAGTTTTTCTGAAATAGACGTCGAGGCTGGAGAGTTTAAGAATGGGAATTTCGGCATCAAGGGTTCACTGGATATAAATAATCCTATCTCCTTTATTGTTGGTCCAGATGAATTCGGCGTAGGTTTCTTCGTCGATGATGGTGGAACCTTTGCTCTCCGCGGCACAGACCGATTCCAGCTCATTGACGATCCCTTTGTGCGCGCAGCCTTGGCCCATCGACTCAGCGTGCTTAACGGCGACGCGAGCGTTCAAGCCGCGGCCCTAGAGGGCATCACCTTTGTTGAAAGTGGCACAGACAGCCCAGCAGGCGTCATTATCAACACGCCGCTGATTCGTTCCGGGTCTCCCATAAATCAGGTCCAAGCCGCTGGCGTAACAGATGTCATCACCGAAGTGAATCTGATCCGTCATGGTGACGTGGTCTTTACGCTGAACGCAACCGAACCGCTGAGCCTAACGCTAATTACGCCCGAAGGCCAAGAAGTGACGCCAGCTAACTTCGATCAGGATGAAACCCTTGGTCATTTCATTCGTTACTATGAAACCTTCAATTATCACGAAGTGCGGCCAAAAAGAGAGATAGAAGAAACGGCACCCGATGGCTTTATCAAGCTATTGCCCAAGGAGCCAGATTTCCCAACCGTGCTCTTTACTTCTGCCACCGCAGACCCAGCACTCACCGGCGTTGATCTACGCATCAATGGAGAAGTCGTCTACTTTGACATCGATCTGCAGGACACGGTTTGGCTGAAGCCATTGACGCTGACGCCGGGTGATCATACGGTCGAGTTGGTGATGCATAATACAGAGGATGTGGTTCAGAGTACATCGATCAACGTCGTTACCGGCACCCACTACAGTCTCTTTAGCGTCGGTGGCCCCGCAGCGGATCTCATCTTGACAACGGATGACTACGCAGCGCCGGAAACGGTAGGCAAAGCCAAAGTGCGCTTCTTCAATGGCGCAGCCGACAGTCTCGATATGATTGTCAATGGCACAGAGGTTGTTAGTAATGTTATATCTACAACAGCTTCGGCATACGTGCTAGTCGAGCCAGGCGATGTGACCATCGAGTTCCGCAATGCAGCGGACAATTCGCTGGCTTCACCAAGTGTGAGCACCGCCCTTTCCGATGGCAGCGTCTACACCCTCATCACCACCGACGCGCCAGCCGATTCGACCAGCGACTTTGGTACAGTCGTAACAGAGCGGCTCGATATCGAATATCTGCCCCTCTACGAGACCGTCTATAGTATTGACCAAGCAGAAATGAATGCTTTATGGCAGGTTAAGCTCATGGGCGATACAGAGAATGTCGACTACCAAATCACGGTAGATGGTCAGCCAGGTCCCCCGATTCTGGGCAGTGTCTCAGTGGATGCAGCTAATCCTGCCGCCACCGATATAAGCTGGCAGCTGACCGCCGACATCAATCCAACCACCATCCAAATCTATGCCAATCCAGATGAAATTACGACATCAGTCACCGTCACCAATACAGATGGAACCACAACCACCAAAGATATCCCACTCTATGTAGGTGAGCCGATTGCAGAGTTTGTGATTGATGACATCAACGAGCTAGGCGGGGAGCTGGTCACCAAGCAGATCGACCTCAGCCAGCTAGAGACAGGGATCTATCACCTATGGGTACGTGCGGACGATGGCATCAACCCACCTGCAAGTACCTATGCAGCAGTGCCAAGTGTACTTGCGGCAGGGGTTCACAGCGGCTATGGCATCAATGCCGTTCGCCACGCTCAAGCAGGCTACAAACGCAGCACGGAAACGGCCAGTGCCTCCCCAGTTGTGATAGACAATTTAGTCAACTTCCCCACAGAGTGGACCGCGGCTATCAGTACCACCTATAACAGCGGCGTCAACACGGTGGATGTGGAATGGATGAGCAGCGCCCACCCAGATATCGACACCTATGTGTTGCTCTATGGGAATGCTCCGCTCAGCCCAACGCAGATCATCACGGTTGGCGTAGCCACGGTTGATACCACTGTAGATGGCACAGTCGCAACCCAAGCACTCGGGAAGACGACGGTCTCTAACATCAAGCCCGATACACCCTACTTCTTCTCAGTGAAAGGTATCGATACAGAGAGCGGAAAATCAGTCCAATCTCAGGAAACCGAGTTTATGATTGCATCGCCCGCCTTTGCCCTGAGCACGGCTGTTACCGACGTTCCCATCACGGCTGGCTCCACGGTGACCGTTCCGGTTACGCTTGTGGCCGAAGATGGCCTCTTCTTCAAGAACGTCTGGCTCTCGGCGGACCTAAGCGGTGCACCCCTAGGTGTCTCCGGTGGGTTTGCGCCCAATCTCGATCAGATCTTCGAAGTGAATACAGTAAATTCAGAGCGTTCCTTCGAATTTGTGGTCGATGCCAGCGTACCTGCGGGAACCTACCCGATTTCCATCACGGGCTACAACGGCGAGAAGGATGAAAAGCTTGCCTTCAACTTGGTCGTTAGTGCGGCTAGCATTGGCGTTCCCAACACGGTACCCGTCGCCAACGAAACGGTGGTCGATGTGCCGGGCGCAACCAAGCCTGTGGTCCTCGGCGGTTCGGATGCAGATGGTGATAGCCTGACCTTTACCATCGTCACCCAACCCGCAAATGGATCGCTCAGCGGCACGGCACCGAACTTAACCTACACGCCAGACGCTGGCTTCGTGGGCACCGATTCGTTCACCTACACGGTCAACGACGGCACGGTTGATTCGGCTGCGGCAACTGTGACCATTAATGTGACCGAGACAGTTGTACCGAACACGGCACCTATCGCTAACGAAACGGTGGTCGACGTGCCGGGCGCAACCAAGCCTGTGGTCCTCGGCGGTTCGGATGCAGATGGCGATAGCCTGACCTTTACCATCGTCACCCAACCCGCAAATGGATCACTCAGCGGTACGGCACCGAGCTTAACCTACACGCCAGACGCTGGCTTCGTCGGTACAGATTCGTTCACCTACACAGTCAACGACGGCACGGTCGATTCGGCTGCTGCCACGGTGACCATCAACGTGGAGGCGCAATCAACGCCAACAGAGGGTGGTGGTATCTTCTTACCGTTTGTGAGTAGGTAGAAGTGAGTTGATAATTAATTATTAAATATTGTCAATTTACTATTAATTATTTGGCTGTCAATCTGGACCATCACAATAATTAATAGTGGAATACAAAACAGTCAATAATTAATCTATCCAGTTATGAAGCAAGTTGTACATAGAAATAAAGAAAGCCGATCACATTGTGATCGGCTTTCTTTATTTCTATCCTTAATCGTTCAATAAGGCTCACTCAACCAAGCGCAAATCTTGAACATTTAACTGTAAGCGCCGTCGTCCCTGCCACTCATTTGCCTCGACCTGACAAACCACGTCGACCAGACTCTCTTCGGTCAATACTTTGGTCCACTCGCCCAAGTTAAATGCAACCGCCTCGACAACCTGATCATTCTTTGAGCCTTGCCCCTTGGCCATATCGAGCGTCAGGCGCATATGCTTGCCCCCACTCATCTTTTTGATCTCGCGGATACGGCAATTTTTGCACAACAATAGCGGTGCTGGATTCTCTTGCCCCGTCGGTTCGAGCCGCGCAAATTGCTCTTGCAGCGCCCAATTTATCTCGTTCAGCGCAACTTCGGCATCCACATCTAGGGTCGGGCGCAGATTCTCTTCTTGGGATAGTTCACGTTCCGCAACACCGTTCAACGCCGCGTGAAATTCATCTAACCTTTTCGTCTCTACCGTAAAGCCCGCCGCCCGGCTGTGACCACCATGGCGCAGCAGCAGACCACTCACCTCGTCCAATGCGCTGCTGATATCGAACTCGGCAATGCTGCGTGCGCTGCCGCGTGACTCGTCATCACCGCGCTCGATCACAATTGCCGGGCGATAGTAGCGATCCATAAGCCGACCGGCCACAAGACCCACGATGCCCGACTGAAAGTTTGGGCTGCTCACAAAGCAGAGATTGCGCGCCGCCTCCGTTTCATCGCCATCTGGACCCAACAAAAGCTGCTCGGCCTCGGTTTGGGCCGCCGCGGTGATATCGCGGCGTTGCTGGTTGAGCGATTCTAGTTGACCAGACAATTTGTGCGCTTCGGATTTATCGCGCGTGCGCAGTAGCCGATAGGCCAACGTGGTCTGCGAAAGTCGACCTGCGGCATTGATGCGGGGGGCCAAGCGGAATGCAATAGCAGTCGCGTCAACGCTGCCAGGACGCGTGTCCGATTTCGCCATGAGCGCCTGTAAGCCAGGCCGCTCGGTGTTGTTGAGTTGCGCCAACCCACGCTGCACCAAGGATCGATTCTCGCCCAGCAGCGGCATCACATCCGCAACGGTGCCAATTGCCACATAATCGAGCAGCGATTCTTCAATCTCGCCCGCTTGTGCAGGGGTCAAGTTGCTCCACTTCTGTTGCGAAACAGCCCGCAGCACGGCTTGACTCAGACGAAAGGCCACCCCCACACCGGCCAACCGTTCGAAATTGCTGGTACAATCTTTACGTCGCGGGTTGATCACTGCAAGCGCTGGCGGCAGATCCGGCCCGACCGAATGATGATCGGTGACAATCACATCGAGACCTAGTGCCTTGGCGTGGGCAACTTCGGCCACGCTGCGAATGCCACAATCGACTGTCACCATAAGATCCGCTTTAGCCGCGATGCGATCCATGGCTTCCATATTCAGTCCATATCCCTCATCCACGCGATCCGGGATGTAGGGACCAACGCGGCCGCCCGCAGATTGCAGCGCGGTGGTCAATAGTGCGGTGGCCGTAACGCCATCTGCATCAAAATCACCATAGACGCAGATTGTCTCTTTTTGCTTTATAGCATCCACTAAGCGGACAACGGCCTGCGGCATATCGCGTAGCTTGTATGGGTTTTCGCGCACTGCGTCGCTTCCCGTTAAAAAGGGCTTGATCTCGTCAGCGGAGCGGATCCCACGGTTGTAGAGCACCTGCAGCAGTAGCGGATGTTCAGGCGTGCTCGCTACAAAATCCGCTGGGGCAGGTGGGTAAATTTTCCAATTCTTGGCTTGTTGGGGCATTATGTTTCTATAGTTCGATATTTTGATTTAATTTCTATTCAGTATAATTGACTGTCTCAAAATCTATGAAAAAAATGTTATTAGAATTAAAAACGATGTCGATAGAAAAAATAGGGACTTTATTTTTGGTGTTAACTATTTCTTTGTTAAGCGGCTGCGGCGATACGGCAGAATTTCAGCCGTTGCGCTTTAACCCACCTGTTTGGCAAAGTGGTGAGCACAGCATTTATAGGCTAACGAATGTAGAGAACGACTTTGCTGGGACAATGGAAATCGAGTTGCGCGCTGCGGATCAGAAAAATGAAGGTGGCTGGATTTTGTATCGCGAGATTAATTCAAGCCCGAAAGAGGTGATTACCGTTGAAGTAAACAAGTTTTTGCGTCCCCAGACGTCGCTACTTGAACGGATCGATACCACTGGCCGCGAGATGGTTCGAACGATTTATGCTGGCTCGCAAACAGATATCGAATTGACGAATAAACGAGACATGATAAGTTATGAGCGCGTCTCGCTGCCAAGTGATGCATACGATCTGCGCACTGTTTTGCCTTTTGCCCGTTCCTTGCCACTAGCCGATGGGTATGCCACACAACTTAATGCGTTTCTGCCGATTACGGGAAAGCTTGAACGGGTGGCGCTAAGCGTTGTTGATCAAGAGATGGTGACGGTCCCGGCTGGTTCGTTTAAGACGTGGAAGCTAGAATTGACGAGCCAAATTGCGGAAACCGAAGCGTGGATCAGTATAGATGCGCCCTTTGAGCTGGTAAAATTCATAGACAGCCGCAATCGCGCCACATTTGAATTGCAAGAATTTGTCGAAAAGTAGGAAGAGAGGCGTCGTCTTGCTAGCTGGGTGGCTTTAGCCCCGAGCGGTCTTGCGCGGACCCTGCTATATTTTAGCATTTTAGCCATGCAACCTTTACCCATGGAGAAACCCACATGACATCTATTCCAAAATCAGAACTTCTTGAACGAGCAAACCAACTGCACGAAAAAATCCGCGACTGGCGACGCACTATTCACCTAAATCCCGAACTAACCTTTGATGAATACAAAACCGCTGGATTGGTCAACGCCATGCTCACCGATCTGGGAATCGAAGCCGAGACCGAGGTCGCCAAGACCGGCGTCGTCGGCAAGATCGCTGGCGGTGCTGGCCCCATAGTGGGACTGCGTGCCGATATGGATGCGCTGCCCATTATCGAAGAAAACGATACCGTATTTAACAGCCAGACACATGGCATTATGCACGCCTGCGGCCATGATGCACATACCGCGATGTTGATGGGTGCCGCCACCATTTTGAAAGAACTGGCCGATGCTGGACGGCTGCCCGGGTCCGTGCGCTTACTCTTTCAACCGAGCGAAGAAGCACAAGATGATGAAGGTAAATCGGGTGGGTTGCGTATGGTCGAGGAAGGCGCGCTAGAAGGCCTTGATGCGGTCTTTGGCATACACGTTGCCAGCAACCGCGAGACAGGCCATGTCGCCACCAAAGCGGGGCCACACTTGGCCGCAACGGACAAATTCACCATTGTGATTCGCGGTTCGGGTGGGCACGCGGCTTCGCCACACAAGTCGCTGGATCCGATTTTGCTCTCGTCGCACGTCGTCAGCGCCGTTCACCACATTGTTAGCCGCCGCGTCGATCCGCTAGACTCCGGCGTGATTACAATCGGGGCCATCAATGGCGGCACCGCGCACAATGTGATCCCGGACACCGTTACGCTCGAAGGCACGATCCGTAGCTATCAACCCGAGACGCGCAAATTGCTCGAAGCGGAACTGCGCAAAGCGTGTGCCATTGTCGATGCGCTGGGCGGCCAGTGCGAGGTCGACGTTGTGCATGGCTATCCTACCACGGTTGGCGATCCCGAAGCTGCGGCCACTGCGGTCGCCGGGTTAGCGGATCTGCTGGGCGAAGATCACGTACACGAAGCGCTCCCCATTATGGCGGGCGAAGATTTCAGCTACATGGCGCAAGCGGTACCCGGTGCATTTATCAACTTGGGCGTGCGCGATCCAAAGTGGGATCGGGAATATCCGGTTCATACATCAACCTTCCGCATGGATGAAGATGCGCTGCCGATTGGGGCTGCTGCGCTAGCCGCGGCCGCCATCGAGTGGATGGAATCGCATCAATAAAGGACAGAAATACAAACTAACTGATCTCTATTCTTGGGCATCAGTCAAACTCTGTTCTATAATCGATTTGCCCCGCTTAGGGGCTTTTTTGTGTACAATCCTGTTCAAGTGTTACTAAACCACTGCTAGAATTGTAATCAAATTACCAGTAATTTTGGTATTGAGTAGTTAGCATCTACGGCTTGCATGGTGTGTGATTTTGCAAGCATAGAGTTAGCAACATCAGATACAGGTTACATCTGTAGAGCCGCCAACAAAAATGATGCGAACAGCCATTGCTCCTTAATTTAGAGGATGTGCAGGTTAAGAAGCAATTTGGACAAAGTTACCGTGAGTAAGCAGCGCAGTCGTACCGCTATCGCACATATATAAATCGTACAAACTGGTACAATCTTCGCATTGGCAGGAACTAAAATGCCTGTTATGATGATCACTTCAATAGACAATTTCTCATTTCCAGTACCGCAAAGAACAGGTTTGCTGCTGGAGCATGAATACTATATATATAACCCTTATGACAAAACTTGTAATTGTAGAATCGCCAACAAAAGCCAAAACCATCCGTGGATTCCTGCCCGCTGGCTACAAAGTACAGGCCAGCATGGGCCACATCCGTGACCTGCCTGCCTCGGCCAAAGAAGTTCCAGCTAGCATCAAAGGCCAGCCTTGGGCACGACTGGGTATCAACGTCGAGAATGACTTTGAGCCACACTATGTTGTTTCGAGCGAGAAGAAAAAGACTGTTGCTGAGCTAAAGAAATTGCTCAAAGATGCTGATGAACTGATCCTCGCGACAGATGAAGATCGCGAAGGCGAAAGCATCGGCTGGCATCTGCACGAGGTGCTAAAGCCTAAAGTGCCGGTCAAGCGTATGGTCTTTCACGAGATCACCAAAGATGCCATCCTCGCCGCGTTAAAAGATACGCGAGATCTAGACGAAAACCTGATCCGCGCCCAAGAGACGCGCAGAATAGTCGACCGCCTTGTTGGGTATACCGTGTCGCCCCTGCTCTGGAAAAAAGTTGCGCCAAGACTCTCAGCCGGCCGCGTGCAGAGTGTGGCGGTGCGGGTGCTCGTAGAGCGTGAACGTGAGCGCCGTGCTTTTCGCTCCGGCGCATATTGGGATCTAAAAGCGCACCTCAACAAACGACCCGACCAGCCAGCTCATCACTTCGATGCGCAGCTTCTTTCGGTGGGCGGTACCCGCGTAGCGACCGGGCGCGACTTTGACGAAAACACCGGCAAGATCGCCGAGGGCAAAAATGTTCTGCTGCTCAATCAGGATGAAGCCCAATCGCTGCAAGCAAGACTTGAAAAGGGTCAATGGATTGTCAGCAAGATCGAGGAGCGCAACGCAACGCGTAAACCGGCCCCACCCTTTACCACCAGTACATTGCAGCAGGAAGCCAACCGCAAGATGGGCCTTGGCGCACGCCAAACCATGCGCGTGGCCCAAAAGCTCTACGAAAATGGCTACATCACATACATGCGTACCGACTCGGTCCACCTGAGTGACCAAGCCGTGACTGCCGCCCGAACGCGCGTGACCGAACTTTACGGCACCGAATATTTGCACCCAACCGTGCGTACCTACAAAACAAAATCGGCCAGCGCACAAGAAGCGCACGAAGCAATTCGTCCAGCAGGTGACAAAATGTTGCCAGCGGATCAGCTCCCCATTTCGGGCGAAGAGCGTAAACTCTACGACCTAATTTGGAAGCGTACCGTTGCCACACAAATGGCCGAAGCGCGCCTCCTCTTTACCACCGCCACCATCGAAGTGGGCGACGCCATCTTCCGCGCTAGCGGCCGCAACGTACTCTTTGCTGGCTTCTTCCGTGCCTATGTCGAAGGGTCAGATGACCCCGAAGCCGCGTTGGACGATCAAGAAGCGCCGTTGCCAAAATTGACCGAAGGCGAAGAGGTCGATTTGCGCGAGCTAGAGGCTATTGGGCACGAAACCAAGCCGCCTGCCCGCTACACCGAGGCATCGTTGGTCAAACGACTCGAATCCGAGGGGGTTGGTCGCCCCAGCACCTACGCATCGATTATCGACACGATCCAGAATCGAGGCTACGTCTTCAAACAGCGTCGCGAGCTGGTGCCAACCTTCACCGCGTTTGCCGTGGTGCAACTGCTCGAAGGCCACTTCGAAGAATTGGTCGATCTGCAATTTACAGCCAAAATGGAGAGCGAGCTCGATGATATCGCCACCGGTGATCTGGAATCGCTGGCCTATCTGCGCAAGTTTTACTTGGGCGAGCAGGGGTTAGAAAATCAGGTCAAGGAAAAAGAAGCAGGGATTGATCCGCGTATAACTGGCGGCGTGGTTTTGGAAGATCTGCCCATGGAAGTACGCATTGGTCAGTACGGACCCTTCTTGGCGCGTGGCGAAGATGAGGAGCGCGTGACAGCGGGACTACCCCCAGATCTGCCCCCGGCGGATCTCACCGCGGAGATGGCCGAAGATATCCTTGCCAAGAAAGCCGACGGCGACAAAGTGATCGGCACCCATCCAGAATCTGGCTTTGACATTCTGCTAAAAAATGGCCCTTATGGTCCCTATGTACAAAATGGATCCGAGGACGATTACGAAGGCAAAAAGAAGCCGCGTCGCGTCAGTCTGCTCAAGGGCATGGAGCCAGCCGACGTCGATCTGGCATTGGCCGTCAAACTGCTGGGGCTGCCGCGCAAGCTGGGCGATCATCCCGAAACGGGCAAATTTGTCTCGGCCAGCGTCGGTCGCTTTGGTCCCTACGTGGTCCATGATGGTCTCTTCGCTAGTATCAAAGAGCCGGATCATGTGCTAACAATCGAAATGGAGCGCGGCATGGAGCTGCTGGCAGCCGCCGCTGCCAAAAAGGGTGCTACCAAAAAGACGGTCCTCAAGGATCTGGGCGAACATCCCGACGGCGGTCCGTTGGCCGTGCTCGACGGGCGCTATGGTCCATACGTGAACTATAAGAAGATCAACGCCACGCTGCCAAAAGATGTCAAGCCCGAAGATGTAACGGTCGAACAGGCACTTCAGTGGATCGAAGAGAAGGCTGGCTCTAAGGGTAAGAAGAAAAAACCCGCCGCCAAGAAGAAGAAGGCGACAAAGAAGAAGGTCGTGAAAAAGGCTGAGTAGGGGAAGAAAGCAAAAGGGACAACCGGATCAAATCCGGTTGTCCCTTTTGCTTTGTGGTGCTTTCACTTTTGTATTGAAAACAGTCAATCTTGTGGAATTAATTTGATCAAGCCCCGTAGCGCCTGATTTACAGCTTTGGAATCAGCGAAATACTTCATCACATCTGCATCGAGTAAGATTATATTACTTTCCGGTGCCAGCCGATTAAAATCCCTTCTTCTGCCAAAAACTCGTCAAAATCACTACCTGTATGGATTCATTTGTTTTTCTCGTTTTCCGCCTGTTAAAAAATCCCAATAAAAAAACCCGTCTAGCGCATTTGCTAAACGGGTTTTTCATTAATAATTTGATACTTTTTTGGTGGAGCTAAGGGGATTCGAACCCATGACCTCCACACTGCCAGTGTGGCGCTCTCCCAACTGAGCTATAGCCCCAAACATTTGTGATTGTCTCATCTAGTAAAAAAGTGTGCCTGTTTTGTTCATTCGTATTGAAACACCGCAGGACGCCCACTTTGACAGATGAGACGATGTGATTATAGTCGCTTCCACTTGGTTCGTCAAGTTTGGTCGAAGAATATCTTACATGATTTCCCCTCGATTACATCACTTAGTAAACAGCAAGAGGTAGACAGTTTCTCGTGTAGAGACGATACCACTAACGCTGTTTGTTGTTCACTTACTACTCACTTGTTCTATGGTCCCGGCACAAAATCGACCATACGCAGATCGGCGTCGAACCAACCGCATGGGCAGTTTGTCGGATCATCTGCGGGCAATAATTCTTGATAGAACATTGCGGGCAAATAGACGGACATATCCAATGAAGATTGTATCTCCACCACGCGACGCTCAAACTCCGCCCCAGCCGATAACGTCCTTGTCCCCGCGCTCACCACTCGGGGCGACCAGCTTGGCCCCACTTGGCGCAGCGGAATTTGCGTCAGCCCACCACGGATCCGCTCGAAGCGATAGTAATAGACCGTTGCCGACATCACCACGTCGTAGATTCGATCCAGCAGCGCGGCCGAACAGCCACCATTCGTCATGCACGGATCATACTGAATGCCTTCGGGCACAAAATATTCGGGCGAGGAGACGCGCACGCCATCAGAAAAGAATGGGAGAAATTCGCGGCCCGAAGATTGATCTGAGTCCTGAAATTGCCCGTAAAACGGAATGCCAAATGTGCCAAAATGATCAATAGAGAGCTTGCCGTTTGGCTTTCGAATACGATAGGTCCCTGCGCCGGGGCTGCGAAAGTTCACATCGCCATATGGATCCACTGGTGTGGGTGGATAATGGAACAATACGAACTCGGTGCCAGCGGGCGGATTGATGTCCAGATCATCGTGTCGATCACCAAAGCGGCTCTGCATCTGACTTTGCAGCGACCCCAAAAAACCAGGTGCGCCCGGTCCAATATAGGATCGAAATGTATCGCTGTCGCTACCTAAATATGTGGCTTGAATATACTGGGGCGTTTCGAAGGTAAAGGTTGCTCGCAGATCAGTCACCGACTCTTCAAAATAATAGTAGCAGCCCATGTTGGCCGGTGTCTCGATTGCGCCACTGCTGTTGACCACCTTATTCGATCTCACTCGTGGGTAGCGTTCTGGGGCAGTCGAATCCGCGCTTGGTGTTGTTTGCCGTGCGGGATAGAGCAGGTAAATCGGATTGACTTGGCTGGTAATGTCTACGCTGCCGCTGAAGACTCGCATGGTGCTAGCTGGCACGGCGGTCGGCCAATGATCGCGGTTGCCGATGGCTGTCGGGCAGAAGAAAATATTTAGCGGATTTGCCTCATAGCGGACTGTCAACGTGACGGTGTTACCAACGCGCGTACCCGATTCGTAAATGGCCATGCCGGTGCCAGGGTGGAAGATCACGATCGATCCTTGCAGATGAGCTTCGGCCACAACACCAATCAGATCCACAATGCCAACGCCGCGCGGTTCGACCCATTCCGGCGTTTGCGCATGGGCGGTGGACGACGCGCCGAGTGCCATCAATGCGATGAGTATGGCGATAAGAAAATGTATTCTGTTGGATAGCTGTTTCATGTAGATTCGGGGTTTCATTTTGTGTAATAAATAGACTGATTGAGGCAGTTTATCCAATAAATCACTTTCTAAATGCACGCTTTCTCTTTTACTACCCTATTACTGCCCAACAAAAACATTCCACTGTGAATTCAATGCACCAATACACACTTGTCTGCTTAACCATACGCGCGAATCGCCGATTGAAACTCGGCGTCTGGCACGGAAAACAGGTTGAAGCACTGTTAGAAATTGATTTGCTAATCTGCTTTAGCTAGTTTCCCATAGCAGGCTGGGATTTCAATCCCGAACGACCTTTCCAACTAGCTGGCTTCTAACCAGCGAATCGGCTATAATCTTTCTATTCCTTACAGAGAAGCAGTAATTTTCGAAATCTGCATCAATCTGCGATTTATTATTTCTCTGCATCAAACCCACCTAAACTAAAAACATTACATGAAAAATCTATCCTACTCTACAAGCTTCAAACCCGCTAGCCGTGTGCAGAGCTTTGCCCCAACTGTCTTTGCCGAATATACTGCGCTTGCCATTAAACATGACGCGGTCAACTTGGGCCAAGGGTTCCCGAACTTTGCCGCACCAGACTTCGTAAAAGAAGCTGCTCAGCAGGCCATTGCCGCCGATCTAAATCAGTATACGCGCAGCGCAGGCCACCCACGCTTGGTTAACGCGCTGGCCACCGTTTATGGACCAGAACTGGAGCGCGAACTGGATCCGATGACCGAGATCCTCACCACTGTCGGCGCGACCGAAGGTATCTTTGCCAGCATTCAGGCGCTGATCGAACCAGGCGACGAGGTGATCCTGATCGAGCCATTCTACGACAGCTACCCCGCATCGATTATCATGGCTGGCGGCACACCCGTCTACGTACCGTTGCGACCCGCAGCACCGCAAACGGGCCAAGTGCCAACCGCTGGGGATTGGGTGTTGGATCCTGCCGAGCTAGCCGCGGCCTTTAACGACCAGACGCGCATGATCATCCTCAACACGCCGCAGAACGCATTGGGCAAAGTCTATACTCGCGCCGAGCTAGAGATGATCGGCAATCTTGTGCAAGAGCATGATGCCTACGCGCTTTGTGATGAAGTTTATGAGTGGATAATTTACCCCGACGACTCGGGCAATGTTGAGCGTGTGCGTATGGCAACCTTGCCCGGTATGTGGGATCGCACGATCACGCTGGGCAGCGCGGGCAAGACGTTTTCGGCCACCGGTTGGAAGATCGGCTGGGCGATTGCGCCTGCGCCAATTATTCACGCGATCACAATGGGTCATCAGTGGATTCCCTTTACGGTAGTCACACCGCTGCAAGAGGCAATTGCCGTAGGCATGGAGCAGGCTCGAACGAGGGGCTATTTTGAGGAATTGTCACAGATGTATCGCACAAAGCGCGACTATCTGCTGGACGTGCTCGCTGAGGTCGGGTTGTCGTCGGTGCGACCTGATGGATCGTACTTTATTCTCACCGATTCGACCAATCTTGACTTTCCAATCGAGGCGGGCGCGCGGCGCGATGAGAGCGCGTGTCGCTGGCTTACCAAAGAGATCGGTGTGGGCGCGATTCCGCCCAGCCACTTCTTTAGCCCGGCCAACCATCACATCCCACAAAACCTGATCCGCTTCTGCTTCTGCAAAACCGATGAGATGCTGGAGCAGGCTGCGGAGCGATTGCAGAAGTTGGCGAAATAAAATTACAGCGGAGTAGGGAAATCTAACGGATTTATTTTTCGTTAAAGAAGACAGGTGGGCCATTGCAAAAATCGATGTAGTTCATAATGAAGAAAAAGTGGTTAACAATTGGTGGTTTGATATGGCATCGATTTGTGGTTTGCAATGTTTCAACCCCACCTTAATCCTCCCCAGCTTAGGGAGGAGACTGCCCACGGACGCTCGAATCTGCTCAAAATGCAAGCAACATCGGACCTCCGTCAACAGTCCCTTCACTAAGCTGGGGAAGGCTAGGATGGGGTCAACAACATGGGCCGCCCCATATGATTTGTAAACCACACTACGTTTTTGATGAACCATGCCCAAAAATCAGTGTCATCGAAACAAAAATCTGGTCCGCTTCTTTAATCCGTTGTAGTGTTACTTTGCTACTTCGGCAAACCCCACAATAAACCAAATCATTCGGACATAACCTTATGACCACACGCTACTTCGGCAAACCAATTAAACGCAACGAAGATCCCCGCCTGCTCACCGGCCAAGCGCTCTTCACCGACGACGTTCAACTGCCCAACATGCTGCACGCCGCCTTCCTGCGCAGCGACTACGCCCACGCCCACATTCGTAGCATTGACGTCAGCGCCGCGCGCGCCAAAGAGGGCGTCGTTGCCGTCTACACCGCCATCGATCTGGGCGACTACTGGCAGCCCGGTCCGCTGCTTGTGCCGCCGCCGCCAATCGACAACCTGATCTTCAACCCGCGCATGCAGGTACCCCTCGCCAAAGACAAAGTGCGCTACGTGGGCGAGCCAATCGTCATTGTCGTCGCCGAAAGTCGCTACATCGCCGAAGACGCCGTCGAACTCATCAACCTTGAAGTGGATCCGCTTCCCGCAGTCGTCGACCTTGACGACGCTCTCTCCGCAGACGCACCATTGATCCACGACGATCTGCCCCAGAATTTAAACGCCCACGCCATCCAGCAGAAGGGCGACTACGCCTCGATCCGCGACCAGGCCGACGTGCTGATCACGCGCCGCCTGCACTATGATCGCGGCACTGCGGCCGCCATGGAAAATCGCGGCATTGTCGCCGATTGGGACGCCCGCAGCGAGCAGATGACCATGTGGGACACCACCCAAGCGCCCATCGCCATCCGCAACGGCATCGCCGCCATGCTCGGTCTAAGCGAAAAGCAAGTGCGCGTCATCGCCCCCTTCATCGGCGGTGGCTTCGGCCCCAAAATCATGATGTTCTACCAAGAAGAAGTGCTCCTGCCCTGGATCTCCCAAAAACTCAATCGGCCCATTAAATGGATCGAAGATCGGCAAGAAAACTTCTACGCCACAACCCAAGAGCGCGGCCAAATCCACGACGTCGAAATCGCCCTCACCAGCGACGGTCGCGTCCTCGGCATCCACGACACCTTCCTGCACGACGCCGGAGCCTACGCCCCCTACGGCCTCACCCTGCCGCTCAACAGCCAATGCACCCTGCTCGGTCAATACGACGTGCCCCACTACTACAGCGAATTCAAAGCCATCTTTACCAACAAACCCATCGTCACCCCCTACCGCGGCGCGGGCCGTCAACATGGCGTTTTCGTCATGGAAAGAATGCTCGACATCGCGGCCAAACAACTGGGCATCGACCGCGTCGAAATCCGGCGTCGCAACCTCATCCCACCCGACAAATTCCCCTACGACAACGAAATTATCTACCAAGATTTTGCGCCGCTCACCTACGACAGCGGCAACTACGAACCCGCGCTCGACAAAGCCATCAAACTCATCGACTACCACAACTTTTTGGAGAAAGAACAGCCGCGTTTGCGCGCCGAAGGCAAACGAATTGGTCTGGGCATTGTAACCTATGTCGAAGGCACTGGCATCGGACCATACGAAGGCGCGCGCGTCACAGTCGAGACGAGCGGACGTATTAGCGTCGCCACCGGAGTCGGCACCCAAGGACAGGGCCATTTCACCTCCTTTGCGCAAGTGGTCGCCGAGCAGCTTGGCACCGACATCGAGAACATCCGTCTCACCACCGGCGACACCGCCGAATTCTACTGGGGGGCGGGCACCTTCGCCTCGCGCGGCGCAGTCGTCGCCGGCAACGCCATCCACGCAGCCGCATCCAACGTGCGCGCTAAAGCACTCAAAATGGCCAGCGCCCAGCTCGAAGTCGACGAAAGCGATCTTGACATCAGCGACGGCGCTGTGCGCGTCAACGGCTCGCCCGACTCATTCGTCACCCTTGGCGATCTAGCCGCCGCCTCCAACCCCATGCGCGGCGCAGTCAAACCCGGCACCGAACCGGGCCTCGAAGCCACCGACTACTTTGGCCCCGAAGGTGGCGCAACCGCATCCGGCGTCCATGCTATGATAGTCGAAGTCGATCCCGAAACCATGATGGTCGAAATCAAGCGCTACATCGTCGTCCACGACTGCGGCGTCGTCATCAACCCCATGATCCTCGAAGGGCAGATCCAAGGCGGTGTCGCCCAAGGCATCGGCAACGCCTTCTACGAAGAGCTCGCCTTCGACGAAAACGGTCAACTCCTGAATGCCTCGTTTATGGACTACCTCCTCCCCACCGCCGACACCGTCCCGCGCATTGAAAGCGACCACGTCGAAACCCCATCGCCGCTCAATCCACTCGGCATCAAAGGCGCGGGCGAAGCAGGCGCGATCCCCGTTGGTCCGCTTTATGCACAGGCGATTGAGGACGCGTTGTTTGATGTGGATTTAGAGATATTGGAGATTCCGTTGAGTCCCGGCAAGTTGTTTGAGTTGGTGGAGGGTGTGGGGTAGGTCAGGGGGGAAGAAAATTTTGCAAACACACCCAAGGATAGATATAATTATTGATTATGTTTAAAGACAATAATTATATCTAATGGCATCCCAGCTAGGCAATTTTGCATTATAGCAAAATAAACGATACGTGGGATAGCTAAATATCGAATAAACTAGGGCGATTGCTACTCACCCCGCAATTCAAAAACATATGTTAAAACAGCTTATTCCAAGAGATGGTAATGTTCTGATAATTCAGGCTGATTGGGGAACTAGGGGGCGAAATCGGACTCGATTAGCACATTCCCATGATTTTTCATTTGATGAATTTACTATTAGTGCTTCACTTGATGTTGATACTGACGAGCTTGAACGCCTTAGGGGCAAATCTGTAGATTATGCTAGTGATCTCGAATACGCTCTTGAAATTTTACTTGTCAGCTACCTTACTTACTTCCCAAATAACGTCTCTTTTTTAGATATAAAACCGGTATCTCCAGCAAATTTTACGGAAGCCATTTCAATTGTGAAAACGTCTGATTTTATGAGAAAACGAGGTTTTCTTAGTAATTTCCTTAAAAAAGACAGGAAGCTTGAACGCAAAAGAAAATATACACGGTTAATGTCTAAGTTTATCGAAGAGCGAAATAAATATGCGCATGGCGTATTTTATTTTCTCGTTCCACAGAGAGTATGGCTTATTCAGTATAGTGACAATTCAGGAACTAAACAGTGGGCAGACGTTGACTTGGCCACCATACAAAGCTTTATTGATACATCCTTTGAGTTGTCTGATTGGTTAGTCGAAATCTCGCGCCGTTTAGACAAATTGAAATATTAGTGTGGCTTGCGGTACGTTTATGCAAAACAGTGAAAGCAAGTTTCAGAAGCTGAGGCAGATGATGGTATCCACGAATAGTTGAGCTGAATTGAACTCCTTTATTTATAGATCCACATTGATTTAAGCATAGCAAGGACCAAGAATTTACAGGCAAAATATGACACAGCTTGAAAAAATCAAACAAAAGATCCTCCAATTGACACCGCAGGAACTTGCCGAGCTACGACAATGGTTTGCTAAGTTTGAAATAGAGACTTTGAAAACCACAAACCGTCAGAAACCACCTTATCATAATTTAGATCATCTAGCAGGCACATGGTCAAGCGAAGATGCAAAGGAATTTGAACAGGCGCTTACCGACTTTGAGTAGATTGTGCTTAAAGCCTTCATGGCTCAACCGGATCTCATGTGATTGACAAAAATGAATGATACTTGTAGGTGCGTGCTTTTAGCCGCACAGGGTTTCTCGGCGCACTCATATCGCCAAAAAGTTAGGAACAATTCGTACCCATACATTGACATGTTGCTTCTGTCGCAGTGGCTACCCTGCTTTTATTGGCAATGTGGGCGGGTGTTCAATATTTGTGCGGTTACAAGCACGCACCTACGATTGCCAGCCACTTTTATTAAACGGATGAGATCCCGAAGAACCAGCTTAATTCTTTCGTCGCGTTGCTCGGCTTCATCTTTCATCATAGTCCCACTTCGTACAATTTGAGCCGACACATCCCCCCACTGCTTCTATTATCGACAACTCCTGCCAAACGCGATCCGCAGGCGTCAACTTCTTCGAAACCTTCACCTACTCCCAATCAATCTCCGCAACCGCCCCATGAATCGCCGCTCGTACCTGATTATTCAACACTATAATTTGGATTTCTCTGGTAGCTTGCTCCAGCAGCCGTGGCATTTTCAGGCATCTTCAATTGGGTATTACACCATAGATAATACCGTAAACTTTTAACAGATGACCATCTAGGTTAACATATACCTGATTACTCTAGCTTCATCCCCCTTACTCCATACCATATATTCAACATAACATTATAGGCCATTCCAAAAAAATAAAATATACCGCATGGCCGCAAGCTACTTCAGAAAAATTGCTGAAATCTGTATAAGTATTTTTCTGGATTAACCTAACACTCTTCGAAGGAGATATTTTTATGCGACTCAAACGTTATTCCCTTTTTGGACTTCTGTTGGTACTAGCAATGACGCTGGCTGCTTGTCCAGCTGCTGCGCCTGCTGAATCAACTGGCGACACAACCGCTGGATCTGACGATGATGCGCTCAAGGTAGTGCTCTTTATCAATGGCACGTTAGGCGATAAGTCATTCTTCGATTCTGCCCAACGCGGTGTGAATCAAGCAGTTGCTAAGCTTGGCGTCGAATCGAAGACCATTGAAGCCGGTACGGACGAAACGCAGTGGGAAGCCGCGCTGATCGATGCCGCAGAGAACCAAGAGTTCGATGTCTTTGTTGTTGGCACGTGGCAAATGAACGAGTATCTGCAAACGTTAGCCCCGCAATACCCAGACAAAAGTTTTGTGATTTTCGATTCAACTGTGGATTACGACAGCGGCTGCTGCGACAATGTCTATTCTATACTTTACAAACAGAATGAAGGGTCGTATTTGGCTGGCGTGTATGCGGCAGGCATCACAACCATGGAGATAGATGGCATTAATGCTGACGCCGTAATCGGGTCGATTGGTGGGCAGGAGATCCCGGTTATTCTCGACTTTATGGTTGGTTATGAGCAGGGTGCAAGAGACACAAATCCCGATGTCCAAATCATTCGCCAGTTTGCTGGTGGCTGGTTCGATCCAGCAAAAGGGAAGGAGCTAGCTAAGGCACAATATAGCCAAGGGGCGGACGTCATTTTTCAGATTGCGGGCGGCACGGGCGAAGGGGTCTTTGAGGCCGCACGCGAGGATGGTCACTTTGCCCTTGGTGTCGATTCGGATCAGGCGCTGATTGTGGAAGAGGCTGATCCCGATAAGGCTGCGCGTATTCTAACGTCGATGATGAAGAATGTTGACAACTCACTCTTCCGTGCATTGAGTCTGCACATCGACGGCACTGCACCATACGGTCAAATTGAAGAGTTAGGGATTGCCGAAGGAGGCGTTGGTTTAGCCCGCAATAAATTCTATGATGAAAATACGCCTGATGAGGTGAAGAATTTGGTTGAGGAAGCCGAGGCGCAGATTTTGGCTGGAGAGATTACAGTCGAGAGTGCGTTTGAATAACGACTGACAGGGTATTCAATGTTGAATCTACTGCCTCTCTTAGATCTTTTCCCATCATGTGGTATATCCATTATCATAACGAGGTGACAGGATGAGGTACTCAATATTGACTCTACAAGAGTATCATAACCATAAATTTGACCGAACGAAAGTAAGCGATAGCTTGATACCCTAAAAGGAATCTATTTTGAACCTTGTCTCACTTGAAAATAAAGTCGTCGTCGTGACTGGCGGCGCGAACGGGATCGGGCGCGCGATAGTGGCCGACTGCGCCGCAACTGGTGCCCATGTTGCCATTGCAGACATTGCGCTCGACGCGGCCAAGCAGACGGCCAGCGAAATCAGAGCGGCTAGCGGCAGCAACGTGATCGCAGTCGAGACCGACATCACCAGTGCCCAAAGTGTCGCCGCGTGCGCCGCTGCCGTAATCGGGCACTTCGGTCGAGTCGACGTGCTGGTCAACAATGCAGGGTGGGACAAATTCGCTTTCTTTATGCAGACCACGCCCGAATTTTGGGACCAGATCATTGATATCAACTATAAAGGTGCGCTGCATATGTGCCACGAATTTATTCCGCATATGAAAGAGAATGGCGGCGCAATTGTGAGCATTGCGTCCGATGCGGCGCGAGGTGGCAGCATGGGCGAGTCGGTTTATGCTGGTTGCAAAGCCGCAATCATTGCTTTTTCGAAAACCATTGCGCGCGAGCATGCCCGCGACAATATTCGGGTCAATGTTGTCGCGCCGGGCATTACCGATACGAACATTCTGGATGGATTTAAGGCGGACAAGACGGGCGAAAAGATCATCACTGCGATTGCGCAAACGGTTCCACTGGGGCGGCGTGCCGGGCGACCGGATGAGATCTCGCCCGCTGTGATCTTTCTAGCTTCGGATGCCGCTCGCTTTATCACTGGGCAGGTGTTTAGCGTGAACGGTGGGTTGACAATGATGGATTAGCAGCCGAAGCACTATATAGAAGAAACTAGAAATAAATGGTTATAAATGAACCAACCTTTCAGAACCCATAAGGATACACATGATTCCCGACCATATTCTTTCCCGCTTCCCCAAGTTGACCAACGACCAAATGTACCATCTGCTCAAACCGCCAACTGGTCCGGTGCGCATGATTCTGGATACAGACACCGCCAACGAAATCGACGACCAGTTTGCGCTAGCGTGGACGCTACTTTCGCCCGATCAAATTAAGCTCGAAGGCATAACCACTGAACCATTTTCGTTTCAACATCATCAATCTGATTTGGCGCTGGCAAAGACTTTTATCGAAACCGGTCCGCAGAATGCTGCGGAAGGGGAGATATTAAAAAAGTATGGTGATTGGGCGCAGCGGCTAATGGATTTAGGCAAAGATCCGTCAGCGGTGAACTTTACCACACCCGAAAAAGGAGAAGAGCTGAGCTATCAGGAGATTTTACGCGTCTACGAAAAGCTGGGCATGGATCCGGGCGACCTAGTCTTTCGCGGCTCGCCCACTTATCTCACATCGCTGGATGAGCCGATCCGCTCGCCCTCGGCAGAGCATATTATCGAGCGCGCGCTGGCCGCGTCGGAGCAGCCGCTTTACGTATCGGCCATCGGCTGCGTGACCAATGTGGCATCGGCGCTGCTGATGGAGCCGGAGATCATCAAGAATATGGTCGTCATCTGGACATCGGCCTTCCCCTCCCGTTCACATCGATCCAACGAACCGTCGCTCAACCTTGTGCAGGATCGGCTCGCGTCGCAGTTGCTTTTTGAATGTGGCGTGGCGCACGTCTACTTGCCAGGCTATCACATTGGCGCTCAGCTTAGCATCTCGCTGCCCGAAATGGAGACGTTTGTGCGCGGCAAAGGTGCAATCGGCGACTACCTCTATCACCTTTTTACCAACAACCCGATCCACGAACAGCGCGGCATAACCGATATAAGTTGGCGCACGTGGATCGTTTGGGATATGATCAACATCGCGTGGTTGCTCAACCCCGATTGGGTTCCGACTGACGTGCTAACATCGCCGCAATTGGATGATCAGCTACTGTGGCGCAATTTCCCCAATCGCCACCTGATGCGCGAAGCATATGAAATCAATCGAGACGCGATCTACCACAATTTTTTTCAGAAATTGGAGAATGCAGTATAGTTCTCCAGAAAAATTTTGCCCGCTCGGCTGAGCATAGTCGAAGCCGTCTTAGCATTTAGAGATGTGGTACAGAACTTTTCTGGGTAAGTATATAGCCTAGCATTCAATTAAACAGCCTAAGCAGGAGAAGAAGACTTTGACAAATATGATAAGCCCATTTGGCACCCCAGATAGCTCGCTACCCATCCGTGAAGGCACGCCGCCGTTAACTCGCCCGACCAAGGAAGAGGTTGTGGCCATGCCCGATGAAGCCCAAAAATTAATGGAGAATACGTGGGCCGACCAAAAGGCACGGCTCGATGCGGGCCAGTTTAATTTGGACTGGCTCGAAGGTCGCCATATTTTGTTGGCGGGCGCAACCGGTGCAGGATTGGGGGGTGCATTTGCCTCTGCAATTTTGGGCACAAACAAAGCGGCAAGCGTTACAATTTTGGGGCGCGACATTAAGCGTTCGATCAACTTTGAAACGGGCAACCTTATGCAGGCTCAGGCCGATTCGTTGGGCATGGGCAAGCGCTTCCACTGGATGAATGACGGGATGGCCATGGAAGGCAAGCCGCTTGAAACGCTGCTCGATGCGTTGAAAGAAGCGGGTGCGGACAAAGTCGTTTACATCAACGGTGTTGCCGCCGCTATCTCAGGTCTGCTACCCGGTATGCCGCCCATCTATATTAAGGATGTGGATGAGAGCGGGCTCTTCCAGTGGCAGCTACTTCCGCTGAGCGAAAAAGAGATCGCCATCACCAATTTTGTGATGGGCGAAATGGCCGTGACCTTCCCCAGCGTGCTCGAAGCCAATGGGATCGGCGTTGAGATCAGCGCGTTTGCCGATTGGCGCGGGTCGCTCGACAAAGCATCGCGTGATCCCAACCTGCGCGAGTATGGACGCCATGGGGCCTACTCTAGCAGCCTCTATCTGCCCAAGGAATATCTGCAAGAGGCCACTCGATCCGCGTACGGCACGGATCGCAAAGTGCTCGACATCTTCTACCCCATGATGCGCACCCGCGCGCTTCCATTGATCCCCGGCGGGATGACGGTCGCTGCGGTCAACGAGCGGTTGATGGATCTAGAAGGCATTACGCGTCGCGACGTGCCCGAACTAGCGCTAATGGGTCTCGATTTTATGGGCAAGGCGCTGACCGATGGCTACGACAACCCGTTCCCGCGCACCGACGATCACGACGTGCATTTGGATGAGTGGATGTTCGAGGTGATTGCCCGTTTGAATAACGATGAAAATAGTGAGTTTTACTATAAGAATTGGATGTAGCACAGCGCCATTTACACAGCTATGACGCGAAAGATTAAATTTCCCCTTGCCCAAGCTCAGGCTGCGCTATACGAGATGAAGATTGATGGTGTGTCTGCGGGTGAACCGGAGGCTGAGCGAGTGGCAAGCTACTCTGGTCGAAGGCAGAGGCGGCACTTACCCATGACCATATACCATATGTGTAAAGTTAAGCATCAAAGTGCTCTAGCCGGGTCCGTGACCCGGCGGGGCTGCTTAGGCGCGAACATCTAGCACGGGCCGATTTGGTACTATTTTCCTGGCGCTCATCCCTTAACTTTACACGTATAACCCCGTGACTATCCGTGGAGCTGATTTCTCATAGTCGGCTCAGCGCATCTGGCCCGACAATCTGGGCTATTACTGCTTCTACAAATCTAACGTGATTCGCAGTGCCCGATCAACTAACGCTATTGTTTTCTCTGGCAACGCGCCGCGTTGACGCAAGAGGCGCGTTTTGGAAATGGGGCGCACTTGACCGCCCAGCACAACTGAATCAACTGTTAAGCCACCCTCGCCTTGTGGAATTTTAACATCGTTCGGATAGCTGCGCTTGACGTTGGCTGCTTTTGTCAGCGGGACAACCACAACAACAGAGCTGTTTTTGTTGATCGCGTCTCGGCTTACAATAACAACTGGACGAACACCCGCTTGTTCTAATCCCTCGGTTGGATTTAAACGTGCATCAAAAACGTCGCCTCGTTTCATCCTTGTTCATCCTCTGCAAGCGCTTCCCAATCGCTATCTGCAAATGCTTCCACCAACTCTTCATTTAGTGCTTGATAAGCAGAATCATCAGCCATTGCCTCAAACTGGCGATCGATCTCTTGTCGCTCTAACTCTTGCAGATAGTGCTCGACCGCTGCGACGATGAGCGCGTTGCGGCTTGGAACGCTCCCCGCATCGATGAAATGTTGTGATCGGTTGAGCAATGCTGCGGGTAGTGCAACCGTTGTGCGAACTGTTTGAAATTGTTCTAGCATATTTTACTCCATCATTTTTGTCATCAAATATGCCATCATTATATACGCATGGTGTTGCAATGTAAAGGGGGGATTTGCTGATTCTGTCAGGCTCAGGATCAAATGACCGCTTTACGCGACGAGGATTGATCCACACCGACAAGTGATAAAATTATTCAATTTTATATCACCCAAAAATCAGCATCCTATTGACATCCATCACATGAAACGATAAAATAATCGCATGATTGACTCAATGAACATTCAACTTCCCCGCCCTCTCTATGACCGTTTGCAGCAGATTGCGAATCAGGCAGAACGGTCGATCCCCGAGACGGTGGATACGCTTTTGACGCAGGCCGATACATTGCCGTCGCTGGAAGAAGAGGTGAATCGGGAAATGCAGATGCTCGTCGGATTTCCGAATGAGGTTTTAGTGCTGCTCGCTCAAAATGCGATGTCGATATCCTATCAAAAAGAGCTAGCAACGTTGGCGGACAAGGTTCAGACGGGGCACCAACTCTCGGCAGCGGAACAAGAGCGTCAGCACTATCTACTCGACTACTACCAGAATGCAGTCTTGCGCCGCAGCTATTGTCTGGATATTTTGCGACGGCGCGGCTATAGTTTAGAGAGCTTGCTTGAATTGCCCGCCGATCCAGTCTTATGAGCAAGACGGCAATTGATCCTGCGGTGCGAGCAGCGGTTGCAGAAGAAGCCAAATATCGCTGCGGGTATTGCTTAACGCAAACGCTTACCAGCGGCTTCACGATGCAAATTGATCACATTATCCCCGAAGCTGCGGATGGGACCTCTGACACTGACAATCTTTGGCTGGCTTGTTCTACATGCAACAGCCATAAAGCGGCCAAAGTGTCAGCAACTGATCCTCAGAGCGGAGAAATCGCCCCGCTCTTCAATCCTCGCTTACAAAATTGGGCCGACCATTTCCACTGGACAGATGATGGCGTGCGAATTGTTGGTCTTACGCCAACTGGTCGAGCAACGGTTGAAGCGTTACGGATGAATAACATTCAGATTCTCAAATCTCGATTCCTATGGGCCGGTGCTGGCTGGCATCCACCGACGGATTAATCATAATTGGTTGATTGTCACAACCGAAAGAGCTCCCCTCCCTCACACGTCAACAATATAGTATACTATCGTCGAGAACCCATCTGACGGCACAACTATGTCCAAAGACGAAAACCCACAATCGAATATCAGCGGCAAAATCGACAGCGCTGGTGGCTTGGTCAACAGCGGAGGCTGAGCTTGAGATTGGGTAGATCGGAGCATTACCGTTGACCCACGTGCGACGCTCGTTGATCCGACTGTACAACGGTCAACAGCGTGCGTCGCACAGGTCCATTTGACTGGCGAATGCCCACACAATGCCAAGCCTGAGCGGCGCACGCGGGGTTAATCCCGTTGTGCACGGATTGCGCGAATAGCGGCGGCTGAGCTTGTACGAAGCGTAGCGAAGTGCAAAGGTTGAAGATAAAGCGGACATGGAATACCCAACCACACGGAATGACCACCGCCGCTGCCTTCGACCAGATTGAAAAAGCCCAATCGCTCAGTCAGCGGCTCACTCACGGAGATCGTTTGTTGATATTCTTGTGCGTTTACAAAAATACAGTTTTGAGGCTCAGTGAGTTTGGCTGGGCATTTTTATTTCTCGGTTTTCAATGAAACATTCTATTCCAGAAAAACATAATGCAATATTTGTTTCTAAAACTCTATCGACCGCTGCTTGTATTTGAGCATTTTTACATGGTTTGATAGACTATATATTGTGGTTGCACATTTGTTCTGCGTATATACGGGAGGGTTCAATGTTTGATTTCAAGAATTTAGATGCTGATACACGGCTTACGATGTTAGATGCTATTAAGGAAGCTGAAGCTTCGGAAAATATTTATTTCGGTACAAGACTTATTGAAGATAAAAAGACACAATGGGTTTCTTTACTAAAGCAGGCTGCAAAAGAACATAATGAACAGTGGCTTGGAGAGCAACTGAAATCGGGTCAATTTTTCAAACCCGCTGAAGTTAGTCGCAAACGTTCTGGCGGCTTTATTGCAAAACGTGTTCCACATACGGCTGCACAAACTCTTGCCGATGGTCAGTTTAATCGTTTTTATATGTTGGGGTTATGTAGACAAGCAAAATTGAAGGGTATAGAAAGCCTTGAAATTTACCGAGCAAAAGAAGGACGCACTTCTCGTTCAAACTCTGAATCGCTAATCGGTACGAAAATTTTAGTCAAGATGGTTGAAGAGCAACTTGAAAATGTAGGCTCAAGTCTAAAGAGCAATCTCACTCAATCCAATTCGGGTTTGAGCTTGATGTATCCATTTTAAATATGAGGACGTGGGTTTGTCTCAAACAATTATGAAAACACTCCAACTATCATCAATTATAATCGAAGAATAAAATTAATTCAGCATGATACCAAAACATCTCAACACAAAACGAATAGGACATTGAATAAATGGATTGGAACATAATTATAGCGGGAGCAACAACTGTTGCAACAATAGCCGCAATCATCGCTATATTTCAAGGCATAAGCATTCATAGGCAACAGCAGGTGCTTTCTAAAGAAATTCATGAACAGCAAATACTACTTGCTCGACGTCAGCTTTTGCTACCTTTGTGGGATCATCTAGATGGCCTGGCTGATATCAACTCAGACGATCCTGTATGGGAAGAGGTTAGGAACGCAGCGAATATTCTAGAGCTTGTAGCAGTCAGTTGGGAAGGACAGCTGATTGATGAGGATATCATTAGACGAATTTTTAGTATGACCTTTGTTAAGACGTATGACAAGATAAAGCAATGCACAAATGCACCCATTAATTTCCCAATGGATGGGCCTGAAATGCTTCGTAATAGTCCATCAACCACAAAACTCTATCAGCAGCTAGTGACTGAACATATCAATCATAATAAACTTACACCACTATAAAAATACAAGGGAACTACGAGATGGAGCAGAAAGCACACGAACTTGCAAAGATGTTACTCGACTCGGGCCAAGAATTTTTTCAAACGGATTTTGAAATTACAGACAAGGACGGAAATGCAACTTCAGAAACAATTGTTATAACAGCAAGAAAGATTAAAACACCCCTTGTGCAACAATTTAGACAGATGATGGAACGTTACATACCATCCGCATCAGGCTCTCAATGTCCTAAGTGTAAGGGAACAGGGCGTGTATAACAACCTTATAAAACGGTTCAAAGATAAATACCTACTTGAGTGGAGAACCGCAAACTCTTAGATCGAAAAAGAGAATGTGCATCTCATCGTTTTTGACCCAGAAAAAAGGTGGTTACAGAATGGATAGAGTAGCTGAATATCGACAAATCATTCAAAAGATTCTGACCAAATACACACAGATTCCATACGCATATGGTGATATGGAATCACAGACCATATTTGATCATAATGCCGACCGTTACATGCTCATTACCATTGGCTGGAATAGCGGGCGCCGCGTTCACGGCTGCATTGTGCATATTGATATTGTGAACGACGAGGTGTGGCTTCAACGCGACGATACAGATTATGAAATTGCGCTTCAATTGGAAGAGGCTGGAATTCCAAAGAAGCAGATCGTGCTAGGATTTCAGACACCTGATGTACGACCTTTTACGGGTTATGCTGTTGCATAACAAACGAGATAACACCGCCACGGGGTAAAGCGGACACGAGAACGGGCGACGCCCGCATACTCTTCTCAGCCACAATCTCTCCCGCCCGACCTCATGTCCCTACGATTTTCGTATCAAACAGTTCCCATGTCTCCACCCCTACATCTCGCACCCCCACCCACCAAAACCACAACATACACCGCCCAAACTGGCTCGAACGCATGTTCTTGTGATACCATTAACATGAAATGAGCACATTAATTCTTGAGCCGACCAAACCTGCGGCAAAACTAATCGAATCTGCTGAATCCACCGAACTTGAATCCCTCGGTGTGACCAGCCTGAGCCAGTTTGTGAAGATGCAGAATTGTGATCGTTTTCTGCGCTTTCGATTGGCCGCGCACGAGGATCGGGCGTTGCGTGCCAAGTGGAGCGTGGAGATCCAGCCGTTGACGCCGTTGCTGCGTGAGTCGGGGCAGATCTTCGAAGAGGCGGTCGAGGCGCAGCTTGCGCAAGCGGGCGAGCAGGTGATCAACCTCGGCGAAAATAGCGAGAACGATATATCTCAAAATGACATGACGCTGGATTGGTTGCGTAAAGCCAGCAAGCCAGTGATCCTGTTGCAGCCGGCGATTGGTGGGCAGATGGGGCGCTATTCGTATACGGGTGTGGCCGATGTGGTGCGGCTGCATCGTGATAAGAAGAAGCGGCTGCACGTTTATATTGGCGACATCAAAGCCAGCCGCGTCGAGCGGACCGAGCACCGTTTGCAGGTGGCCGCGTACGCTTATCTGCTGCGGGGCATGGCCGACGCCGCGGGCATCAAAATCGAATCCATGCGGGGCGGGGTGCTGACGCTGCAAGACGATGGCTCGATCCCCGAGCTGGATCCCGACAATTATTTTGACTTGGATACGTACATCACCATTTTGCACCACGTGGCTATCGACGACGACTGTGTGGTGAACCAAGTTGCGGCCAAAGAGTTCGACGAGATCGACTACCATTTGGGGCGGCATTGCGATGGCTGCATGTACAAC
>ENA-ORXT01001575-ORXT01001575.1-marine-metagenome-genome-assembly--contig:-NODE-1575-length-30185-cov-112.466454_pt1 | contig 30185 bp, 20 predicted proteins | sample MGYA00237868_ERZ511482 | MGnify/ENA metagenome assembly ERZ511482 | reverse complement strand
CCTTAAAAACAAAGAAACAGTAAGCACCCAAAAACTATTGGTAGTTAAATAAAAACCACCTTTTTATAACAGACCAAAATATTGTATAACCCTAAAATTAAAAAGATCAACAAAAAGAAAACAACAGTAAAACAAACCAGTTAAGCTGCTTGCAGCAAGCAACTTAACAAAGCCCCGCCCTTAGCTACATAAGTGCTACTGAAAACGCAACCAAAACATTAATTAAAAATAAATTTTATAAAACTTTAAAAAATAAATTATGAACATTTTAAAAATTAAAATAATAATATTGTCAATCTTTACAGCTGGTAGTACACTTAGTTTAACAGCTCAGAATTTAAAGACAAATGATACTTACGGAGCTAGTTTGAAATCACTTAAAGCAAACATAGCTCAGTTAAATTTTAGGGGAGGAGGCCCTAGTACTTTTTCCAATAATTTAGGTTCAGTTATGGGACATGTTGCAAGCGATGGAAGTAAAACATTAAATTTGCGAAATGATGCATATAAAAATGTTCTAACGGTAAGAGGTCTTCAAGTTGGCATAGGCAATGATGCTGAAATATTAAACTTATTTAATGATGATAACGGTCAAGCAATACCTGATACAAAGTATAAGCTTTTTGTGCAAACAGGCATTTTAACAGAAAAAGTAAAGGTTGCAGTAGCTGGCTTGAATGACTGGGCAGACTACGTTTTCGAAGAAGATTATGAAATGATGGAGATTAACGAGTTAGAAGACTATGTTAGCGAAAACAAGCATTTACCAAATGTACCTTCTGCAGAAGAAATGGTAGAAAACGGTTTAGATGTTGCCAAAATGGATGCCAAGTTGTTAGAGAAAATTGAAGAGGCTTATTTGTACATTATCGACATCAATAAAGCAATGGAAGCAATGAACGAAAAGGTAGATGTACTTTCTGCTGAAAACGAAGTTTTAAAAACTTCTTTACAAAGCTTGAATACCTTAGGTAAGTAACATCATTTTTAAATGTAATTAGCAAATGCTGATGCTGTGGTTGGGCGGTTAATTTAAACCCATAGTTTTTAAACTACAGCATCACATATTGCTTTATTTAACAATGCTATTGAATTTTTGATAGTAAATAGCATTGTCATTTCTAAAACTTAAAAAATGAAAGTTATAAGATATTTAATAATAATAGTATTCTTTTTTTTCTTATTGAATACGGGTAATTCACAACAAGCTCTTAATACAGTTAATAATAATTATGGTTGTGGCACAGTATTGAATGAATTACAAGTTGAATATATGAACAATACAAGAGAGTTAAGACAACAAGTTAATTTGTCTTTAATGCGAAATCAACAAATAAATATACCTGTAGCAGTACATGTAATTGTGGAAAATGATGGACAGTTAGCTCCAGAAGATTTAACACCTATGCAAGTTGATGAGGCCATAGAAAATTTAAACAATACGTTTGCTAGTGTTGGGTTAAATTTTGTCTCATGCTTGGGAGTAAATTACATCGCAGAAGATGGTTATCCTTGGCCTGATTATGACCGGAATATTTATCCAAGTTTTCCTCAAGCAGATTTAACAGTCCCTGGCCCTAATAACTCCCCTGTATTGAATCCGAATATTGAGAATGAAACTGAATTTATTGTTGCATTAGAGAATAGAATACCAAGCATGTTGAACATTTTTTTTGCACCTGGATTAGATAATAACCCTAACCTTTTTGGGTGGGCTGGATTTGCCGGTTTTAAAGGCATATTCGATTTTGATTGGATTTTTGTAAGAAGTGATGTTGCCAATACGAATGTTTTGGCACACGAAATTGGGCATTATTTTAATTTATATCATACAACTCAAGGTGAAGGTGATATTACAGGTAATGTTTTTGTTAATGAAGTGGTAGCAAGACCACCAGACGGAAGTAACATATGTCCAAACAATGATCCAAACAATCCTGGATTTATGGATACGGACATTAAATGTAATTGTGGTCCAAACGTTGGTGATGAATTATGTGATACTCCAGCAGCTGGGCAACATCCTCAATTTCTTGAATGTGTTATTGATTGTGAATATGTATTAGGTGATGATCCGGCTTCTGCACCTTGCACTACAAATGGTGTTTCAAATCCAATAACTAATGACTCAAATGGTGACCATTATGAACCAGATGTAGGAAATATAATGGCTTATACATATATTGAATGTCTAAGTCATTTTAGCCCTCAACAAATTAACAGAATGTTAGTTTCTTTGGTTGTAGATAGACCAGAATTGCTATCTACCAATTGTTTACCTTGTTCGTTTTCGGAATCTTTTAATAATACAGATATACATAATGCAAACACTTTCGAAGTGTATCCAGTATCTGGTGATATTTTTTCTCAAGCTACTGTAAAAAGTGGTAATCTATTTACAGTTTATAATGCTCGAGAAAGTGTTTGTCTTAATACTTCGTTTGAAGCCGAATACGGAAGTACTTTTATAGCTTATATTGATGGTTGTGAAGGCCCAACATTAAAAACAAAAGGTAGATATTTTTCTAAATCTCCTTTAAGCAATTTTAAAATCAACCCTAACCCCGTTAGTTCTCAAGCAGTAATAGAATACGAATTGAAAAGTGACAGCAAAGTGAGTTTTTCTTTGTTTGACACAACAGGGAAACAAGTAGCTAATCTATCACAAAGTGAACAAAAAGTTGCTGGTTTGCATCAATTGAGTTTTAATGTTTCAAATCTACCAACTGGCATTTACTATTGTACTATGCAGGCAAATGACCATATTGAAACACAAAAAATAGTAATCACTAAATAACGGTCAATGTGAAAGTTTACTCCAAACTATAATCTTTTCAACTATCCGGCTTCTGGTGTAGCCGGGTAGTTTTTAAAAAACAATATTTCTAATAACCAAAAACCCTTTACACAAAAAGTAAATTTAGTCAATTAACAATTGTCTTTTCAATTTTAGAAATTGAATATGGCGAAGCCTTGCTTAGCTAAATAAGCAACAAACAAAAAAGCGTAAAACGAAGTGCTTGGAGGCGAACAACGATTTACGCTCATTTCAAAATTATAACATAAAATTACAATGAAAATTTTAAAAAACAATATTACATATACACTTTTAACTAAAACTATCTTATTATTAATAATTTCTATTTGGTTTATACAGCCAATTTATGCTCAATTATTACCAACCCCAAGCCCAACTTCAAATTCTTTTGCAAATCAAGAAGTAGCGGGTTGCGGTATAAATCATGCCATTAGCAAAAGTTTAGAACAGCATCCCGAGCTTGAGGCAGTAAATCGTGAAGCACTTAAAGTGTTAGTAAAAGAAGTAGATAGTATTCTTACCTCAAGAATGGAAAATCGCCTTCCTCCGCAACAAGTTATGATACCTGTAGTATTTCATTATTTTTATGATGAATGTGCACCTGCTGGCAGTTACGAGTTAGGTACGCCACCTGTATATGAAAATGTGAGGTTTGAGAATGCTATTGAGACATTAAATAAAGACTTTAATGGGATTACTAGTACCGATTGGTATTCAAAAAAAGATTCTTATTACATTGATCATGACGCTACCAACAACCCTAATGAACTTTATCCTCAACGAGAAAGCTTAATTAGTTTTAGATTGGCGGAGAAAGATCCTTATGGAAACCCAACTAGTGGAATTAATAGAATTAGAAATAATTTGACCTACGCTGGTGTTGCAGATGGAAAGGCTACTAGAGAAATAATTCAATGGCCACGAAACACCTATCTAAATATTTATGTTGTAGAAAAGGTAGATGCTGTCAATAGCTCTGGTGTAGCACGTTATCCGGAGCAAACAGATAACGATGAAAAATCTGATGGAGCTTCTATAGCAAGGTGGGCTTTGGACCCAACCTATAATGATGGGAATAAAAAGGAAAGTGATGGATACTACAAAAGAGATGGTTATCGGTACATATTAAGCCATGAGGTTGGTCATTGGCTTGGCCTAAGGCATTTATGGGGAGCTAAAGCAGATCATAATGGCAAAGCAATATCTGGTTTTTGCGAAATAGATGATTTTGACTTTTATACAGATTTAATGAATGACTTTAATACCGGTAATGAAGAAACAGACTTACCTAATCAAAATTTTAATGATACACCTTGTGCTGATGACCAACATGCCAATTGGAATACTGAACCATATAATATTTTTCCTTGTTCAGGAAACGACTGCCCCGATGGTTCTATAGATTATAATTTTAATATCATGGATTATTCATCTTGGGGTATATTATTTACAGAAGGACAGAAGGATTTTATGGAAACAACAATGGTTACTTCTTTATCTCAAAGAAATGAAATAAAAGGTAACAATTTAAATGCATTCCCAAATTTGGCAGTTAATCCAAACAACGAATTTGTTACCTATTCAAACTACAATGATACCATTGCTATATCAAGTGTAGTATTTTCTCACGGAAGTATTTTTTTTGAAAGTGGACTGGATAATGGAAGCATAGATAATAATGTAGCTGAAATTGAATTAAGAGGGGGATTAAGGTTTAGTAACCCTGCGTGTTCCTGTCCCTTTAATTACCCATTTACATTAACAAATGACAAGTATAGTTTCGCTACGCCACCAGTAGAAATAACAAATATTACTGAATATGATTTTGGTACACTACTACCATCGGGTTTAACCGAGGAAGTAATAATAACTAGTGCTACAACTGCACAGTTGGTAATTTCTGGCGCTGTGTCTCCTAACTTAAATGATTACATCACTCAATTTAGTATCAGTAATTCTGTTCTAAGTGGCTCCGATATTGATAAAGACTTGCGTAGTAAAATAATCAAGTTTGATTTTGCAGATTTAACTGGAACAATGTATGATAATCGAAAATATTCTAATGTTTTAGTTGGCCCAAATGCTTCAAACTGGACCGCTATATTCGTCGATTTTTTAGGCACTTATATTTATTTATATTATGAAAATGGTGAATTTATAATAAAAGATGCTGGATCGGTATTAAAAGATGACGAGTTGGTATCAAATCAAGATATAAAAGCAAAAATACTTTTAAAAGGTGATGATATTATTGGTGATTTTGATGTTGGTGATGTGAAAATTGATGTTAGTGATTTTCAGAGTGATGAAAATTTTTATATTGGTATAGGAACATCAGTATGTAATGGAGATGAACCATTAAAGGGTTGGTTAAAACTGAAATATGATGAAAGCTGCAACGCAATATTAATAAGTGCTTTTGGTATTAATGATAAGGCGGGTAAAATAACTGAGCCAACTTTGCTATATACACCTTCTGTTATTAACCAAATGGAAGATGGTAGCTTCGAAGGCCTTGAAATAGAGTTAGTGAAATCAGACCCAAATCAAAAATTTAAATCAACAATAAATAGTACAAATATTCTCAATTATGTTGAAATTGGCGATATTGTTAAGTTTGTTAATAAAAACGATCCATTGGTCAATGGCTTTAATAAAAATGATTTGAAATTTGAAAAAATTAGCGATACTAAGTTTTCTGTATCAGCAAATTCTAATTCAGCATTTTGGAGTGATGTAAGTAAAAGTTTTGCATTTGAACTTATGGTAAACCAAAGTGCTTTCGATCTTGTGGGAGCAAATTTAAACCAAGCCCAACATTATGTTACCGTATTAATAGAACCACAAAAGACAACTGAATACACGGAAGTGAGTAAGGGAACATCATACATAAATTCTTATAATGATGTATCATTACCACTTAAATTTAAGGATATACAAGCTGTGTACGATAGAGATAAACCTACAATTGGGTTTAATTCATATAATGATGGCGTAGATAAAGGGTACATATTTTATTCAAATACAAAATATAATATTGAAGGTTTATGTAAACCTGGTAGTAACGAATTGGAATTATTAAGTTATAACGCATCATTAAATTTGAATAATTTTAAAGAGCTTAGTACTGGCTCAACAACCTCTGAAGGTGGGATAGAATCAAATTCCATATATATACCATCTGAAACAATTATCAATTTTTTAAATTCAGAAAAATATGCTTGTTTTAAATTATCATATAATTGTAATGAATATTATGGATGGGTTAAATTTTCAATAAATGATGATGGTTCTTTATCGGATTTCGTTATTGTAAGTAGTAATGTTTCCAATAATATTTTAAGTATCGGGCAACTACCTGAATTTTGTTTTCTAACCGTAGATAGAGGTTCACTATTTTCTAAAATACAAAATTTTTCAGTTGATGGTGTTGTAATTCCAGAATCAGAATTAGAATCAGATATTTATTCAAATTTTACAAATCTTACTATTCCAATAGATTTAAATTTAGAAAATGACAACCAATACAAGCTTACAGCAGAAAATATAACAATATATAATAAATATTGGTATGCTTGGATTGACTATAACAGAAATAACTATTATGAAGAGAACGAGTTGCTTTTTAACGATTATGAAAATGCCGACGAAGATTTAGACATTGATGTAGAATTTCCTTACCATTTATCAGGTTCATATACATTTCGGATAATGGCAAGTTATCGAACTCTAAATAGCCCGTTAGTAGGTTGTCGAGATTTATACTCTGGTGAAGTAGAAGACTACACCATTCAATTCATAAATTATTGTCCACCCAATTTAACTATAACAAATAACCTACAGCAAGGTGATCATAAAGTTAGTAACAAAATTCAGATAAATGCAAATTCTCGTCTTTCTCAAAGCCGTGCAGCTAATTTGGAATCAGCTTGTATAGTATTAGAGCCTTTAATAAAAGATCACAATGGTAATACATTAGGCAATGGCAGTATTTTAATTGAATACGGCAGTACTTTTTGTGCAGAAGCGATTGAAGCGTGTAATACTCCTATTTTAAAACAAGCCGACCCAGTTTTAAATCAAACAACCTTCAAAGTATTCCCAAATCCATTTAGCCAACAATGTAATATTGAATATAGTTTAAACACAGATGCAGCGGTAACTTTGTTTGTTTCTGATATTACGGGTAAAGTAGTGGCTACTTTAACAAATGGTGAACAGCAAAATGAAGGTAGCCATCAAGCTGCATTTAATGCTAAAGGTTTATCACAAGGCATTTACTATTGTACTTTAATTGCAGGCGAAAAAGTGGAAACACAAAAAATAGTGATAACAAAATAATAGTTCATTTTTTAGAGCTAAACAAAAAAAGAGTAAAGCGCAGAATTACAATTGCGCTTTACTTATATTATCTAATTCAAATATAAAATAAAATGAACTACCTAAAAAAAGAAGCTTACAATATTAGCTCATCACTAAAAACACTAATTAAATATACTGCATTGTGGATGTTTGTTTTTCACACCAACCAACTCTATAGCCAATGTATAAACAATGTAACTTATAACAATTCAGATCAAGGCATCATACCCAATGTAACTCATGCAGCAGCCTATGTAAATGCTGAAGATATTACCATTTCTTCTGACGAAATTATTTCCTTCGAGTCGGGCAAATATTCTATTTTGTCTCCAGGCTTTTATGCAGAATATGGATCAGTATTTAGTGTTAAAATTGTGCCTTGTACCATAAGTGAAGATTGTTCTCTAAGTTGTACATCAGATAATATTGGGCAAATTTCTTCAATTGATAGAGGACCGTTCCTCCAAAAGCTTATGACTGATCCGGTAACACACCAAGCAGAAGTCACTATCAAATGGCGAGATACATTAAATTATGATAATAATTTAAACCGATTTTATACGGTTGAATTATGTGCAGGAACAGGAGCATCTGATTTCTATGATGAAAACGATACCGCATTGAATAAAGAGGACGACTACAGAATTTTCTCTTTATCTGGTCTACCTCCAAATACAATGTATCAGTATAATATCAACTACACCGGTTCAAGTAAAGAAGCAGTAGTAGGCTTTTTTACAACTTCGCCTATTGTAGGTAGTGATATTTCTGATAACGATCCTGTTTCATTTTGGGTAATGGGAGATGGCGGTTCAATAAGTGGCACAAAAATTGAATCAATGCGAAATGCCTATTTTGATTATACGGCAGATACAACTGCCAATTTAAGTTTATTGACAGATTGTAATGATCATTTTTTGAATACAGATTTTGTACTTAACCTTGGTGATAATGCCTATACTTATGGTAAAGAAAGCGAGCTGCAAGCCGCCGTTTTTGATCCTTACAAAAAGATACTGAAATATCTTCCAATATGGCCTGCGCTGGGAAATCATGAGTCAGATTATGAAGAAAACTATGGTGGAGAAACCATACATAAAAATGTATTTGAACTCCCCGAGAATGTCCCATCAGGCGTGGAAGAGTTATACTATTCATTTGATTATGGCAACATACATTTTGCTTGTTTGTATACTCAATTTTCATCTGCTAAGCCTAACGATAATCATTATTCTACAAACTACAATGAAATGTTTACGTGGTTGGAAGCTGACTTAAATCAGGCACAAGCTTATTCGAAATGGAATGTACTTTATTTTCATAAGCCGGTTTTAACAGGTGGAGGTAGAAATCAAAGATCAACCATGTCAGCTGATAATTTAGAAGTCGACTCTAAAATTATGAGAAATTACATCGGTGAAATTACTAATGATTACGATATAGATTTGGTTTTGTATGGTCATAATCATCATTACGAAAGATCTTATTTAACACGCTGTGGTAACGGAGAATGGGATGAAAATGGGAATGTAGTCATTTCGAGTAATAATCTAAATGCTACTATAGTTAATGATGACCTTGGGGATTTTGAAATACTTGATTATGGCTGTGCAGATGATATTAATTGTGATAAACACGATTCTAATTATGATGATATATTGGAGAAAGTAACTGGTGCTGATAACGGAACAGTTTTTATTTTGTGCGGTGCCTCTAGCAAAAAACAGGGTTATTTTCGTTCTAATGAAATGGCCTATAATGCAGCCCATAATTTCTTCAATCATCCTGCAATGCGTATTTTTTCTGAGCCAACCACTTTAAATAGTCTTGATGGTACTCAAAGTATCACCAATTTTGGAAGAGGATTAGACGGAGATGAATACATCGGTTCTCTTAATTTTTCAATTACTAATAATGAATTAGTTGGAGCATATATTTCAAAAAATGGAATCCTATTAGATGAATTTACTATTGTAAAAACCGCTTCAAGCTTTAGACGACCAAATCCTACCTTTAAAGTTTATCCCAACCCATTTAGTCAACAAAGCACAATTGAATATATGTTAACTAATGAAGGTGCTGTAACCATATTTGTTTCTGACATTACTGGTAAAGAAGTTGCTACTTTAAGTAAAGAAGAAAGTCAGCATGCAGGAAGTCATCAAATTACCTTTAATGCTAAGGGTTTATCATCTGGTATATATTATTGTACCGTACAAACAAACGATCTAACTAAAACACTAAAAATGGTAATCGCAAAATAGCAATTTAGAAACCATACTTTTGGGATTACCTTAATAAAAAAAATTGCGTATTAACTTAAATTATAAAAGCTCATAATATTTTTCGGTATGAGTTTTTTAACCATCCTCATTGTTTCACTCTAAACTATTAATTGGAGTCAGATTCAAAATTAAAATCATTTTCTAAAATCACTGTATCAATAGCGTTTTGAAACATTACCGAACAAGGAATTTGTAAGGCCACATAAGCGCCATTAAATTTGGCAATGCCTATGCAGGTGCTATCGCTCATTTGGCGGGCAATACAATTGCCAAAGCGTAAACCGCCGCCCTGGCAAAGCACTTCGTTGGTTGGTTTATATTCGGTTGCTCCAAACCCAAACATTGCACTATTATTGGTTGGTGCGGTAATACAACCTGCGCTTAAAAAAAAAGCAGCGAGTAAAAAACAATAAATCTTTTTCATACTAAAAATTAATAGCCAGTTTGGCCTTGCATGCGAGCCACAAAGTTGTCTTTCTTTATGTGGTTGCCGGGTTGAAATTGGTAAAACAAATTCTTTTCTTTTTGTTGGCGATCTTTGGTTTTTATTTCGGCTAATTGGGTATTAAATTCTATTTCTGAACTTAATACACTCATTACGCCATTTCTATAACTAAAATAAAACCAAGAAGGTTCCTCTTTGTTTGCTGTTTGCATATAAATAGTAAAGTAGTCTGATTTTTTACGGGTACCAAACTCTACATAACCCATTACCATTCGGTTTACATATTTATCGCCCACATAAGCTAAACCAAAAGGTTTGGTGCTTACAATGGTGCGTGAAATTTCGTTGAAACTCATGTTCAAATTGGCCAACAAAATATTGTATTTTATATCTTTTCCTTTTTCGTAATAACCAACTCTGTCAATAGCTGCTAAAGTTTCTTCTACTTCTTTAGGTTTTAAAAACTCGGCAATACTTTTTTTAAAATTTTCGGTACTAAAATCAATATCTACAGCTTCCTCATTTTCATCTTTAAAAGTGTCGGCCATTATTTTAAGTAAATCTTCATTAAATAAAAAATCGAAGCCTGCCACTAATTCGTTAAATTTATACGTGTTTTGGGTTAGGCTATTTTCTATTTTACCGGCAACATCTACCTTCATTAAATTAAATCTGTTGCCTATATTAATTTTACCTTCTGTACTTATAAAACCTCTTTTATCATCTAATTGAAAAACACTTCCTTGATAAGATTCTCCTAATATTTTTTCTTTATTACCGATGTAAAATAAATTGTTAGCCTTGTCATTATCAATAAAACCTTTTGCGCTAATCATTTTATGATCTTGATTATCTATTGGCCGATTTATAAAAACGGTGTACATTTCTAAGCTGCTTTGGTTAAAATTAATACCTATTATAAGGGTATCATTATTAATACCAATCAAATCTTTATCAATGTTTATTTGTACGTTTTCCGGATCTATTTCTTCACTAAACCTAAACCAATTGCTGGCTAAACTTGGTGTGTTTAAATTTATTTTGGTAAAGCCTTCAAAGTTTAAATATGGTTTGTTGCTAGTTAAGCTTACTTCGCCTTTAAAATCAAATTGTTCGTTCAGCTTAAAGTTTTGTTCTTCTTCAATAATGCCGTTAGCTGCAGTAATTAATATGCCATTGTTTTTCTTTTTTTTCACATCTCCAACAAATTGGCTTTCAATTTTTTTAAAGTAGATGGGTTGTGCGCCGTTATTTGTGCTTGTATAATCGTAACTACCAGTACCTTCAAATAGTTTACTTGTTTTTATATTTATAGTAGCATTGTAAATTTTGTGTAAAGAAGAAAGGGTATCGGTAATTATAGTAGCATTATTTAAAGTGCTGATAGTGCCGTTTGGTTGAATAGTTAAAGTGGCACTATCTGGTATTATTTTAGCATCACCAACTATAATATGTGGAACTTGGTAAGCGTTTAAATAATAATTATTTAGGTTGTAAGTTCCACTTTTAGCAGTAAACTTTAAATCTTCTTGGCTTTTATCGGTTGACCTAAAATAGTAAATAATATCGTCATTTTGAGGTGTGTATAGTTCTATTATGCCGTTGCTAATATCCCAATCAAAAGCATTCATGGTGGTTTTGTAATTATTGTAGGGTAAATCAATTACTAAATTCCCTTCTGATTTAAAGGCTCCCTTCTTTTTGGTAAAATTAATATTGGCTGCCACATTGTTGGTGGCGAAAGCAACAGCAGCGGTATCGAAAGCATTAATAGTTAAGTCGCCAACTGCCGCCTCTACCGCATCAGCCATAAACTTTAAATTATTAGCTTTTAGCATCCCTTCTTTCCAAAACAATTCGCCTTTGCCCTTTAAGCCTTTTGATGACAATAGTAAATCGCCAGTTAAAGTAGCACTATTGTTGTATAAACTGAAAGGGTGTTTTTTCATTAGTATATTTAAGGTATCTTTTTTTGCCTGCCAATTTATTTTTACGGGGCCATTGCTATTGGTTACTGGTTGATGTGGTGTATCTTTCTTATCTAAATAAAAAGTATCGCAGGTTGCCAAAATTGAATCAGGATAAAATATAATGGAATCGGAAGACAATTCAGCCGTTAAGGCCTTAAAATCGCCTTTGCCATTTAGGCCTTTGCCATTTAAAATCAATTCTCCTTTAAATAAGCCAGCTCCTTTATACATTTTAATACCACCCCGCGGAGCTTGTTTTTTAAAGCCCAAAGAACGATCTAACTGTATTGTTAAATTTTGTTGTAGATCTTCAAAAATACCGCCACTAACCAACTTGCCTGGCAGCGCAACCAACTCTGGTGAAAGCAACCATAAACTATCTAATTGAAAAGGTTGCAATTCAAAATAGAAACTGTCTCGGCGATAAAGGTTTTTAAATCGATCGTTATCATAATAGGCGTAAGATTTGCCTTTGCTTTTAAATTTGGGATAATCACGGTTGCCCATAATACCCGCTTTGTTGGTAGGCTTATCAATGTATAAAGTACCGCTAATATTGTTTATGCTGGTTCGTACTGGTTCTAATTCCGATTGGCCGCCTTTTGTCATTTGAAAGTTGGGGTAATTGATTAACATCTCATCCATATTGGGCAAATCGATGGTAAAGTTGTTGTAATCAAATTTAAAATTTTCTCCTACAAAATCAACTCTGCCGCCCAATACGGTTCCGCCAAATTGCATATCTTTATTTTTCAATAAAGTAATTTCTTCATTTCTGGGTAAAATTATTACCTCTTTAGCTTGGCTAACAACTAAGTCTTCAACTCCACTAAGTTTTAAATTTTTGGTAGTAAAATTAAAATTGGCGTTTTCTTTTTTTGATGAAGAATAAATTCTGATGGCATCAAAATCGGTCTTATTGCGGTCGGCTAAACCAAAATGTATTAATTTGTCTTTTATTGTTATTTCTTTATCGGCTTCGTTATAAAAAATAAACCCATCTTCTATTAAACTTAACAAGAGTTGCTTAATTGATTTTGCGGTAAAATTAACCCCCAACATATCGGCAAAAGCGGCGGCACTAATTATACGTGTTTTGCGCTTATCTGCGTATGCCTTTAGTTCGTAGATTGGATTAATATCAGTAAAAGATCGATATTTTTGTATGCGCTTTTTTTCAAAATAATTAGTCGATTCAAATTCGGCTGGTGCGCCGCCATCCGCACCAATCATATTTAAACGCATAAAAGTACTGTCAATATGCCAATAAATAGCATCAACCTTAAAATCTAAATTATGATATGAGTTATAATACGGTACATTTAAGCCTTTCATATCTGGCCTTAGCAGTTTCAACGCTCTACTATTAATGTTGTAACTTAACGATAGGTTAGGGTGGTAAATAGAATCTTGCCCAAATTGCATTAACAATTTAGCGGCTTTGGTATTTATATTTTCGCGGTTGGTAATTTCAAAACGTTTAGCCGTTGCTGTAGTTTTTAACGCATTGTTTTTGCCAGTAAACTCTAACCGGGCAAAAGTAGTGCTATCTCCTTCGCATATAATGGTATTGCCTTGTAAACCAAAACTACCTTCGTATATCACACCATCGCTTAAATTATTTAACTTTACCTTTTCGTAAGCTGCAAATTGTGGGTATATTTTATTATCGTCGCTACTAACCATAAGTTTACTACTAACATCTCCTTTTAAAGGTTTACTTAATAAATTTAAATAAGTAAATGTGGCATCTTTAGCGGTAAAGCTACTTTTGTCAATAGCTAATTGGTAGTTTCCAAAACTGGCAAAAACGGTATCTTTTGGCAAACCTGTATTTTCCCAGCTTAACAGCCCTGCTTTGCCTTTCCAAACATTTTTAAAAGGATAAAAGCTACCACTTGTTTTTTCAATTTTAAGTTCATCGTTTGGTGTGCGACCTATTAAAGTTCCTTCTTCAAAAGCTAAAAATACTTCATTACCTGTTACCTTAAATTCATAGCTTTCTGAGCTATGTTGCCACAGTTTGTCCTCATTATTATAGAGCATCCTCGAAGAGCAAAACGCTTTAGAAAATTGCATAAAGTTTTGAAAATTTATATGCGACTTACCAGAATTTTCAATAGCAATGGTAGCTGCATTTGCCCAATTTTTTTGTTGAATACTGTCTAAACTACTAATGGTAACTGCATTTAAGGTAGCAAAATACATAGCGAAATGAGGCTTTGCCACCATTTTTCGAGTACGCATTATATTACATTTATTGGCAATAGCTTGTATCCTTTCTAAGGTATAAATGCCCTTGCTTCCATTTTCAATAAATTGGTTAACTTCATTAATTGCCTGTTGACTACTGCTTTTGGCAACGTAAGTACTTAGTTGTGAGAAAAATTCATTTGGTTCGCTCGAAAAGTTAGTTTGCGCAGTTGCGCCAATAAAACAAATAATAAAAAAACTTGTGTATAGTACTTTGTCAATCATCTTATAATAAAATTAATTCATCGTAGTTTTGGTGTTTTTTAGGTAAGATGTTTATGAGTAATTTAGCTTGCAATTGACCAATTATATTTAAATGTTTAATACTTGTAAGTTTTTAAAACCTAAATATAATAATTTGCTTGGAAGGTTATTGTTAAATTTGTTTTGAACTTTATTTTGGTAATATAATGAGAGCAATTATTCAACGAGTAAGCGAGGCAAAAGTGACCGTAAATGGTGAAATTACTGGTGCAATTAAAACAGGTTTTTTGGTGCTTTTAGGCATTGAACATAATGATACCGAAGCCGATGCTGATTGGCTGGTAAAAAAAATAGTAAATATGCGTATTTTTAAAGATGCAGAAGATAAAATGAACTTGAACTTATTAACCGCAGAAGGAAAACTATTGATTGTAAGTCAATTTACGCTACATGCATTAACAAAAAAGGGTAATCGCCCTTCTTTTATCACCGCTGCCAAACCTAATGTAGCCATACCATTGTACCAATATTTTTTAAACGTTTGCGAAACCTTAACCAATGAAAAACCCCAAACTGGTATTTTTGGCGCAACAATGCAAGTTAGCTTATGCAACAACGGCCCAGTAACTATTTTTATTGACAGCAAAAACAAAGCATAATTATGACTATTGCAGCAGCGCAACAAATAGTAGATGATTGGATAAATACTACAGGAGTAAGATATTTTGATGAACTAACCAATACCGCACTTTTAATGGAAGAAGTAGGAGAGTTGGCCCGCATTATGGCTCGCAAATATGGCGAACAATCTTTTAAAAATAATGAAAATGAAGATAGCCTTGCCGATGAAATGGCCGATGTGTTTTTTGTTTTAATTTGTTTGGCCAACCAAACTGGTATTAATTTAACCGAAGCTTTAAAGAAAAACTTAGAAAAGAAAACTAAGCGGGATAAGGATAGGCACAAAAATAATAAGAAGTTAAAATGAAGGTGCATTTTGATCCTTATTCTTAGCCAATGCTAAAAATCTATCTCTGTTTTGTAAAATGTTGCTTTTAAAGTGATTGATGCTATACCTCAAATTTTTAAAGCTCCAATTTTACTAAGATTGATAAAAAAAATATAGCGGCTAAATAAAATAAATTTACATCTTTAACTATACACTTCTTTATTATAAGCCTTCAGCGTATTGTTCATTAAGCTAATAACCGTCATTGGCCCTACCCCACCCGGTACTGGTGTAATAAAACTACATTTAGGTGAAACCTCATCATACTTTACATCACCTGCCAAACGGTAACCTCTTTTCTTTGTGGCATCTTCTACTCGGGTAATACCAACATCAATTACAACCGCTCCTTCTTTCACCATATCAGCTGTAATCATTTCGGGCTTGCCAACTGCAGCCACAATAAGGTCTGCATGTAAAAGGTGTTCTTTAAGATGCTTTGTTCGGCTATGCGCTAAAGTTACCGTACAATTTCCATATTTATGATTGCGAGATAACAGCACCGCCATTGGTTTACCAACAATATTACTTCTACCAACTACAATACAATGTTTACCTTGTGTATCAACTTTATAAAATTTTAATAATTGCACAATACCATAAGGCGTAGCAGATAGATAAGCTGGCAAATCCAACAACATTCTACCCATATTTACTGGGTGAAAACCATCTACATCTTTTTTAGGATCAATTGCTAAGGTTACTTTTAATTCATTAATATGTTTTGGTAGCGGTAATTGAACAATAAAACCATCAATCTTTTCATCTTCATTTAGTTGCTTCACTTGGTTTAACAAAAAATCTTCTGTAACATCACTTTCAAATTTTAGTAAAGTAGATTGATACCCTACTTCATTGCATAACTTTACTTTATGATTTACGTAAGTTTGACTCGCTCCGTCATCACCCACCAAAATAGCAGCCAAATGTGGCGATCGTTTGCCAAGTGATTTCAATTTATCTACTTCAACTTTTAGTTCGTTTTTAATATTTTGAGCCAATAGTTTACCATCTAAAATTTGCATACCGCAAATATACAAATCACATTCGTTTAGAAATATAGATAGATTGTTTTATATTAGTTGTGCATAACAATTTTATATGACTTTAGTAAACAACTTTGAGGTTGCACAAGTGCCACAAACACTTGACAAAATACGTTCTTTTTTTAAATCAGGTAAAACCAAAGATATTAATTGGCGCATTAAACAATTAAAAAAATTGAAAAACGCCATAGAAAAGTATGAAGTTGAAATATGTGATGCGTTGAAAAAAGATTTAAATAAACACCCGTACGAGGTTTATGCAACCGAAATAGGTATGGTTGCAAAAGAAATTAATACTGCTATTAAAAAGGTAAAAAAATGGGCCAAACCCAAAAAGGTTAAAACACCATTATTTTTAGATTATGCACGAAGCTACATTTATCAAGACCCTTATGGAATTGTATTGGTAATTGCCCCGTGGAATTTTCCATTTCAATTGCAAATATTGCCCGTAATTGGTGCTATAGCTGCTGGTAATGTGGTAGTAATGAAACCTTCAGAATTTTCGAATCATACTACCGAAATTATAAAAAAAATAATAGCAGCATGTTTTGAAGATGATTTTGTAAAAGTGTTTGAAGGTGGGCCAGAAGTAAGTAAGGCATTATTAAAAGAAAAATTTGATTACATATTTTTTACGGGTAGTAGCAGAGTTGGGCAAATTGTATACGAAGCTGCAGCCAAAAATTTAACGCCAGTAACTTTAGAGCTGGGCGGCAAATGTCCTTGTATAGTTGACGAAAATACACATTTAAAATACACTGCCGAGCGCTTGGTTTGGGGCAAGTTTGTAAACTGTGGCCAAGTATGTTTAGCACCTAATTATTTGTTTGTTCATAAAAATATAAAGGAGAAAGCTTTAGAGATCATAATAAAAACCATTAAAAAAAATTATGGAGAAGATGCAAAACAGAGTGAAGATTATGGGAGAATAATAACCGATCATCATCATCAGCGAATAAGTGATCTAATAAAAAACAAACCCTTACTTTGTGGTGGTGATACAGATGCCAGCCAAAAATACATTGCCCCAACATTGGTAGAAGTAAGCGATTTAAACGACCCCATAATGCACCGCGAAATATTTGGACCTGTTTTACCTGTTTATACTTATAGTGATATTCAAGAGGTGATTGACTATATAAACAGCCAACCAAAACCATTGGCAACTTACATATTTACTAAAAATAATGCTTTGGCAGATCGGGTTTTTACCGAAACTTCGAGCGGTGGAGCTTGCCAAAACGATACCGTAATGCACATGGTAAACGATAATATGGCCTTTGGTGGAGTTGGTGAAAGTGGTTTAGGCGGTTACCACGGCAAATTTAGTTTCGATGCTTTTTCACATCAAAAATCGGTATATCGCAATAGTTTTTTAGTAGATTTTCCTTTTAGATATCCGCCTTATAAGTACAGCAAAAATTTAATAAAGAAATTGATTAAGTATTTGGGGTAGTTGGTTTTTTGGTTTTTTTTTTTGTGTTTAAAGATGATAAACGAATTTTGTTTATGCTTTACAGATTAATGTAAACGTAAAATTGAAGGTAAAGATGATAAAAATAAGAAGCGTTTTTCTATACCAAACGAATTGATAGGTATAAAAAGCAAGTGAATAAATTATTTAGATTAAGGGTATAATTAGGGCAAATGTTGAAGCGGTATTTTTTATAACTCTTTTTTACTTAATACAAGCAAACTTCTGCTGCTAAATAATAAGCTTACTATTACAATAAACACCATGCCAAAAAATGGGTAGGTAATAATAATTAGAAAGTAGTTGAGTAAATCTATTAAAAAACCATTCGTCCAACCGACTTCAAATTTTTTATACCATATAGAAAATTTTAAAGTGAGCAAGACCCACATTTTTAACAGAAAAAAAAGCTCTAATAATACAAAGCTACCTGCAAGGGTGAGTAACTTGTTTTTCCAATGTAAAGGTAAAGCAATTGCTAAGGCAACTAAAAAAACATATAGCATGCCATAAACTGCCCAAGAGTTAATATCATACTGAACAGGTTGGTATGTAATGTTAGTTTTTCGTTCTCTTTTGGCTTTTATAATGGCTCGCTGCCGTTGTTGTTTGCTGCTTAGTTTTATCAATACATCATATTCCATAAAGCGATTTTGTTGTGCTTTGGGTATCTCCAGAAAACTAACCTTACCACCATTACCATAAGTGGAAAAGAAAAAATTATTTTTTTTTATGAAATATTGATGGTGTATTTGTTGAAGACTAAAAAGATGAACCAAGCCTAACAGTATAACATAAATGCCTACTAAAATCAAAGCTCTTTTAAAGATCCAGTTGTTCTTCATAAAATAATTGGCTATTTGCTTTGGTCAATCCAACTTACCCACTTAAAAATAATAATTAGTGGTATTATTATAAACATTACTTGCCAAAAACCGGTATGCATAAAGTCGAAAAGTTTTGGTGTATAAATGCCATTGAAGTACAAGCTAATAATTCTGAACAAATTTACAAAAATCAAAATGAAAGAACCTACTATTAACCCCGATAACTTATGTTTCCATTGGCTTGGGTAAACTAAAATACCACATAATAATATTGCCATTGCCTCAATACCATCACAACCGTTTTTTATGCTCATTGAAAAATTAATATCACCTAAAGTATCGCCAGCTACTAATACAGGGTATTTTAATAAAATTAAAATAGAGCCTGAAATTTGTGCATAAAATTCAGCAACATTAGCAACTATATACTGTTGAAAAAAAGGCGAAATCCAAAGGGCATAGAAAGCAAATAGAAGGGCAGAAAATTTAAAAATTACTCTATTTAGTGGGTTTGTGTAAAAATGAGAAAAGCTTCTTTTTATGCGCTGTAAAGGTGTTAACGACTTGGCTTTTAGCTTAGATTTTTTAATTTTCGTTGTTTTATTTTTGCCCATAATGGTAGGTATATTAAAAAGAATCTATCGAACATAAAATTAATTAAATTCAATAGATTCTTATGAGGAAAACACGACCGGTTAATAATGGATTAGTGTTTCTCTCTAATTATAATTTTAAGGCAATAGATTATGCTACTTTAAATTTTGTATTTTTTACAAACACGTTTACACTAATAAATGTAAGCGTTAACAGGCCTAAAACAATTAAACCCCACTGAGATAGTGTAGGTACTGTATTACCGTTATCTCCAGGTACCATAATTTCTAAATCTCTACCTCTAATGCTGTTGCCTCTTATGGCGCCATCTGGGCAGTTAGCCGTGTGTATGTTAGCATATATTTCATTATTTCTAAACATTACGGAGTTAGAAGTCATAAACGGAGTTGCTGGATCATTTTCTGTCCAATAGCCATAAGCCGCTGTGTTGTTAAAATTAGCGAAAGAAGGCCCTAAATCATATACAACACCACCGTTACTACCAGCGGCTGCATTATGAAAATGTGCTGCTTCAATAGGCTCATCCATTTCGCAAACTACCATCATAAAATGATTATTAGATTGATCTCTATCAATAGTTGCCATACCCACACCTGTGCCAGCACAAGCAGAAGGTGGCGAACTGTTTTGAGCATCGAAAGTGTAAGAATAACCCTCGCGCGAAAGTTTGTAAACCTGTCCACGAATTTCACCATCTGGGTTAGCTTCGGTATGAATATTCCAATAGTAACCACCGCTTAACATTGTATTTAAAGATGCAATATCAGTTAAGGGTAACATGCCAATAATTTCGTTGCCATTGATAAGAGTAGTTAAATCATACACTACACCGCCATTGCTACCTGCACCACCTTCGTGAATGTGTGCGCCTATAATTGGGCCGCTTAAACCATCAGCAATTAAGTGAAAGGTAAGCGTTGTTAAATCATAACTTACATTTACCGTACCTAATGCAAAAGCATCGGTAGTTACAGGAGGTACTTCTTGCGCACCGGTGGCGTAAGCATCGAAAGTTAAAGCCGATTGTAATACTAATTGAGCACGTATTTCACCATCGGGATTGGCAGCCGTATGAAAATTAACATAAACGTTACCTGCTCTAATATCAGCTGCGTAAGCCGAAGGATCAACTACTGCATTTACAACAGATGAACCTTGAATAAAAGAAGTTAAATCTTCAATAACACCGCCATTAGTACCAGCAGCACCCATATGTAAGTGAGCGCCAGTTAAGGGGCCAGTTAAACCAGTTGCAGAAACGTTAATTTCTAACTCGTAACCTGCTTTTGATAAATTAAAGCTACCCCAACCTAAAGCGGATGTAGCTACTGCTGGCACTTCGTTACTTCCTTTTAAATAAGCTGTATATCTAAAGTCAGTTTCTAATAATATTTGAGCACGTATTTCACCATCAGGATTAGCCGCAGTATGCACGTTTAAATAATATTCACCAGATAGAAACTTAGCTCTTTCGTCAGTTGAAAAATCTGAAAGCACGGTAGAAATTCTACAGCCGTTAATGTTGGCTGTTAAATCAAACACTACTGGCCCTGTTGCATCGGCAGCACCTTCGTGAATATGAATGCCTGTAATAGGCCCACTTAAATCGGCAGCAGCTACTTCTATTAAAATGCTTTGTTTATCTAAGCTCATTGTAAAAACACCTAAACCTTGTGCTGTTGTAGTAACGGCAGGTACTTCATTATTTCCGTTCATACGAGCGGTTAGTTGCAAACTGCCAGATAAATGATCGGCCATTATAGTTTGCGATAATGTGGTTAACAATAAACATGTAAAAAACAGTTTAAATTTTTTCATAATGTAATTCAAATTTTTATTAATTATTATTTAAATATAACGAGTGCGGTTTACTAACTGATAATTACGTGTATAAGAGGAGATTTGGATTTTTTGAACAAAATAAAATTACAGCACTATTAAGGTTTAATAATTTATACAAAACCAAAAGCCCTAAACATCTCGTATTCTAAAGCATACAAGCCATTTGTTTATAAAATTAACGCTTTTATTCATCATAATTTCACTAAAATATTTACATATCTTTTTTAATTGGATATAGAACAATACATATCAAGTGGCATATTAGAATTGTATGTTGCCGGGGCACTTGAAAAAGAGGCAATGGCTGAGGTGGCTCAACACATTCAACAATACACACAAATTAGGGATGAAGTAACCCTCATTGAACAAACGCTTTTGTTTTTATTTAAAATATCTTCGACAAAAGTTGTTGAGGCTATTCAGCCTCAATTAAAAAGTGATGTGATTGACTTTATAAAAAATTAATTTCGAGGTTTGATGGCTTTTGTTCGGGGGTTCAACATTATTGTTATTAAAGTGCCCCAAAACAAATCTAAATTTATCTTTTTAACCGTAATTTAAGCATTTGGTAAATCTATTTACTTTAAAAAAGTTTGGAATCAGGCTCGGGCTTCTTTTGATATTATTTTTTTTGGCTGGTGTTTATTTAAATTTGGGTAATAAAATTGCTGCGGTATATACAAATAGTGGCAATGCTCTTTTTAAAAACGCTTTCCACCAAAAAAAGGTAAAATTTAAACAAGTAAAAAACGAAGCTTGGGTAGTTAAAATAGAAGCGGTTCATAAAATATTAGGTAAGCAAAACTGGTGTACTTTAAATATTTGGGGTATATTTTATTTACCTTTTACCTTGTATCTATCATTAATTTTAGCTACATCTTTTAAAAAATGGAAGCTCAAACTTAGTTCGTTTAGCGTTGGTTTGTTGCTTCTGCTAAGCTATTTATATTGCTGCCAGTACTTTAAAATTGTTTTCTTGTTTCATAGCATAGAGAAAACTGAGCCAAATTTTAACTACAATATTTGGTACGAAATGGTGGATAAAGTTAATGTTGGTTTTATAGATAATGTAAATACTTATTTAGTGATAGCTATGCTTATATGGCTTTTTATAGTCGTTCAAACTGTTGATTTTTCTTTAAATAAAACAGCAACTAAAGGTGTAAAATATTAAGCCATAAAAGCATCAGATCATGTAAGTTTTCAAAGTTAATACAAATGATGGCTAATTTATTTCTTAAAAAAAATGTTTATTAAATTAGTATAAATCTGTATATTAAATTGAGTTTTTATTAGTTCACGTTTACAGCTTTATTAAATATATAGCATCAGTCTAATATCAATAAAGCATTAAATTATCTATCTTTTTTTTAGAAAATATTGGTATCACTTTTCGCATTTTACTTAGGCAAAAAAAATTTTTCAGCAACTTTTATCATAAATTCTTCGGTTAATGGTTTATATATATAATCAGTCACTATACTTTCTTTTTTAGCTTTTTTTAAATCATCGGGGTGGGTTGAAGTACTGAGCATTAAAAGTAGTGTTTCGGTTTTAAACTCATTATCTGCGGCTTTATATGCCTCCAAAAATTCCCAACCGTCCATCTCCGGCATATTTATATCTAAAAAAATGAGGTCAGGTACGGGCTTGTTATCAAGCAAACTATTTTGAAGATAGCTCAAAGCATCTACCCCGCTTTCAAAAATAAGAACTTGCTTTACAAGTCCTGTATTTTCAATAATCATTTTGTGCAAAACATTGGTGGGTCTATGATCGTCAATTAGCATCACACAGTTTATTATTCTTTCCATAATATAGTATAATTTTATTTTATTATTGTAAAGTTAATGGTAGCTCCTTTACCTAATTCTGAGTCAACCTGAATTTCGCCTCCGTGCAGATCAACAATTTTTTTACAATGAGTTAAGCCAATGCCAGTACCTTCGTACTTAGTGCGTTTGTTTAAGCGAGCAAATAAGTTAAATATTTTGTGTATATTTTTTTTCGAAATACCTATACCATTATCTTTTACATAAAAACTTGTATAATAATTATTTGTTGAGTTAAAACCAACTTCAATAATTGGACTAATATTAGGTTGTACAAACTTGAGCGCATTACTAATTAAATTAAGCAGAAGCAAACGTAATTCTGTTTTGTAACCTTTTACATCGGGTAAGTTTTGTATAATTATTTCTGCATTAGTTTTATCAATACTATTTTTTAAATCAGCTAATACGCCGCTTAATACATCATTCATATTTACTATCGCTTTCTCTTTTATTATACCAATTTTCGAATGGTCTAACAAGCCATCTATTTGCTCCTTCATTCTGTCAGATGCATCCGTTAGATACGTAAAGTATTCTTGACTCTTATCATCTAATTTATCAAAACAAGTTTGGCTTAATATTTTGCTATAGCCGCTTATGGTTCGCAAAGGTTCTTGTAAATCGTGCGCAGTGGCATAAGCAAATTGTTCCAATTCGTTATTTTTAAATTGAAGTTTTTCTTGCGCCTTTTTTAATGGAGTTATATTTTGAACTACCCCTAAAATACACTGATTTGTTTTATCCAATTTAAGTTGATGTCGCAGCCATTTAATTTTCCCATTGTGGGTTCTTATACGATACTCAAAGGGATCAATGTTCTTTTTAGTGCTTTTTTTAATGTTTTTGAGAAAACAAGTTTTATCAGCCTCAATTACTTTATGGCTTATAATTTTTATCATCTTTTTGGCAGATGTGGCTTCTTTAGGATCAATATTTTCTATGTCAAAAATTTGCTTAAATTCTGGTGTAGTAACAAGTATATCATTGTTAAGAGATTTGTTATAAGAGGCCATTTCAAATACTTCTGCGCCCATTTTAAGTAACATTTTTTCTCTTTGTAGTTCTTTTGAGAGTTTGTTTTGTTTCACAAGTTTGCCTATCTTTTCTGCTATTAATTCTATAATAGAAATAGCGTATTTAAATTGGTCGTTATCTTCTTGCCGAGCGGTAGCACAAAAGCTAACCACCCCAATTATCTTATCATCAACTCGTAAAGGAATCATAATGCAAGCTTCAGTTCCTAAATATTCTCTGCCAAATACGTGGTAGTATTTCCCATATTTAATATTATGATAAGTTACAGATTGTTGCTTTTCAATCACTTCCTGACACAGCGTATCGCATACTTTAAAAATATCACCTGGTTGTACCTCATGGTTTGGCAAAGAAGCTTGAATAATGGTATATATGTCATTTTTAATTTCACTAATAATTACATTTTCGAAACCTGTTATTTTTTTTCCGAAATTGATGTAAGCCATTAAGTTTTCTAAAAAATTGGTGTGGTTTGCTGCGCCAATTTTTGCAAAAGCTCTTAAATCTTCATTAAATTGTTTTAAATTAGTTGATTTGGCTTCTAAGGCTTTTTTATCTAAACTTTCTTTTAATATCTTACAAATGGTTTGACCTAAAATTTCAACAATGCTTACACTATAATCCCATAATTCTGTGTTTTCTTTCACTTCTTTTGAGCAAAAAGTTAAAGTGCCAAATATTTGCTGATTTACAGTTAAAGGAGTACAAATAATGGAAGAAATATTTAACATTTTACGCGCCGGTAAATCATAAAGATCTGTATTTTTCACATCGGTACTCACCAGTGTATTTTTAGTTTCTACGGCTCTTTTACACAAAGTATTTTCCAATGGCACTTCCATACCCTTGTTTAAAACTTTTTCCGAACCAATAACTTCTAAAATAGTGTAAACATTTCCTTCAACGCGGCTTACCATACCAGTTTCAAAACCAATTTTATTCATGCCAAATTGAATATAATTATGCAGCGCATCATTAAAATTATCAAAGCTATGGTTAGAAAGGTGGATTAAACCCCTTAAATCATCGTTTAATTTTGATATTGTTTTATTTTTTACTAAAGCCACTATTATTGCTTTTTATTATAGTTTTACGGCAATTGTTTAATAAATGTTAGAATTTTTGATGCTAATTTTTATCCTCAATAATATTACTATATATTAAATAAATTTTATTGACATTTATTGACAAATCAATGTCATATTATTTTTTATTCGTGCGCTTATTTTTTCGAAAAATACTATACAAAACTGCCTTATCAAAATTAGCCCTAAATAGAAATGGTTGTGCCATTTGAAGCAAAGGTTTGAAGCATTTTAGCCTATATAACTGATTAATTGCTTGTAATTTGCAAACAATTCAAAACTAAAGATTTCTACCAAAAACATAAGTACCGCTAAAATAGCCAAGCCTTATAGTTGACAAGTACTTAAAATTTTAACTGACACTTTTCATCACTTTTAATATGCGTTTTTAATGCCTACTGGGTTTTTTTAATTTGATCGTTAATTCGATATAGTGACAGATGAATTTGTTTAAAACCTGCAAAAGCATTGGCAAAAGTACAGTTGACAAAACGCCTTAATCTATAGAAATTTTAGAATAACAAGCCTTTAATACTAATATAAACACATCCAACCCTACTGTATTCTTCAAAATTTTTGATTTCATTTCTCATAAAAATTTTGTTAAAAAAAGGCAATTTAAACTTCTTTACGGCTTGCGGTTTAGCCTATCATAAAATAATTATATTAGTACAATTAATTACCTATTTTATAAACTGTGAAAATATAATCAGGATGCAAATTTATGCGAGATAAACAGTTTTACTTTTAAAAATAGCCTGCTCGCATTGGTGGAGTAAAATGCTAAGGCTAAGCTGCTTTCTTGCGTTCTAAAATAATTTTACAAGGTATATTAGATGTTACTTCCACACGATGACTAACATGTAATGGCACTGCGAAATAGTCACCTGCTTTTAGCGAATGTACCTCCTTATCATCCAACACAATATTACACGTGCCTTCTACAATAAAAAATTTTTCGTATTCATCAGTATGAACTTCTTCGGCAGCGCCATATCGAAGCCAAACAATTAGATTAGTGCGATTTTCGGTATGCCCAATAATGTAGCCATGTACGGCATCGTATGTGGTCTCTTGCAAGTCTGATCTATCTAACCATTCTTTATAATCCTCAATTTTTGTATGCTCGTTTAATTCTGGTGGAAAAGTAATTTTTTCTCCGCCTTTCAGTCTTTCCGTGTAATTTAAAAAGGCCATTAACATTGGCTTAGTTGTCGGGTCGGGTTCAATGGCATTGGCTAAGGCATAGGTGGTAAAAGATAGCTCAATTTCTCTTAATTCTACTTTTAATTCAGAATATTCGACAAACGCCTTCTCCACTATTTCAATCTCTTTTATTGTAAGGTCACCTATAAGATATCGCTCTAATAGTGCATCATTTCTTATGTCGTTTACCCCCATCATATATACACTATTGAAAAGATTAGTAAACAAAAATTGATAAATAAATTTTTCTCATTTTTAAGCATTTCCCTAAGCTTGAGTGTACCATTACGCAAGCGAGTTTTTACAGTTCCTAATGGAATGCCTAATTTTTTGGCTGCTTGACTGTGTGAATAGCCTTGCAAATATATGTGCACTAATACTTGTTTATGAGCCTCGTCCAAAAAACTTAATACTTTTTCGGCATCAAAACCATTTGTATTAATAAATTCACGTTTCCGATTATGAATAGATTCTTCAAAAGAATCGGTGTTTTGTTGATGTTCGAATTGCTTTAACCGTTTTTGATCTATTGCTGTATTTCGGGCTATTTGACACATCCAAGTAAACAGAGTGCCTTTTGAAGGATTGTAAGTATCAATTTTATCCCAAATTTTTAAAAATGTGTGTTGAAGTAGTTCTTCCCCAACCTTTTCTGATTGCAATATTCGAACAATAACGCCTAATAGAGCAGCTGCATAGTGATCGTATAAATACGACAAACCAGCCTCATCTTTATTCTTTATTAAGCTTATAATTTCTTCAACACGCATTAATGAATAGACATTAAAATGTATATGTCAACATTTCGTAAATTTACATTAATTCTTAATATTTCCTATTAGGAAAGAGAAAAAAATAAATTTCATCTATCAAAAACTTTTTTATCATAAATGTTAAATTTATTTTTCCTTCATACCTAATTGTAAATCGAAAAAAGGATCAACTGAGTTACCTTACTATTGTAAATATTAAAAATCTGGCAACTCAAGTTCACCTAAAAGTGCCAGATTCTTTTTTCATAGTGAGTAAATTTGTTATTAATAAATTCTCAAACTAAATTAATTACTCTTTATAATTGTATCTACATACTTCACTAATACTTACGATTAAAATGCTCGTTTTGGTTTTTGTTTTTCCAAAAAAGAAGCAGATTAAAAGTTTATGTAAACAATAAAAGTAGCAGGTTATTTGCAGAAACTTTTTAGATGCGAATTACTTGGCATATAAATAAATTACTCAATTGTTCAATCAATAATTGTTAATAAGTCAGCAAACTGCTTTATACGATAATTTAAATTGATCTTTTATCTTTATATTTTTTAAGTTTAAGCTTTATAAAATCATATTATATCAATTTGAGTATATTATGTTAAACAAAAATTTTGAATTCAAATTGGTGAGATTGTGTCAAAAAACGTAGGCATAGCCAACAGCAACGGCGATTATTTTTTACGAAAATATATCCAATATTAAAACGAAATTTGTGTCACATCTTATAGTTAATTTGGTATTATTTAATAAACAAGTATTTTATTAGCTATATTAAATTAATATAATGTAAGTTAATCCATTCAATTTTGTTTATTATTTCACTTAATACTACAACTACCATAAATGATTGAGCTATATTTTAAAAATAATGTTTTAAAGAAAGTTAATTCAATACAAGAAGTAATGTTTGATGAGGATCAAATTTTTAATATACGAATAATTGACTTCACCGATGTAGAAATAAAAGAAATTGCAGAAAAATTTAAATTAGATGTAACTATTTTCAACAGAAAAGAGGATATCGAAATCAGCTCCCATTACTTGACTTCAACTGAACAGGTTTCGCTTAATTTTTTAATACCTGCTTATAAATCAGAAAGTCTCTATGAGGAAGTTCCGATAGTTATTATTATTAAAAATGAAGTTGTGTTTAACTTCTTATCGTCAAACATCGACCATAATTTTTTAAACTTAACTAAAACGAGATACGATTCTGTTAGTATAAATTTCACTTCATATTTAGAACATTTTGTATTTCAAATAGGCATCATATCTGATTATTATGCTGATTTAACTGAGTTAATGGCAATAGAAATTAAAAAAGTTTATGCAAATTTGGTACAATCAGAATCGTTTGACAACAGCGATTTAGATTTAATTATGCAACTAAATTTTAATAATCATATTATTAATGAATCAATTAGTAATTTTCGGAGAATTTTAAAATTGTTTGTACGATCAAAGTTTGAGAAATCAATTATTCGAAATAAACTAAAAGTTGAATTAGAAGATGTTGCTGTTATTGCCGATCATCTTCAATATAACTTTGAACGTTTAGATGATTTAAAAGAAAATATTAGTAGTAAAATTGACCTTGAGCAAAACAAAATATTTAAAACTTTAACCGTTTTAACAGTTTGTATTTCGTTACCCACTTTAATAGCTGGTGTTTATGGTATGAATTTTAACAATATGCCTGAACTTACCTGGAAATATGGTTACCCCTTTATTGTTGGTTGTATGCTTATAAGTTTTATTTGTTCATTAATTTATTTTACACATAAAAATTGGATTAAATAATTTTCACATATTTTACTGTAATACTATCATTGACGGTGAAGAGTTTTACAAAAAACCTGTTTGATTACCTATTAAGCTACATAAATAACGGCATTTTAAGCTTGACTAACTATTGAATAAAGTGATTTTTAATACGGCTTTGGGCAAATGCAGCCTACTAACACAGAAGCAAAAGCGAAGACATTATAGCTTTAACAGAGGCGTTTTGCATAATCAATATTAAAATTGCCTAACTTAATAGCGCATTTACTAAATCAACAAAAATGGGCAAAGTGTAAAAGCTTTATGGTTTAAATTTTTTTTTATTTTGAACAGAAAAAAAGGAGCAACAAAAACATTTGTTACTCCTTCTCTAATTGTTCTGCTTGGGTATTTACAGTAATATTTAATTATTTTAATTACTGGGTGCAAGTGTTAGCTTAGCAGGCTTAACATACCCTACAGCACCTGTGGTTAATATCAATAAGGCTAATATAATTAAACCCCATTGGCTTAAAGTAGGTACGTTACCATTGGTACAGTTGGCTGGAGATTCAAAAGCACCAATATCTCTAACACCATCTACAATGGCTTCACCATTTTGTGCACCATTTGCATCGGCAGGGTTACCTGCATCAACTGCTGGGCTAGTACAAAGTAACTCGTGTGTTTGTGTTGGCCCACCATTATTTCCTAATGGAAATAAGCCTGGATCAGCAGCAACCATATCTGTTGGTTGCGTGTTGAATGTGCCTGCAATTACGCCAATTATGTTAAAACCGTTCGAAGCATAGTTCATACCCGATATATCATTACCAGAATTGTTAGATACAATGGTGCTGATAATGGAGATCATATTAGAGTTATTAAAAATTCCACCGCCATCTGTTGTTGCCGTATTAAAAGCAATAGTTGTAGCATTAATGCTTATCGTACCATCATCATTATTTATACCACCACCAGTAGTGGCTGTTGTGTTACCCGAAATAGTAGTATAATTAGTATTAGTTGTACCACCGGCCGTATTTTGAATACCGCCACCAGGAGCAGCAGTTGAGTTGTTATTTGAAATTGTAGTATAACTGATGTTTACAATTCCACCGTTGTTAAATACACCACCACCACCTTGATCGGCACCTGTGCCATTGGCTGTATTACCATCTATGGTTACCATGTTAATATTCATTGTACCGCTCCCATTCCAAACACCGCCACCTTCAGCAGCTGCGGTGTTATCATTTACGGTTCCACCTGTAATATCCATATCGCCTGGGCCTGTTATGTGAATACCGCCACCATTACCAGGTGAACCACCTGTAGT
>ENA-ORXT01001574-ORXT01001574.1-marine-metagenome-genome-assembly--contig:-NODE-1574-length-30229-cov-3.987696_pt1 | contig 30229 bp, 23 predicted proteins | sample MGYA00237868_ERZ511482 | MGnify/ENA metagenome assembly ERZ511482 | reverse complement strand
CCATCGATGCCGCCGGCAATCGCAATTACTGTACCGCCCGGGTAGATATTAAAGACAATACCGCCCCGTACTGCATCAACCTCGAAACAGCCTTTACCAGCTGTGATTCCCTGCCCGACGGGTTCAGCGCCTACGATACCACCGCAATGCGCCTGCTGTTCGGCATGCCCGACGTAATCGATAACTGCTCGGCGCGTGCCATAGAACTTACTCCGATCATCACCGGCGACGAATGTTCGCCGGATCGTATCCAGCGCCGCTTCCAGGCGGTGGATCAGCACGGCAACCTGAGTGCCGGACTGTTCCTGCAGAACATATTCGTGACTCCCGCGCTGAATTACGCCATCAAATTCCCGCAAGACATCAGTACCGATTGTACGGACTTTCTGGATACCCTCCTGATTTCCGGTACGGGCTGTGACTCGATCACTTACCGCTTTATTGACATCTTCCTGCCTACCGAAGGCGACGAGTGCCGCTACGTACAGCGCAATTTCGTCGTAACCAATTGGTGCGAATGGGACGGTATTTCGGAGTCGATTCGTATTGGCCGCGACGAGAACTGCAGCGGTACCGAAGGAGATGCCGACGTATGGCTGATCCGCTCTGACGATGATATGCTGATCGACGCCGACGGCGATGCTACCAATAATTTCCCCGCCGAAAACACCATCGGTGCTGCCTGTGGCGGGCAAAACCCCGCTGGATACTGGCGTGCCGCCGACGAACTCCCCGGTGGACGCTACATTTACTCCCAGCGGATCAAGGTATTTGATACGACCGGTCCCGAACTGGTATTGAGTATGCTGGATACGATCTGCGTTGACACCAGCTTATGCCGTATCCCGGTGACGGTGGGCATCACGATCAACGACGCCTGCCAGATTGACGAAGGCAGCGTAGTGGTGGGTGTGGACCTGAACAACAATGGTATGGTAGAAACGACCAGTCTGGAATCCGGAGAATTTTCCGGCGATTATCCCTACTACGAATACACGACCAACCTTCCCGTAGGCGAACACCGTTACGTATTTACCGCCACCGATGACTGTGGCAACACGAGCGTGATGGAACGGATTTTCCGGGTGAACGACTGCTACGTCCCCGCCCTTATTTGCCAGGATGACCGCATCTACAACCTGGAATCCCTGTTGGAAGAAGGGGACATCGACGGAGATGGCGAAGTCGAGGAAGCCGCCGTACTGGTGGAAGCCATTGACCTGGCGCGGTGCAACTTCACCGACTGTAGTGGAGAGTTGACCTTTAGCGTGAACCGGGTAGGGGAGCCATATGACCTGACGCAGACCAGTATTTTCCTCGACTGCGACGATCGCTACGAGGTCATGCTCGAAGTGTACGTCTGGGATGCCGCCTTTAATCCCTTCCGCGTTCAGCCCGACAGCACCATCGGTGGCCGCAACTGGCGGATGTGTGAGGTGAGAGTTCGCCTGCAGGATCCTACCTTGGCCTGTAACGGGTGTCAGGTAGAAAATAACATCACCATCAACGGGCACGTAACGTCCCTGAGTGGTGCGCCGCTGGAGGACGTAACGATCTCGGCGAGTGGTGTAAATACGGTCACCAACGGTTACGGTGGTTACCAGGTTGGCGGCGTCGTGGGAGACAGCTACAGGCTTTCCGCTACGAAAGACATCGATCCCCGCGCCGGACTCAGTACGTTCGACCTGCTGATCCTGCGCCGGCACCTGCTCGGTATCGAAACCTTTGATAATCCCTTCCTGCGCATAGCAGCCGACCTGAACCGTGATGGTGACGTGAACGTATTCGACCTCGTCGCTTTGCGTGGACTGGTGCTCGGCCGGACCGAGTTCTACCCCGACGGATCGCCCTGGCGCTTCGTGGATGCCGACTGGGACGGTGCGGGAGATCCCGCGGAGATCATCGAGCTGGACGGTCTGCTGGATTGTAGTTTCGACCACGACTTCATCGGGCTACGGTTGGGTGATCTCGACGATTCTTTCGAGGGCGCGGCCGCAGGTGCAAATACGGGTGGAAGGAGCAACGTCTTCACCGACGGCCGACCTTCTGCTTTGCAACTGGATAACCCTACCTTTACGGCCGGCGACGAAGTATCCGTAACGCTTGCCCTTGCCGACGGTGTTGATTTCCTGGGTGGACAGACCGCCCTGCGCTGGAACGATGCCGCGCTGACCCTGCTCGGTCACGACAGCGACGACCTGACCGCCGACAACTTTAACGCAATCCCCGGCCAACTGCGCCTGAACTGGACTAACGCCCTGGCGACCGACCAGATCGTAACGCTGCGTTTCCGTACCGCTGCCGACGGAGAACTGAGTGAGTACCTCACGCTGGCCGAAGACGCTACTTTCAGCGATGAAGTGTACAGCCGTAACCTGGCTACGCATCCCCTGTTCCTTACCTGGACGCAGCCCTCCACAGACCCGGGTGCGGAAACGGACTCCGCTCCGGATGCACTGGTGCCGACCGATGCGCTGCTCGGTGTGATACCGAACCCAGCCAGTAACAATACCCGCCTCGGATTGAAACTGACGACGGCCCAACGGGTCAACCTGACCGTTACCGATTTCAGCGGGCGGGTGGTGGAAACTTTTGCTACTGAACTGGGAGCCGGTGAGCAGTGGCTCAGGGTCGATATCCGTGACTGGCCCGCCGGTGTGTATCCGTTCGTAGTGGAGACTACCGAAGGGGTATTGGCCGGTCGGATCGTCAAGCAGTAACTTGAAACGTGCGTTGAACGTACTAAAGAAAAAGGTGCCCTCCGCGTAACGGAGGGCACCTTTTTTTATAAACGGGGGTGCTCTCACGAGCTAACCCCGGTCGTCCTGGTCATGACTTAACTTTAAAAGCGACAGAAACCAGCCGAGCAGATCGGTGAGGGACCAGGGAGTGTAGCGGTTATCGGGCATAACTTGGGTCTGGACACCACCCATTATTTTACTTTACAATCTTGTCGATTTGAAAGGCGGCGGAAATGAGGCTTAAATGCGAAAAGGCCTGCGGGAAGTTCCCCAGCTGTTCGCCGTGAATACCGATCTCTTCGCTGAATAGGCCCAAGTGATTGCCATATCCCAGCAGCTTTTGCATTGCCACCGTAGCGTCGTCAAGACGTCCGATGCGTGCCAGGCACTCGACGTACCAGAAAGAGCAGATGGTGAAAGAAGCTTCTTCACCCTCCAGCCCGTCTGAACTGCCACCTCCGTTTTTATACCGGAAAACGAGGACATCGGCCGTAAGTTTCTTTTCGATCATTTCGAAGGTTTTGAGCCAACGCGGCTCCTGGCTGGATACGACGCGGAGGAGCGGCATCAGCAGGGCGCTGGCGTCGACGGTATTGCTGCCCTTGAACTGAGAATAGGCGCCGAGTTCTTCGTTCCAGAATTCGTCGTAGATGGCGGAATAAATCTTATCGCGGGTCTGGCGCCATTTATCGGCCGGATAGGGCAGGGAGCGATCATCGGCAATTCTCATGGCCCGGTCGAGCGCAACCCAGCAGCAGACGGCGGAGTGGAGAAAGCGTTGCTTGCCGCTGCGCACTTCCCAGATGCCGTGGTCTTTGTCCTTCCAGTGCTTGATCACGTATTCTACCATGGAGGAAATACCGCGCCAGAACTCGTTGGTGATGCTGCCGCCGGCCTGGTTGTAGAGATAGATGGTGTCGATCAGCTCTCCGTAGATGTCCATCTGCTTCTGGTCGTAAGCGCCGTTGCCGATGCGGACGGGGCGGCTGCCTTCGTAACCCTCGAGGTGGTCGAGTTCAATTTCCTGGAGTTCCGTCCGGCCATCGATGCCGTACATCAGTTGAAGACTTTCCATGCACTGGCCCTGAATCCAGTTGATGAAGGCCTCGGCCTCGTCCCGGTAGCCGAGGCGCAGGAAGGCGTACATGGTAAAGGCGGAATCGCGGATCCAGGTGTAGCGGTAGTCCCAGTTGCGTTCACCACCGAGGTGTTCGGGCAGGCCGAAGGTGGCCGCGGCGACGGTGCTGCCGAAGCGGGCGGAAGTGAGCAGTTTGAGGGTCAGGGCACTACGCAGGACGGACTCCTTCCAAAGGCCATTGTAGGTGCACCGGGCCAACCAATTATTCCAGTATAGCCGGGTTCGGTGAAACTGATCCAGATAGTCGAATTCGTAATCCTGACCCATGGGAAGGGTAAGGATAAAATCGAGATCCGTACCGGGAGACAGGGTGATCTGTCCAGATAGCCCCTCCGGGGTGATCGTCAACTCGGTTTTTGTGAGCAATAAAAGACTGGGTTGTTCACCGTCGGGGTCGTGAAGCAAATAACCGGATCCGTCAGGCACCCGGACGGCGCGGCAGCCTTTAGTACGGGCGTAGTCGAAGGCGAGGCGAATGTTGATGTTGAGTGTATGGGTACCGTGGATGCCCTTGAGGCGCCGAAAAATGGCGAAGTCGTTCTCATCCTCGGCGATGGGCATAAAGTCGGTCAACTCGGCAATGCCCTCTGGGGTCAGGAAGCGGGTGACGAGGATGTTGGTGCCGGGCAGGTAGAGTTGCTTGAAGTTGGTGTCTTCGTCGGAGCAGGTGATGGAAAAACTTCCTCCCTTGTCCGCATCGAGGATGCGGGCGAAAACGGAAGGGGAATCAAAGCGAGGTAGACAGAGAAAATCGATGTTGCCGCGCAAACTGACCAGGGCGGTGGTGTGGAGATTGCCGATGATGCCGTAGTTGGCGATGGGTTCGTAGCGGGGTAGGGTAGACATTGGCAAAATTTTGATCGTGTTTTTCGTTGGGTTAACGTTGTTTTTCTGATGAGTGTTTTTGAGGATTAGAAAGAATCTTTTCGACCGGAGCGGAGTGCTTCGGATTATGAAGGTGAACACAACGGGAATATACGGGCGCAATTTTTGACCCGTATCTTTGCTCCGGAAAATACCTACGCCATGCGCTATTTGCTTTTTCTGCTCCTCCCTTTATTACTCTGCACCTGCGACCGCGCCCCCGAGAAGAGATACGAACGAACCGACACTTCTTTGGTATTTCACAGGCTACAGGGTAGGGCGATGGGCAGCTATTACCGGGTGACGTATGCCGGCGATAGTCTCCCGCGGCTGGCCGAACGCATCGACAGTCTGCTGAATGCCTATAACCTGGAACTCTCCGCCTGGGAACCACGGAGCAAACTGACGGCCTTCAATAAAGCGGAGAATGGCGTCAGCCTGGAGGGCACCGAACACTTTCTGCCGAACCTGGAGATAGCCCGGAAAGTAAACGTTGAAACGGGCGGTGCGTACGATCCCACCATCGCTCCGTTGGTCAGTTACTGGGGATTCGGGACCGGCACTCCCCGCCGGACGGCGGAGATTTACAAATTAGAAATCAACGAACTGCTGGCGCTGGTGGGAATGGATAAGATTACCGTCGAAGGGGACTTTCTTGGTAAGGCCCTGCCCGGTGTGCAACTGGACCTCAACGCCAGCGCCAAAGGATATGGCGTTGATCTCATCTCCTTATTACTCGCCGAATCCGGACGTCCGGATCACCTGGTGGACGTGGGCGGCGAAATGCGCGGCGGCGGACGTAAAAACGGACGACCCTGGAACGTTGCCATCCGTCTGCCCGACGAGGATAAGCGTAAGATCGGCCGGGCGGGGACGTTGCCGTTGGGTGACGGCCGCGCCATTGCTACCTCCGGTAATTACCTGGATTACTATAAGATCGACGGTAAAACCTTCAGCCACACCATCAACCCGGCTACAGGCCTGGTGGAGCGTAACCGTTTGCTCAGCGCCAGCGTGCTCGCCCCCGACTGCGCTACGGCCGACGCCTACGCTACCGCCTGTATGGTGATGGGGCCGGAACGCGGCCTGGAGCTGATCAATAACCGCACAGAGTTGGAGGGATACTTCCTGGTGCGGGGCAAAGACGGTGCACTGGAGACAATGAAATCGAACGGATTGCAGGAATGAGTAACGGCCGGGGTAGTAAAAGATGCATTGCGAATCCTCGGTAGGGCGAAGCCGGGGTGCCAGCATGGATAGCCTGGCCCAGGATAATGAAGCGGAGGATTAAACCCGCGTACTTCCCTCCTGGTAAATTAATTCAGTCGTAATGCCTGAAATAGTATCGGCATCCGCAAACAATAGATGTCTGGAGTGTTAGTCCTCTGTACGCGTACGGATGAACGGCGCACAATGTCAGGTCGGGGAATGAATCTTTTCACCGGCGTTACGAACCTGAATCTCGACTACGGTGACGGTAACGATATGACGCATAACGGAACCTCGAGGCAACGACACGAATTGACCACTCCCAACCGCCCCACGACCATAGATTTCCTAACCCTGATCGGTCTGGCCCTGATTTGGGGATCGAGCTACATCCTGATCAAGAAGGGACTGGAAGTATTCAGTCCGCTACAGGTTGCTACTTTGCGGCTGGGCATCTCGGCGCTGGCGCTGGCACCGCTGGCGATCGTTCATTTACCGAAGATCAAGATGAAGCAGGTGCCCATGCTGATCGTGATCGGGCTGACGGGGACGGGGTTGCCGTCGTTTCTTTTTCCGTTCGCCCAGACGGAACTCAGCAGCAGCCTTACGGGAATGCTGAGCGCCCTGATTCCGCTGTGTACGTTTGTGCTGGCGTGGTTGTTCTTCGCCAACCGCGGCGCGGGACCAAGGCAGTTTCTGGGGGTGCTGATGGGGTTGTTCGGCGCCATACTACTGGCGTGGGCCGCACCGGGGGGCGGGGGAATGACGACGCAATTTGCCTATGCGGGCTTCATCGTGATGGCCTGTTTTTGTTACGCGATCAGTTCCAACCTGGTGGGGGCCTATTTCAAGGAGATGTCTCCCCTGACGATCACGGTCAGCAGCTTCTTCCTGGTGGGGATTCCGGCGCTTATTTGGGCGGGGGGCGCAGGTGCAATAAAAGCTACAATGGCGCAAGCTGGTGGGACGGCGGGCTGGTGGGCTTTAGGCTGCGTAGTGATTCTGGCGCTGGTCAGCACCGTTTTGGCCAGCATCATTTTTTTCCGGATGGTGCAGCGTACGGGGGCCGTGTTCAGCAGTACCGTCAGTTATATGGTGCCGTTGGTGGCCCTCGGCTGGGGTTTGGTGGACGGGGAGGCCTTCGTAGCACTGCAAATGCCCGCAATTGTCTTGATCCTGATAGGGGTGTTCCTGAGTCGGCGTGAGTAATCGGCTGGAAATGCCGTTATTGAGCCTGATGAAGTGTATGATTATGCTGTTGATGGTGTTGGGTACGCTTGTTCCCACTTGGGTAACGGCCGGGGTGGGGGAGACGACCCCGCTTCCTGACCCCGTCCCTGTACCCGCGATCGCGCCCGTTGATACCCTGCCCCCGACCGATAGCGTGCTGATCGGGGACGTGATCCTGCTGAACCATAAACGGACCCGCGCCCGGGTGATCTTTCGGGAAATGACCTTCGGCCGGGGCAGCGTGATTGCCCGCGCGGACCTGGAAAAAGAGATAGCCCTCAGTTACAGCGCTCTGATGAATACCGGTCTGTTCAACCGGGTGATCATCACCCGATCCGATACCCTGCAGCCACCGGGACGGGAGATCGTGAAGATCGATTTTCTGGAAACATGGTATTTATACCCCGTGCCCGTTTTCCGGTTGGCGGACCGCAACTTCAACGTTTGGTGGCGGGACCAGGAACGATCGCTTGACCGGGTCAATTACGGAGGAAAGCTGACTTATTATAATTTTACCGGACGGCGGGACCGGTTCAAGATCGGGTACACAACGGGATATACGCGCCGCTATCAGTTTGGGTACAACCTGCCTTATCTCAACCGGTCGGGGAGCCTCGGATTCAGTATAGATTATAATTACCGGCAGCGGCGGGAGCAGAACTATGCCACGGCGGACAATCAGCAACGCTTTTATCAGGACCGCGATAAGTTTGTTTACCGCACGAGCAGTGCGGACCTTGGCCTGTCTTACCGTCGGCGGCTGTACGTATCTCATGATTTTAAGCTGGGGTACCGAAATTCGTCGGTAGCCGATACGATCTCGAAAGTTTTGAATCCGGAATTTTTCGGTGATGGTCGGGGTAGCCTTAAATTTTTTCGGGCGGTTTACCGCTATCAGAACGACCGGCGCGACGTACGTAATTATCCGTGGAAGGGGTACTACCTGGAGGGCACCCTGATCAAAGACGGCCTGGGCATAACGGGAGAACGAAGCGGCCTGATCGCAGGTGTATCGGCGCGAAAATTCTGGCCGCTGAGCAAAAAGGTTTCCGTCAATGCGGGTTTTGCGGGTAAGTACAGTTTAATACGTTCGCGGCAGCCGTTTCTGGAGAATCGTGCGATCGGTTTCGGTAACAATGGTATCGTAGGGTACCAGTTTTACGTCGTGGACGGCCTGGATATGGCAATCTGGCGATTGGGAATACGACGGGAACTGTTTAAAAAAGAATTCGATCTGGGGAAGTTAGCCGTCATAAAGGCATTTCGGTACGTACCGGTGCGCGTACTTTTGGCCTTTCAGTTTAACCAGGGAATTACCAACGCGCCCTTCGCCGGAGAGGGCAACCAACTGAATAATACCTTGCTTACGGGAGCCAGTTTCGGCTTCGACGTAGTATTATTTTACGATAAGGTAGGCAGCTTAAAATATAATCGGAATCACCTGGGGGAAGGCGATTTCTTATTCTCCTTTAACCTCAATTTTTAAGACGGATGCAGGTAATTATATACAGCCAGTTGTTGAAGAGTAAAGACATTCTGCACGTGCAGGAACTGTTTGATTTGCTGGCGGAGGAAAAATTTTCCACTTACGTCTATGGGCCTTATCTGGAAGAGATCAGGCCCCACATCCGATTTAAAAAAGACGTCGGGCAGGTGGAGGGACACCTGGATTTTAAGATTAAAAAATTCGATATGGTGATCACGCTCGGGGGCGATGGTACCATTTTGAAAGCGGCTACTCTGATAAGGGATTACAAGATTCCGATAATTGGCATAAACCTTGGCCGGCTGGGATTCTTGGCCCGCGTAGAGAAGACAAAACTAAAAGAAACGCTTCGCTTACTAAGTCTGGGAAGGTTCGAAACCGAGCGCAGGAATATGCTTCGTATAGAGAGCAACTTGCCCTTATTCGGGGATACGCCCTACGCCCTGAATGATTTTACGCTGTTAAAAAGGGATACTTCCTCAATGATTACCCTGCATACTTTTATCAACGGAGCTTACCTCAACAGCTACTGGGCGGATGGTATCATTGTTGCTACGCCGACGGGATCAACCGGCTACAGCCTGAGTTGTGGCGGTCCGATAATCTTTCCGGGAAGCGGGAATTTTGTCGTTACTCCGGTAGCGCCGCACAACCTCAACGTGCGTCCTATCGTGATCAGTGACGACTCGGTGATCAGTTTTGAGATTGAGGGGCGGGCGGAAAATTTTCTGTGTACGCTCGATTCACGTTTTGAGACCATTACTTCTATTCACAGCCTTGCCGTTAGAAAAAACGATTTCAGCTTGCAGCTGGTGAAGTTGCCGGGTATCACTTTCATGGATACTCTGAGGTCTAAGCTGAACTGGGGGGAGGATCGGCGTAATCACTAATGTAAATGTTCGCAAACGAAGCTAATCATGGCATCCTGCTTGGCATCTTTAGAGCCCGAATAACATAATGAAATTTTGCCAACGCTGCAGCGTTTTATGCGCTTACTGTCTTGTGCAGAAATTCATATTTATCGGCTCAGGATGCTGCGTTAATTTTTGCCCGACTATTTACGGTGGTTAAACCGGTGAAGAAAATGACAGCAAAGTTGGTTTTCATTTTTTTGAAGATTTGTTTTCTGCTCAACCGAACTACGTTGTTTAAATGATTGATTAGCGTATGAATGCTTATTTGTAATAACAACGAAGGTATTGGGTGCACTGCTGGACAAACGCAGTAAAATTCTCCCTCAGTCCCTTCAAAGCAGGAGAGGCGATCGGCATTTGTCTGGCAGTGTACGTATGTGGACAAAATTATACCATACGGCGACGCTGTTGGTGCATCGTTGGCAAGGCGATTGAAAAATCCAAGCAGGCTCGGAATTACAGGGGAAATCTATTCGTCTCTGATCAAAATAATAAAAGTAATTCCCCTTACATCTTTTGTGACATAAACAACCTGTGATTTAAATTTAATCGGGTTATATATACCTTGTAATCAGGGAGCCCGTCTGCCCGCTTCGAAAGCTTTATTACAAATACACAAATCAAAATAACAATCTTGAATAGACTTGATCAGCAGAAAAAGTTACGACCATTGAAGAATGCAATCAACTTTAAATAAAATAAAGTGTATATTTGCATAATATCAGGCAGTAAAACAATGGTATGTCCATTTTTTCTGCTGTATTATTTTATTATTCCCGATGCGTTGAAAATTTTTAATTGCCTTAAATATATAGTTAAGCATCGGGTTCACTCAAAACAGATACATGGCAAATTTAAAGAAAGAGGTGATGAGCCTCATCAGTCGCTTCGACGCGGCGCAAGAAGCGTTTATCTCTAACACAGTAGACGTAAAGAAAGTATCCAAGAAATATAAGAAAGAGTTGAAAGCTGCTAAAAAGGAAGCTAAGGCCGCCCAGGTCGAGGTAGAAGCTTTAAAAGCGGAACTCGCCATGCTAAAGTCGAGTTCCCCGGCCAGGCGCGGTGCGAAGTCTACAACCAAACGCAGTCCCGGTCGCCCCAAAAGAGCGGCGACTACATCTACGGCGGCGAAGCCAGCTGCTAGTCGCGGTCGCGGTCGTCCTAAGAAATCCGCCACAATCGCTACCGCCGCCGCCAAGCCCGCTAAAAAGGCCGCTCCCAAAGCTGCGGTTAAGCCGGCGGCTAAAAGTGGTCCGGGTCGCCCAAAAAAGGCAACCTCCGCCAAAACGGTTGCTAGCGCTAAAAAGGCCACCGTTGCCAAGGCTTCCGGCCCCAAGAAACGTCCCGGTCGCCCGCGTACCAAGCCCGCAGTGGAATCAAGTGCGCTTCAGGCCGTTAATGGTGTAGGGCCGGCACTGGCCAAACAATTCGAAGCTGCCGGCATCAAGACCCCCGCCGCTTTGGCCAAACTGTCAAACGTTAAAATGGGAGCGATCCTGGCCAACTGCGGACCCCGCTACCGAAATGCAGATGCAGCTAAAATGCAGGCTTATCGCGACGCCGCCACCGCCGCTAAGTAAATAGCACCGTCGCTTACAACGATATTGGATTTATGATATAATGGACTTTAAAAGTCATTAATCGTACCGAAAATTAAAAGACCGTGTCTCCAGGTTATTGGAGGCGCGGTCTTTTTTATATCTCCCCTTTCTTACGGAGATTTAATTTAAAGAGAGGAGATAACTTGTTATACAGTAGGTACTTCGAAAAATATTAGCCACTTATCATTTAAAACAAATACGGGTAATTTTAAATAGATCGAGGTACTCGAAATGCTCATAACACAATATCTCCGTAATTACAGATTCTCTTGCTCACTACAGGAGGGTGAAGATGCTTGATTTTAAATGGAAAAGAAAAGCGGAAAACATATCAAATGCAGGTTTTTCGTAAGGGTGCCTAAATATTATACTGCCAGACAAACGCGATAATTTCCTCCCCTGGTCTCTCCAAAGTATAGGAGTCGATCAACTTTGTCTGGCAGTGTAGCCTAAATATATTGCTTGCGGCGAACCCGCAATAATCACAGCCGTTCAATGGTTAGTACCTACTGACGTGAAACCGGCTATATCGTTCACGATGTTTTCTTCGGGTAATGACCGGATTTTACCGATACCGTCGGATGTACGAATACGTTTTCTTTCAAATTTGAATTTAACCCCCTTTAAACCAGCATATATGCGTTTCTTTCCTCAATTAGCCGTGGTACTCTCCACGGTATTCCTTCTGGTGTTTGTTACGGGATGTGATGATCCCGCTCCCGGTACTCCGGGTAGTGTCACCCTTCCTCCGGTCGTTACCCTCAACAGTTCCGCCGGACTGGTGAGCTTCAACCAGGAACTCTCCTTATCGTCGCCCTCGTTCACGGTAAACGTTTCCGGTCAGGACGGCGATGCCATGCTGCGTGACCTGGCGATCCTGGAGAACGGAACCTTGATTCCCTCCGCCCAACTTGAATTCAGCACCGGCCAAACGGCTAACAATCCGATTCTCACTACAGGAGCGGACGCCAGCGGCTTCACGTATGAGATCATCATCACCCCGACCGTCAATACCGTCGGCGATGCGACTTATTCTTTCCGTCTGACCGACGTCGACCAGGAAGTGGCTACTACCGAGGTAACCATCACCTACACGGAGGAGGCTCCCACGGTTGATCTGCTCGTCGAGGGTGGCTTTGTAAGTGAGGACGTAACCATCGAAAACCGTGTTCCCTCTTTTGACGTACGCCTGGAGTACGATGACACCGCGGACTCGATCGCCTCGATCACCGTGCTGGAAGATGGCGTAGTGATGCCCGCTGAAGCCCTCACGTACAACGACGGTGCCTTCACGGCTATGAATCCACTTATACTCTTGCCGGCCGAATCGCGCGGCGGCATCTTCAACATCAACGTAAGGCCGAACGTAACCATGGACGGCAGCCGGACCTACACCTTCCGGGTAACGGACCGAAATGGCGTCTCCGCTGAGCGCAGCGTCACCGTAACGTACGTCATTCCCCCCGGTACGGCGCTGACGTTCGACATGAGCGGTGTATTTTTTAACGCCAGCGGATTGATGCTTGGCGGCCTCGACCTCGACAACGGTACCGCCGTAGCTTTCGACAGCGACGCCGCGGAGATCGAGGATGAAGGGGTAAACCTCGATGAAGCCGACGCGGAAAAATGGCGGGCTCAGATCAGTGCTTCCAACGATGCCGAACTGCGCATCGCTGACCTGTCCGTACTCGGAGACGGTGTCACTTTCGATAATGTTTCCGTGATTGAAGAAATCGCAGCGGCGTTCGACCAGGGCAATGCTACCCTTGGGGGATCGGACGACGTTCCCGATACCAGAGGTGACGACAGCGACTCCGAAATCGTAACCACCCGCTTGACGGGCGGGGAGGTCTTCGCCGTACGCCGGGCCGGACGCACTTATCTCGTCAGAATCGATGACGTAAACTTCGTGGACGGCAGCAACAACGACAGCTACACGGTTTCGATCAAGTACTGATCATGACCAACAGTAACCGGGTAACAACTTGCACCCGGAAGCGGGTATCTCCACACCGGGGGTACCCGCTTTTCTTATGAAGCGACTTTTAAGGCATCCTGCGGCCGCGCCTGAAAATATGACGTTATCAGTCCAGCAGTTCTCGGTTTCGGTCATCGGCGGGATTAACGAGCACGCTTTTTCAGTCAGATCGAAATAGGAGGCCAAGTGTTTGCATGCGTTTTTGCTAATGCCACCTCAGAAATACGAACTGCCTTAATCCTGGAACTACCGAAACCGAGAACTGCTGTTATCAGTCCGATTTTTATACTTTTATAAAAGTCATACCAGACTGACTGTCAGTAATTTGCCTCTTCTCAACCCAAACGTCATCCAAACGCCACAAGCCCGTTTTTTACCCGCCGGCAGCGAATTGAACATAAAAAACGTTTATATTACGGTTGTCTTTTGTTCTGTCGAACAAACTTTAAACGCCAACCCTCCTTTTCATGGATTCTACCGTCAACCTGAAAAATAATGAAAAACAGTTTGTCGCTGCGCTGGTCGGCGGGGATCGTGGTGCTCAGAAAGTGCTCTACGAAACCTACTACGGGCCGTTGATGGCGATCTGTCAACGTTACGCCGGAAGTGATGACGAAGCCATGGATTTGCTGCATGAAAGTTTCATCAAGATTTTTAAGAAGATCGGCCGCTACGAGTCCGGAACGGCACTGCTGGCCTGGATGCGACGCATCACCGTCAATACGGCCATCGATCAGTACCGTCGCAACGCGCGCCGCCGTACCGAAGATCTGGATCAGGCCTACAGCCTGAGCAGCGACGCGCCCGATGTGTTTGCTCAGTTCGGTGCCCGGGAAATTCTGGCCGCCGTACAAAAATTACCGCCTACCTACCGTACAATTTTTAACCTCTACGTCGTAGAGGGCTACAGCCACCGCGAGATCGGTGAACAGCTACAGATTACAGAAAGTACCAGCCGCTCTAACCTGGTCAAAGCCCGAGGTAAGCTGCAAAAAGTGTTAACCGCCCCCGGCCGCTAGTATATCCCAATGAACGATAATCCCTTACACATCGATGCAATGGTGCGCGAGCGACTGCAATCGCTTCCGGCTCCCGAGCCGCCATTGGGCGGTTGGGACGCAATGGAGCAGCAGCTCGATGGCGACGCGGACCTGGTACTGCGCGACGCTCTGGTCGGGCTTGCTTCCGACACCCCGTCTGGTTGGGAAGCGCTGGAACGAAGGATCGATCCCCAATCGGATACCGATAAAGCTATCGCCGACCGCCTCAACGGGCTGGAAAATGTTCCCGCTACCGGTTGGTCGGTGCTAGCCGCCCGTCTTGACCAGGAAAATGACGAAGCCGTCGACGCCATCGTCAGTGACGGACTGGCCCGCTCGGCTACCAGCCCCGCTTCCGGCTGGGCCGCTCTCGCCGCCCGCCTCGAACTCATCGGCTGGCGCCGTTCCACCCTGGCTGCCTGGAGAATTACCGAGTTTTGTCTCTTATTGAGTTTGTTGCTGCTGTTCGTTCGTTTCGGACCTTCTACAACCGATAATTCTACGTTTGCCGAGCTGACCGAAGGCTTTCCCCTGCCGCGTACGGGAGCCGCCGAAACCGTACCGGAATCCGCATCGCCACCTATCGTCGGTGGTGCTCCGGAAACGGAAATAAGGGTGCTAAAGGATCATCCGGTAACGGCTAATGATCTCACAATCGTTGTCAGTAAGCGTAATAATACCATCGCGTCCGTACCGGTTAGGATGGCGACCGGTACTCCAACGGCGCCGGTATCCGCCGGAACGGAAGCAACCGATGCATCCACCGAAAATATTCAAGGCATCACCAAGACTGCGGTTCCGCTCCCGGTGCTTACCACAAAATTGTATGCGCCGGAAACCATTTCCGGGCTGAAAATCGCTGCATTAAAAACGAGGAGGTATCCGCCCAGTCCCGCGCTTACGCTGCCCGGGCGCGATGTGTCGGAGCCGACCTACTACTACCTCAACGTATTCGTCTCCCCGGTAGACCTTAATCAGGTGATCACACCGGCGACCGAGGCGGAGTTTATAGACATCGAAGCGGATCGTCGTTTTACCTACGGCAAGAGCGCCGGTATGATGCTCGACATCGAGCAGGGGAAAAACACGCTTCAGTTCGGAGCCGTGTATGCGCGCCGGTCGTACATCCCGACCGCACTGAAGTGGTACCTTCGGGATGAGTTCCCCCTGGTAGAGCCGATACAGGGTTACAGCCGGTTTAGCTTCGAGTCCATCAATTTCGACCTGAACTATAAACGTAGCCTGATCAAGAACGATAAGTGGCGGTTCAGTAGCCGCGTGGGTATGGGGCTGAACGTAGTGGCTTACTCCGATTTTGTCGGCCGGAAAGAAGTCATCGACGGTCTGAACGAAAGTCTGGAGTTTTTAGAACTGCACCAGGAAAATACTTCCGCGCCGTCGAGTGGCAGAAGCACTGATCGGGAAGCCAGCGTTGCCGACAGTAAGCGCATTGTCGACCCGATAAACGGTTGGTGGGAAGGCGGGTCGGCCCTGGATAATTCTACCCTCTACGTCAACGGTGGTTTCGTGATGGAACGGCTGATGAATGATCGGTGGAGCGTGTACGTTTCGCCGTCCTTCAGCCGGGTCGTTTACCTCAAGAAAGACCAGGGAATCGGTCCGTTTAAAGACCGCATCAATCCCTTCGGAGTACGGTTTGGCAGCCGGTTCCATTTTGGCGGTAAGTAATTTTTCTCCATCGCGGGCAAACCGGTATCTGGCACGGGGTGATTGGCGGAGTTCCGTAACCCTGACGTAAAAACTTGTTTGATGCGCTTCTCCTGTTTTACCCTCTTCCTGATCGGGCTGGTGGCCCTCACCGCTTGCGGGGGCGAACCCGATGCCGTACTGATGGACCGTCGTTACCTCACGTCCGATCAACTCGATCAGCAGGCTGTTGCGTTGCGGAACAATGCGGAGGGGGTAGTGCTCGATTATTACGAATGGACCGCGGGCGAGCACCGCCTGCTGACCCTGCTCTCCCGGGATCGGGACGCGGAGGGGTTTCAGGGCATCTTTTTACGACACTATCAACTGGGGGACCGGGGTGCGGAACTGAAGTGGACCTATCAGGACTCGCTGGCTTGCCTGGGCGCGGCCGCGGGTGCGGAGATGGTGACCAACAGTTCGCCTGGTTTACGCCCCGGTTCGTTTACCGCCTCCGGTGAGCAGGCTTTCGTGCTGCGCTACAATCTCACCTGTGCTCCCCACCATGACAATGCCGACACCCGTACGCTGGTAGTGATCGATGCCGCCACCGGAACGCTCCGGCTGCACCTCGACGGGGAAACCGACCGGCTGGCAGGTTTACCCACCGAATGGGTCAACCGGCTACGGGTTATCTGGGAAGGGTAGGCGGGCGCGGGAAGAAACATCCACCTACCATTATCGTTATATGGTTCAACTTCTCAGGAGATGCGAAATTTTGACGAAGCTTTTTTACTATACGAGAAAGCTTAAAGGCAAACCCAAATCGCAGCACTCGGATGGTTGAACCATTAAAAGCTGAAATTCAGATATACCGCTTATGATTCGTTTTTGTCTTCTGCTGGCCGCCGTCCTGATCGCTACCGTCTTGTTTGCCCAAAAGGAACCGTTTCAAATTCAGAAGATCTCTTCTTCCGCCGACCAGGTGAACGCACTGGCGGCCACCATCACCGTAAAAGACCTGAAGCGGCACCTCTACACCCTCGCCGCCGACGATATGGAAGGCCGCGAAACCGGACAGCCCGGTCAGAAGCGCGCCGCTGCATACCTTAAGGAGGAGTTCAGCCGGCTGGGCCTGCCCACGGTCGGGGAGAACGGCGGGTACTTCCAGCGCATTCTCTTCAGCAGTCACCGCTGGCGGAACATCGACCTGACCGTCAACGGTGAATCCGTACGTCACTTGTGGGAATACGCCAGTGCGCCCTCCCAAAACACCGGCCGCGGCGCAACCGCTATTTCCGAGTTGGTCTTTATGGGGTACGGCATCGACGATCCGGCCTACAACGACTACGCTGGTAAGGACGTCAACGGCAAACACCTCCTTATCTTCGCCGGAGAGCCCCGCTCCAGAAAAGGTGATTTTCGCATCTCCGGTACCAAGGAGCCCTCCGCCTGGAGTGCCGGCGCTATCCGCAAACTCGAAATTGCCAGGGAAAAAGGTGCCGCGACCGTCTTCATCATCGACCCCGGTTTCAAAGACAATATCCGCAGTATCCGGCAGGAAACCCTCGACGGGCGTATGCAAATGGCGGAGGTCGCCGAAGCGGAGCGGGCCACGGCCAATGTCGTTTACCTCACGCCCCAACTGGCTAAAAGAATTATGGGTAAGGCTGGTAGAAAAGTGATTAAAAGCCGCAAAAAACTGGAGAAATCCGGCAAGCTGAAGTCGGTCGTCGTTCCCGTGGATCTGGTACTGACACAGGAAAAAGACGTGAAAGAACTGATCGGAGAAAACCTACTCGGTTTCGTCGAAGGCTCGGATCCCGAGTTGAAGGACGAGGTTTTGGTGGTCAGCGCCCATTACGATCATATTGGTAAACGGGGCGACGTGGTCTTTAACGGTGCCGACGATAACGGCTCCGGAACCAGCACCGTACTGGAGGTTGCCGAAGCTTTCGTTACCGCCAAAAAACAGGGCATCGGCCCGCGACGCAGCGTTTTGTTCCTGCTGGTGAGCGGGGAGGAAAAAGGCCTGCTCGGCTCGGAGTACTACGCCAGTCATCCGGTCTTTCCCCTGGAAAACACCATTGCCGACATCAACGTCGATATGGTGGGCCGGGTCGATGATAAATACGCCGATAACCCCGATTACATCTACGTGATCGGTAGCGACCGGCTAAGTACGGAATTACACGCCATCAATGAGCACGTCAACAGGGAGTATACCGGTCTTACCCTCGATTATACTTACAACGCTGAGGACGACCCCAACCGCTATTACTACCGGTCGGATCACTACAACTTCGCCGTCAAGGGCATCCCCAGCATATTTTTCTTCAACGGCACCCACGCCGATTACCACCAGGATACTGACACCATCGAAAAGATCAACTTTGAAAAGATGGCCAAAATCGGCCAATTGGTTTTCCACACTGCCTGGCAGCTGGCCAACCAGGACCGGCGGATTGTGGTGGATGTGAAATAGTAATAGTCATTTTTCTCGACAGAAATTTTACACTTTCCCGCTCACACATCTTAAAAGGGTATAAGCTTGACAAGTTTGAGGTGGAAGCGTCTTCAGAACTTGCCAGACGATACGCTACTTACATCTTCGTCCGGCAGGAGAAGGACTAACACCTCACATTGCTCTATATAGCTTTCGCCTGCACCCGCGGCAGCGCCCCCAAATGGCTACATCAGATCAGATTGCCATCGGGTTCTTGTAGTTGTGGTAAACAATGGCCACCAGGAAAGCGACCACCGCTACGATAATACCAAAGAGGAAGATGTTGTAACAAATTCTCAGGAAGGTATACTTTTTAGCCAGCACGACACCGAGATAATAGAGATCGCGCGTCATGGAAGAGTACAGGAAATCTTCGTCCCGGATCATTTCCATCATCCCGTAATGAAAATCATCGATTGGCATATTATAAAAATTGCCAAAAAAGAGCAGGTTGCTGCGCTTCGCTTTGATGTCTTCCAGGCTGCTTTTGCCTTCGGTAACTTTGGGCCGGGTAGCCTGAATAGCATAAAAGAGGGAGCCCAGGCAGACCGCCACGAGAATGATGGTGGGGATCACCAGGTGCGGGTTAGAATCCAACTTGGTAGCAAGGTTAGCCACCACAACGCTCAATACAATGGCGTTGACGGAGAGCATAATGTTGGCCTTATTATCGGCAATACTGCTCAGGTTAACGTGGGTACGATAGGTAGCCCGGTACATGGTTTCAACACCACGGCCCGGCTTGAATCCCGGGCGGACATTATTAGTCTCTTCCGCCCTGGCCACTGCTTTTTTGAGCTTCTTGAGCTTCTTTTGCTTCTTCTTCGACTTAGTAAGTTCCTCCAGGTTCGTAGGCGTTTGATCGGGAAAGAGGGCTTTTTTTCTTTTGTAGAGTTGTTTGACGTGCTTGCTCTTCCGGTCGCCAAACATCTCCCTGGCGGCTTCGGTGTGGTACTCGTGGCTAAGCATAAAACCGAGCTCGAAGTCTATCCATTCGTGGTCTGACATGATCATGTTGCGCGTCAGAGCAAACTCCTGCCGAACGCGGCCACAGCGGTCCCAGTAACTGAGGTCTCCCAGGTGGCTGAGGTCAGCATCAGCTACGATTTCTTCCAGAAAATTACGGGGATGTTGTGGCATTCTGGTAGCCCGTATGCCACCGACTACCTTGGTGATCAATTCCTCGTAGTCCATGTCATGTGAGCGCAACCATTCCGTGGCGTGCTCCACACTCCGTTCTTCGTGTCCTTCCCAACCCCCACTGTAGCCGGTGTCATGAAACCAGGCAGCCAGCAGTATGGCCAGCCGGTCATCTTCGCTCACTTCATAATGGTCAGCAAGCTCGGTGGCTGCTTCCACGACGGCACAAGTGTGTTGAAAATTATGAAAGACGAACTGACCATCGATTTCGTCCTGGATGAACTGTTCGATGTGTGCCTCCACGGCAGACAGCAGGGTTTTAGAATCAACGACAATGCTCATGGGGCGAATATAAGGTGGCGCGTCCGCAGGTGCAGGCGATGGCTTTTAAAGCAGTGAAAAAAACAGCTTTTTACAGCTTTTTGTCTACTTCCAGCAGAATGTCCTCCTCCACTTCCGGGAACCAGGTGGACAATTTCTCTCTGGCGTTGGTGCGCACGTCATCATTGACGTATGCGGCGATGGTAACGAGGGCAAAACTAAGCACTCCCAGGTCATCAGTATAACCAATGAGGAACCCAAGGTCAGGAATAGCGTCAATGGGCATAATCAGGTAGCCCAACACGCCAATCACCAATCGTTTTGCCCAGCCGGGGGTTTCCGATCGCTTATAAGCGAAATAGAGCAGCAACGCAGAATACACGGTTTTTACGCCGGCAGCCTTGGCGAAATTCCGGAGTTTCTCCCAAAAGCGAAGTTCAGAGAAATAACGGCGGTATTTATCCATCTTTTTCATGGCGGACATTTTTAATGACAGCAAGATAACACCTGAAGGTTGCTTTTGGCTTAAAACGATGGTAAGAACCTCTACAAAACAAGGCCACTCATCGATGAATCGTTACCTTGGGGCCGGGGCGTTTGCTTCCTTTCAATAGTTGCCCCTGGAAGAAGATATCTACTACCAATTTTTACTCCATGCGTTCTCTAGTTTTCCCACTACTCTGTTGTTTCAGTTTGCTGCTGGTCATTCAATCGTGTGTTCCTCCGGGAGAAGAGCCGCTTACGGGAGTTGTCGTCAACCTGAACGACGCTACGAGTAAGCACATCTATGACCTGCAAAATGAGCGACAGCCGGACAGCCTGCTGGTGTATCTTTCCAGCGACAACCCCAGTTACCGCTACCTGGCTGCCCGCGGCTTCGGCAGTTTCCCGGAAGTAAGCAAAATGGTAACGGATAGCCTCTTTGGCCTTCTTCGTGATTCGGACGAACTGGTGCGTACCGCTGCTGCCTACGCCATTGGGCAAACCGCTGGTGAGGGCGTTGCTGACCGCTTAGCCGTCGCTTTCGACACCCTTGGGCGGTTGCGGGAATACAACGCTACCCTACTCGCCGCCGTGGGCAAAACCGGTACGGAAGAAAACCTCGGCCAGGTGGTCAGTATCTCCACCTATCGAAATACGGACACCCTGTTGATGAGCGGTCAGGCCTGGAGCATCTTTTACTTCGCCCGCCAGGGCTTGCGTTCCGAAGAAGGAGATGCCCGTATGCTGCAACTGCTGCTAAGCGAGAGCCTGCCCGCTGAAGTTCGCCTGCCCGCGGCCGCTTACCTTCGCAGGTTCCCCGTTTCACTGGACACGAGTAACGAAAAAGCCGTTCGCCAGCTACTGCGAAATAGCCAGGACGCCAACACCGTCATGGCCGCAGCCAAACTCCTCGGAAAATCCGAAACACCTCCGGGCCGGGTAGCGCTGCTTCGTTCACTGCGCGATGCTGAAGACTGGCGCATCCGGGCAGAGATCATCAACGCACTGGCTGGCTACGCTTACGCCAGTATCCGGGAGCCCGTTATCGAATGCCTGCAGGATCCCCACCCGCTTGTCCGGCAAACCGCCGCCAGCTTCCTGCTCAACCACGGCAGTGCAGCAGACGCCACCTTCTACCGGCAGCAGGCCCGGGACTCTACCCGAACGGACATCCGCTACACCCTCTATGCAGCCGCGAATCGGCACCTGCCACTTTACTTCACTGACTTCCGCGGCCGGATCAACTACGATCTTCAACAGGCCTACGCTACTACAAATGACCCGTATCAACGTGCCAGTATTATGGCAGCATTGGGAGAGTTCCCCTGGAACTACCGGACCATCTACGAGCTCTACCAGCAAAGCAATCAGACCGTTGTTCAGTCCGCAGCGGCCGCAGCCCTGCAGAGCATCAGTGAGCGGGAGGATTTTGACGTCTTCTTCCGCGGCAGTGCCCGGAGGGTACGGCTGGACCTGGCGGCCAGCTTCCGGGCCATGATCACCTCCGGCCGCATCGGGCCGGCCTTCGCCGCCGGAGAAGCACTGACCACTAATGCAGATGTCTATCGTTTCTTTCTTCCCGAACGCAGCTGGCTCGACCTCGCCCTGCGGGCATTCCGGATGCCGAAGGACATCGAAGCCTATCGCTCCGTAGAAATTGCCCGGGCGGCCCTGAACGGCGAGCCCGAACCCAAACCAAAGCAAATAACGACCCCGGCCCAGGCCATTGACTGGAACATACTGGGAAGCGACGGCGGCGAAGAAATTGTCTTCCGTACCGATGCAGGCAGGTTTGCCATCCGGCTGCTGCCGGACATTGCGCCGGCAACCTCCTCCAGCTTCCTGCGCTTACTACGAGACAGCTACTACGATGGCAAGGTCTTCCATCGGGTAGCCCCTAACTTTGTTGCTCAGGGCGGTGGCCCCCTTGGCGATGGGTTTGGCTCGGAAGAGTTTACCCTACGCACGGAAAGCCCCGGCATCCGCTGGGACCGACCAGGACTAATTGGTATGGCCAGTGCTGGAAAAGACACCGAAGGCGTCCAGTTTTTCTTCACTCACCTGCCAACGCCTCATCTTGACGGTAATTATACCATCTTCGGAGAGGTGGTAAGTGGGCAGAATGTCGTGGACCAGATCACCGTTGGGACTAAGATTGAAAGTGTGCAGTTGCGGTAGTTTTGGAGGGAAATAGACCCTCTAAATTTAAAAAGGCCTGAACGCCAACGCAAGCGGGAATTTTCGCGTCTGATACAGGTATACCCCCAAGGCAATGAAATATCTCATCTACCTCTTGTTATTTTTACCCGCTGTCGGTCAGGCGTGTAGTTGCTTTTTCACGGAATACTTCTGTGATTACGCCGCTAACTTTTATGAATGGTCGCCGGATGACGTTACCATCGTAAGGGCCCGGTTTGTAGAACATCGATTGGTGGGTGGAGGCTACGCTCCATTGTATGACATCAGGGTAAAAGAAGTGATTTCCGGCACAGCGGAGGCAGGCCGTACTTACAGCCTCTTAGGCCAGGATGGAGGAAACTGTAACGGACCAATAAACAGACTGCAGGAAGGCGCAGACTACATTGTGATGTTTGTAAACAAAGAAGGGTACTTTTCTGCCTTCTCCGGCGTCGACCTTAGTGATAATCCTTACCCCGTACGCGACTTCCCCGGCTGTGGCCCCAGTGCCCTGCCAGCAGAGGGTCGTACCATCACCGGAAAAATTGCGGAGGGTGTGAGCAGAGCCTCCCTGGCTACCTTCAAAGAAAGATTATCCGAATGCATCGGGCCTGATTTCATCATTGCTGAGCCCGAAACCAACTACCCCAAAGTAATCGAGGCTACTGTTTCCCCGAACCCGGCCAGTGAAAGTTTCCGGGTATCTTTTGAGCCTACGCCCATCGGCATCGTCGACTTATACGACATCACCGGTCGCCTCGTAATTCGGGATAACCTCAGAAACCTCGAAGTAAGCGAGCATACCATTAACGTCAAACAACTGCCTTCCGGCGTCTATTTGCTGGTAATGGAAACCGACGGCATCCGGATCAAAAAGCGGGTGGTAGTACGATAAGTATTACGTGAATTACCTTAGCCACTGATGAAACCCTCCCAGCGGCACCTCTGTGTACTCATACTTTTATTGAGCCTGTTGGCCGGTTTGTCTTCGGCTTGTGATTCCTCTGCTTCAGAAAGGGGCATCACCATTGCGACGGCCGCCAGCAGCCGGTTTGCGATGGAAGCTTTTGCACAGAATTTCACCCAACGAACGAATATTCCGACCACCGTTATTTCGGGTTCCAGCGGAAAACTAACCGCGCAGATAAGAGCGGGCGCACCTTTCGATTTTTTCCTGTCTGCCAATAAGCTCTACCCCGAAGTTTTACGGGAAGGTGGATTTACCCTGAATGCTCCCGAAATATTCGCATCCGGCAGTTTGATTTTATGGACAAAGGAAGAAGCACCGCCACAAAACCTGGCGGCCTTTCTATTATCCTCTACCGGAAAAGTAGCCATAGCAAATCCGAATACCGCTCCGTACGGCATCGCTGCCATGGAAGTGATCGGTAATCTGGGCCTCGATTCCGCTTTAGCCGACAGACTAGTGTACGGAGAGAGCATCGCACAGGTTAATCAGTTCCTTACCTCAGGCGCCGCAGAGATGGGCTTTACTGCCTTATCGGCCATGCCAGCTGATCAGACAAATACGCTGGTCAACTATGCTTTCATTAATGACAGCCTCTACTCACCAATCGTACACTCGGGAGTCATCATTAAGCATGGGAATAAACAGACAGCAGCAATGGCTATCTCCTTCGGGAGTTACCTTAAGTCAGCGGAAGCAAGGAAAATCTGGCATAGTTTTGGGTACCGGATGTCTGATTGAGAACACAAAGAGTGCCTTCGTTTAGTAAAATCAACGAAGACTATTCGATTGTCTGCTATTTGGAAACGAAGTACCTTCCCCCCATGTCCTGGTCTCCCCTGATCCTCACACTACAATTGGCTTCCGTTACTACGGTGGTATTGTTCGTTGTTGGCCTCCCGCTGGCCTGGTGGCTCAACCGCAGCAACTCCCGCTTCAAATCCGTAGCCGAAGCATTGATCAGTATGCCGCTGGTATTACCCCCCACCGTACTGGGCTTTTACTTCCTCATCGCCTTCAGCCCGGGCAATGCTTTTGGGGGCTGGCTGGACGAGGTACTGGGCCTACGGCTGGTATTCTCCTTCGCCGGCCTGGTGGTGGCGTCGGTCATTTACAGTCTGCCGTTTATGGTGCATCCGCTGCAGTCGGGGCTGGCCGCATTGCCAGCCTCCCTGATTGATGCTGCGCGGCTGCTGGGGAAGTCTCCCTGGCAAATCCTCACCAAAGTGCAGCTGCCCAACATTCGTCCGGCCCTGCTCACTGGCCTGGTGCTTTCCTTTGCGCATACTGTCGGAGAATTCGGTGTAGTACTGATGATCGGTGGCAACATCCCCGGTCAGACCAAAGTCGCCTCCATCGCTATTTACGACGAAGTGGAAGCGATGAACTACGGAGTGGCCAACGCTTATTCCCTGGTGCTGATCGCCATTAGCTTTGTGGTCCTTCTGGGGATTTACCGGCTAAACGGAAGAGCCAGCACCCCCTTAGAAAAACCCATTACCCAACCATGATCTCCCTGCAAGTCAGCAAAAGACTATACGCCGCTGGCGGGGAGATGCGGTTGCAGCTCGACCTGACCATCGAAAAAGGTGCCTTCATAAGCCTCTACGGGCCATCCGGCGCGGGGAAGACTTCCACCTTGCGGATATTGTCGGGGCTATTGCGCCCGGAAGCGGGCCGCATTACGGTCAACGGAACGACCTGGTTCGATGCGGAGGCGGGCGTCAGTATTCCACCCGGAGAGCGAAACATCGGCTACGTGTTTCAGGATTACGCCCTGTTTCCCAACATGAGCGTACGGGAGAACCTTCGCTTTGCCCTCCGCGATGGAGCGCCGGATCAGCGGGTAAATGAGCTGCTGGAGGTGATGGAACTTGGCTCCCTCGCCGGGCAGAAGCCGGCGACACTTTCCGGTGGCCAACAACAGCGGGTCGCGCTGGCGAGGGCGCTGGTGCAGCGGCCCAAAATTCTGTTGCTGGACGAGCCACTTTCCGCCCTGGACCCCTCCCTCCGCCGGCGTTTGAGTGATTACCTGCTGGAGTGGCATCAATCGATGGGGCTGACGACCATAATGGTGAGCCATGACGGCGGTGAGATTCTTAAACTGGCCGACCGGGTGATAGAAATGCGGGAAGGGGAAATCGTTCGCTCCGGAAGCCCGCAGGAGGTGCTTTTCCCCGACCTGAAGGCCAGCGGATTGCATATGGTGGCGACCCTGCTTTCGAAGCAGATCGATGAGGGTACGGCCACCCTGGAAGTAGTGGTGAGCTACCCGGTCTGGCCAGCACCTTACTTAAGCCTCACTACCGATGCGGCTACTGCCGCCGGATGGCGGGCAGGAGACAAAATAACCATCGAGTTGACGAGCCAGGGACATCGCCTGAGCAAACGCTGATAAGCCACTGCTTCTTTTCGTTCCCTTACAGTTCTGCTGACGCTTTCTGATGCTTTTCCTAAATTTGCGCCCATGGAACCAGAACAGATCAACTCCTACCTAGACACCGCTGGCAATATGGTCATTGAGTACGCGCCCAAAGTGCTCGCGGCCATCATCATCCTTTTTATCGGGATCAGGATCATTAATAAGATCGTTAAAATGGCGGTGAAAGCACTTTCCGCAAAAGGTATCGGAGCTGACCTTGCTCCATTTCTGGGCTCCATGGTGGGAATACTGCTGAAGATTTTACTGGTCTTCACCGTAGCGGGTGTGCTCGGCATTAACGTAGCCGCTTTTATTGGCATCCTGGCGGCGGCCAGCTTCGCGGTGGGAATGGCCCTGCAGGGCAGTCTGGCCAACTTCGCAGCGGGCATCCTGATCATCATTTTCCGACCGTATAAGGTGGGCGACTGGATCCAGGTACCGGGTGAGTTTTTCGGTCAGGTAGAAGAAATTCAGATCTTCAACACCATCATGGTTACCCCCGGCCACAAGACGCTGATCGTACCGAACGGCGAAGTGATCAATGGCGTAGTGACCAACTACAGCGTAAAGGGCCACATCCGCCTGGAGCTGTCTTTCCTGATGGCCTATGAAGAAAGCTTCCCGAAGTTGAAGGCCATCATTACTGACGCACTGCAGGGGCTGGAATACATCCTCGACGAGCCGAAGCCGCAGATCGGCATTGAGTCTTACGACACCCACAACATCATCATTGCCGTCCGCCCATACGTCACCCCTGATCACTACTGGGAGGCAACCTTTGAGGTAAATGAACGCATCAAAAATGCGCTTTCCGCCAACGGTATCAGAATGGCTTACAGTGAAGGAGTGGAACTGGGATCGATCGGGGAGTAGGGAATGAAGGAGTAAAGGAATGAGAGAATGATGGAGTAAAGGAATGAAAGAGTGAGGGAATGAGAGAGTGAGGGAATGAGGAAGAATGGGAAGGTAATTCGCATTTCTCCTGAAGGAACCCGAAGGTATCAGCCACTGAGCCGGAGGCGACGAAGCTGATTCCTCTGAGGGTCCGGCTGTTGAAACCAGGAACATAACCCTATAATTCGTTGACTGAAATCAACGGTATGAACTCACGGCTCTTTAAAGCCTCCTCTGCACCTGCGACCGCGCCCCTAAGTTTTTCCGCAAAAAGTACACTTCCCTTCCTCTCCGGGCCGGGCTTTCACCTCCTTACCCCCCAGCACACCACCAATGTTGGCGATGGTGGTTTTCATGCGCACGAGCTTATCCCCCACACTCATTTTCAGGCCACAGCGAGGGCAGCTGTCGGGCCAGAAATAATCTCTAAGCGGGTAAATCATGGATCAGAAGTTGAAGTTCAGCCCCGAACGGAACTGGAACGGGCTGTCACCGATACGGTCCGCAGCGGTGAGGCGAAAGAGGATCAGGATTTCGAAACCTGCCTGCCCCGGGCCTCCGCCCTGGCTAATGCCTCCGCCGAGGAAAGGTACGGCACGGGTTGCCCGAATGGCTTTTTCATCCGCTCTATTGAAGCCCTCAACCTCGTTGAGCAAGCTGTATTCTCCGTGGGCAAAAAACTGGCCAAACACCTTGGCACGCGCAAAAGCACCGGCAGACCAAGTGATAAAACTCGTTTTAAAATCTCCTCCTCCTACTCCCGTCCCAGATTCCCGGTAGGAGTTGTAGGCAAAGCTAGCCCGTGGACCGACACTGAGGACCTGGTTGATCTTATAACCAACGATTGGCGAAAGACCAATCTGGAAAAAGCTCTCAAAGTTATTGGAGTTAAAGCCCAGCTGTGCGCCGGTACCCCACCAGATCTGGCTACCCAACCGGCCATCATTGACATTGTCGGGCTGTCTGTCGCTGTAGTAATCGAGGTCTTCATCCGCTTCTCTCTCCGTCGTCTGGGCGGAGATAGCGAAAGAACAGGTAAAAAGCAGGAGTAATGCGAAAGCGAATTTCTTCAACATGGGGAAACAGTTTAATTGCAAAGATATAGTACACTCAGGCACTTCAGGTGATTTTTGAAATCATAGCCAGCCAATTATCGAATTGCTTCGATCCTGACCTGAAGTGCCCGAGCGGTCCACTTCGGCAGGAGGCTATGTTTTAGTGTTTTCAACTGTCGCGCCTGAGTCAACATAACGGTCCAATCATTTACGGGGTTGCCCTCCTTAAGGTTTTGCTAACGTTGGCGCGTCGGCAGGATTGCGTAACTTGACCTCATGACCGACCGACAGAAGACCGGACAGCTCGGCGAAGCCATTGCCAAAGCCCACCTTGAAGGGCTTGGCCTCAGGGTTGTTGCCGAAGGCTACCGCTACAAAAGGGTGGAGCTGGATCTGATCGCCCGCCGGGAAGACGGTTGCCTCCTTTTCGTAGAAGTCAAAACCCGCCGGGGGCTGGGCTGGGGCCATCCTTCCGGAGCCGTCTCCGCCGCCAAGGAGCGCAATATCGCCAAAGCAGCATCGGCCTACATGCGGGAAGTCAATCACGATTGGGAGGTTCGCTTCGACATCATCGCCATCCTGCTGCACAAAGACGGCAGCCATACGCTGGAGCACATTGAGGATGCTTTTTTTCCGGGATTATTTTGAAAGTGGCAATCAGGGCGATGTACGCAGGTGCAGGGGGAGGATAGGAAGCAGTGAAATGCTTCTCCCGTCGGCGGACGAGTTAGTCGTCCGCCCCGTACCTTACACCCAGGAAAAACCGCTCTCCCTCCGTGGCCCAAACGCCCCTTCACGACGATCTGCTAAGCACCCTCACCCTCGGCACTGCCCGTAAGGAGACCGGGAAGATCATCACCAACTGGCTGGCGGAGCGCGACGCGACGGACCCGACGGCAGACGATAGCGAGCAACTGCTGGCTGCCTGGGCACTCATCGAACGGACAAAGCGCTTGCAGCCCTCCGGAAAAAAAGTGAGCAACGAGATGCCCGTCGCCCCCGGAGAGACCTTGCCCTACGCCAGCGGCCGGCTGGCACGCGGGCTGCAGCTCATCCTTAAAGGAACCTACCCCGACGTGCTGCCCGAAGTGATCGATTTACTGAGCGAACGCGAACAACTCGCCCCACCCTACTTGCTTCCGGACCTGCTGGACAAAGCAATGGCCCTGCGGGATGCTTCACCCGGTCTGTCTGATCGCCTCGTCAACGCCGGCGGCCAACGCGCCGGCTGGCTGGCAACGCTGAACCCGGATTGGACAGAGATCCACCCCGACTTCGACTTCGCTACCGCCTTCCGGCGCGACACGACACCCGGCCGCCGTTTGCCGCTTCTCCGCCGCTGGCGGCGAAGGAACCCCGCCGCTGCCCGCGAGGCACTCGGCGGAATATGGGAAAAGCAATCCCCAAAAAACCAGGAAAGCCTCCTTTCGGCGCTGGAGACCGGGCTGTCCGCCGAAGACGTCCCGTGGCTGCGCAGTGGGCTCGGGCCTAAGCGTAAGGGTGTCCGGCGGCAAATCCTCCGCTTACTCCTCCTTGCCGGCGAAGCACAAGCGACGGACGAATTGCTGGAGCTTGCCGCCAGTGCCCTTGACGACGAGGGGAAGCTCCCCGCCATCCACCCCACCGAGGAGGGCAAAAAGATCATCGTTGCCTACGGCGGCCTGGCCAAAAACGAAAGCCTGCCGGAATTCCTCCTCTCCCTGCTTTCGCCAAACGCCATCCCCGATCTTCTCGGGCTACCGCCCGCAGAATACTGGCCCACCCTGCCGAAGGCTCAACTGAAAGCCGCCGCTACGGCCATTCTCGCTTACGCGGACCCGGACATCAGCGCCGACATTCTCGAACTGCTGATGCAGTTCAATGCGTCCGGCGTAACGGTACTCTTCGCGACCCACGACACAGCGCTGCTCGACGCTTACGATTTTCCGCGCCTGACGCTCTCCCGCGGCAGTATTCAGTCACGACCATGAAGCCCCTCGACGAGAACACCGCCGAGGTGACATCGGTGGCCGGGGCGCGCTGGCGCTACGGCCGCCGCGGCTATGCGCTCGCAGCAAGCTTCGCTCAGCTCGGCGGGCGAAAACTCGCGAGCGCAACGACGCTCATGGCGCTCGGCATCACGCTCGCCCTGCCCGCGCTGTTGCTGTTCACGATGGATAGCCTCGACACCCTTGCCAGTCGCTCGCTCGAAGGCGAGAGTCTGACGCTCTACTTGAACGCCGAGCTGCCGGCAGATGACAGCGCACGTCTCCGCTCAGAGGTGGCTGCAAGGCCCGGCATTCGCGAGACACGCTATATCTCGCCCTCAGAAGCACTCGAGACATTCCGCAAGCAAGCCGACGTGGACGCGGCACTGATCGCGCTCGGCAAGAACCCCTTGCCCGGTGCGATCGTCGTCTACCCTGACACCGACCA
>ENA-ORXT01001570-ORXT01001570.1-marine-metagenome-genome-assembly--contig:-NODE-1570-length-30262-cov-4.624615_pt1 | contig 30262 bp, 23 predicted proteins | sample MGYA00237868_ERZ511482 | MGnify/ENA metagenome assembly ERZ511482 | reverse complement strand
ATGCGTTTTCAGTCGGATTCAGACTGATGTTAAATTCGTTGACATCAGGTGTCAACGATTAGTTGGTTTCTAGGATTGCCCGTACAGTACTTGACAGCATGAATGAATGTGCTAACGTAAATACAGGCTCGGATGGAAGCCTGCCGCTTGCGTTGGCAAAGCTTTGCACCATTTTCATAATTTGTTGATTTAACCTACTGGCACACTACACAGGCGCCAGCTATCGAGCAAGCCGGTTGCTAATTGCGCGCCGTGGAGACTAGTGATGTCAAAATACGATTACCTTTATCATATAAAGTGCAAAGCTAAGGCAGTTGCGCGTTCTACTTCGACAAGCCTAGCCGTAGTACAAAACCAGCTTGCCATATCTGGCGGGTTTCAACACTTCCATGAATTAAGAAACGTTGCTAAAGCTACCCCCAAAGATATACGTTTGATGCGTATAGCTCTGGGTACCGATGATTTGTTTGAGGTGATATATGAAGATCCCACCTATGGTGAGCTGGGTCTTCTTTTAGACGAAGTTATGTCTGATTCTATTGCTGAAACTAATGCTGATGGTTTTGGCTTAGAGGAGCTTGAAGTAACGAGCGCTAGATACGATGAGAGCAAAGGCATCGCTACTCTCGAAACAGAGATCACCTATGCAGGAGACCAAGACCCAAACAAGCCATTCTTAGGTTCTTCTTTCTACATCAATGCGTTTATAAGTCTCACGCGTCGAAACAGCTCATGGTCGTTGGCAATCGATGCACTTGATGTAGTTTCATCTGTAACGGATCAAGAGCTAGATTGGCAGCAGAGAGCCTAAAGGTTGATATAGTGAAAAATAATAGAGGCCTCTAAGGAGAGTCTCTATTGTATAGGGAATGGAGAAGCCAACATGAGTGAAGCCAAACAAAGAACACAGGTCGTTACTTTACGCGTACCTGTAGCGTTAAAGTCTCGACTCGATAGTCAGGCAAAAGCACAAGGTGTTTCCCTGAATAATCTTGCAAACTATATGCTGACAACACAGCTGAGTGAGTTAGAAACGTTGGCGAAAATTGAGCAGCGTTTAACGACTAAGAGCCTATCAGTGCTTAAGAAAAAAGTAGCCGCTATTTTAAGCAAAGTACCCCGCAAGGAAGATGTTCCAGAGTGGGATCGGTTGTAAGGTGAAAAGGTAGTCGACATGACAAGGCGTACAGCTTCAATGTCAGTAAATCAAGATCTGAATCGTCCCGAACAAGCTCAGAAGAAAGCCGCTGTATTTGGACTTAGGAAGCTAATTGCTGAAGGTGAGGCTAGTGGAATCGGCACTAAAACGATGGATGAAATAAAAGCTGAAGCACGAAAAGAACTTGGTTTATGACCGAGAGCATATTACAAACCACAATTCTCAATAATATCGAATGGTGCGAGCCTGTCGCCAATTCTCACAGCGTCACGAGTGTTGAGGAATTATCCCAGCTAGCCGCAAAAGGATTTACGTTACTACACCACCATGACTCAGGAACAACCTTCCTCTTCGTTTATTGCAGAAAGCGTGCATCAAACTTATGTGCTCGCCAATAATCTTGGCTTTGGTGGTGAGTACGTACCGAAGCTGGTCAAGATGATGGCTCAAATCAATAACATTAAAGATGATGAACCCAGTACGTCAAGAAACGCCAAGTGACTATAGCGTTCTAGTTAAGGACGGACAAAAGCGTTTGCTAGTCGATTACTCGCCTTGTATGGTGGTGTTTGAGTGTAAATAAAATGAGGAGTTAATTATGTTCGACCAAATAAAGGACTCCATGAATCCTGGTAAGAATCCTGATCTAACTCAAGCGCATGAGTTTCAACGCAAAAATTTACCGACGCTGTGGCTTCTAGGCAAAACGGGCGCGGGTAAGTCGTCCTTTATACAAGCGTTAACTGGGCTTTCATCGGTTGAAGTAGGTAATGGCTTTGCCCCTTGTACAAAAACAGCGCGGGCGTATGAGTTTCCACAGGAAACGCCACTGATGCGCTTTTTGGACACCCGAGGGTTAGGCGAGGCGGATTATGACCCCAAGGCTGATTTGGAAGAGATCGGTAAGTTAGGGCATGCACTAGTCGTGGTTATGAAAGCGGATGAGCCGGAGCAGTCGGCGGTGTTGGCGGCGCTAAAACAGATTAAAAAGAAGCGCAAAATCAAACACCTACTGCTTATCCATAGTGCCATACTGTTGTCTGAAGAGAAGGACCGCGAGCGCCAAACCATCTTCAATGAGCACCAAGTAAAAGCGGTTTGGGGGGATGATTTTGACGCGCTAGCGGTTGATTTTGAAGCGCCCGACGGTTCTGTTTACAACTACACTGCTCTGGTTGATCAATTAGAGGCAATGCTTCCTGTCATCGGGATGATTGTAGAAGGTAAAGGGCACTCGACGGTTGAAGAGGGTAACTTTGAAAAAGTGAAAAACGAGGTGCTTTGGTATGCCGGAAGTGCTTCAGCAAGTGATCTAATCCCTGCGGTAGGGTTTGTTTCTGTTCCCGCTATTCAAGCTAAAATGTTGCACAGCTTGGCGAGCCAATACGGTGTTGAGTGGAACAAGCGTACCTTTAGTGAGCTGGTCGGCACGCTAGGGAGCAGCTTTGCCGTGCAGTACGGGATGAAGCTTGGCGCTAGGCAGTTGGTTAAATTTATTCCGGTGTATGGTCAAACGGTGGGTGCTGTCGCCGCGGCGGCCATGAGTTTTGGTACGACTTACGGTTTGGGGCGGGTCGCTTGTTATTATTTTTATTATAAAAGTAGAGGCGAGGCAGTATCTGAGCAAGGCATGCAAGACTTGTATAAAGATTCACTGAAAAAAGGCAAGGCGGCCTCTGGCTATGAAGAAAATTAAAGGGCTGTATCGTCTGCTGTCTGACCTATCGAGCGGACGCTGGTTAATCATTGTTATTTCGGCCACTTTTCCCGTGCTCACTGTAATGGGCTTTGGCATTTTTATGGCGATTAAATATAACTACCTGTTGGAGTTGTCCGTCGCCATTACGGTCAGTACATTAATAGTCACTGTTCCTTTGTTTTTTTTAAGCCGCGCGGTTAAAGATGGGGGCGAAGGGCATGAGCTTAACGAAGAAAAACGCCATACTATTGATGATGGTCTTGTCAAAGCCTCTGGTGAGTGGTCGCAAAAAGAATTGCTTATTTGGAACGATGCAAAAGCTTATTCACGAGGGCGGTTAAAAGCAGGTATTGAGTGGGGAGAGCTTGATGAGGCAGGGTTAACGATCTTAGCCATCGTGGCACAAAAGTTTGGTAAAAAAACATTAGATTTTTCAATTCCCGAAGGCCTTAAGCTATTTGAAGAGGTCAGCCGGCGCTATAAATTAGTCGTTAAAGCTAATATCCCGGGTATTGAATATATTAAAGTTTCTTATATTAAAGCGGGGTATGAGGCTTACGATAAATATGGCGAAATGGGTCAGAAAGTGGTTAAAGCAGCTATCTGGGCAAATCATGCAAAAAACCTCTATTACAACCCGTTAAAAGTAGTGTCTGACTTAACTAAAGAGCAGGCGACCTCATCGATGACGAAAGGCTTTGTAGGGGACTTGCAGTTAACGGCGAAAGAGGCGTTGCTGGATGAGGTGGCCGCTGTAGCGATTGATTTGTACAGCGGACGGTTCAGTTTAGACAGCGAGGACATCCAGGCCTCAAGCGCCTCAGAAATGGATGAGACGCGCTTTGCTGTTGAGCTAGAGCCCATTCGAATTATATTGGTCGGTCAAACGGGGGCGGGTAAGTCTTCGATTGTTAACCTGCTAAAACAGGAGTTAGTGGCTGAGGTTGATGTGTTGCCGTCGACGCAGCTCTCGACAGTTTACAGTGCCACTGTTAATGATATTGACGTTAGAGTGGTGGATTTACGGGGTTTGGATGGCGACACTAAAACCGAAAAGCAGATGCTAAAAGAGATGACGCAAGCGGATTTGGTGTTATGGGTACTTAAAGCCAATCAACCTGCCCGTGAGTTGGATAAGCAGCTAAACGATAAGTTTGCAGCATTTTACACCGACCCAAACAATGTCTCGTCTAAAAAGCCGCGGGTTATTTCAGTTGTCAATCAGGTTGATAAGTTAAAGCCGGTGGCTGAGTGGCAGCCTCCTTATGATCTTAAGAATCCTATCACGGCCAAAGCTAAAATAATCGCTCAGGTTGTTACCTATAATCATACGTTGATGCAGTCTGATATCGCGCTGCCGCTGTCGATTTCAGATGGCAAGACACATTTTGGGGTGGCGGCGCTTAAGCAGGCACTGGTTGACGCAATTGTTGAGGCTAGCAATGTGCAGCGAAATAGGCAGCGAGTAGAGGCGATGAAGCGGGGCGTCTCGTTGAAAAAACAATTTGATAAGGCCGTTAGTGTGGGCAGAAAAGTTGCGCGTCATGCTCGTGATCAGTAAGAGTTAGCGTGATTAAGTATTAAGCGAGGGTTACTATGTGCAGTGAAGTATCACAAAAACAAATAGAATCTATTTAAAGGTCGGGATCTTGTCTATAAGAAGGGTTTGATTGCTAATATGCTGTATAGTGGCCGTTCTAATAAGCAATAGAAGCGAACCCTACAAAGACAGTCAAATGATTGTTTTTAGCTTTTAGAAAAAAGTAATCATGATCACGCGAATTATTCCTCCTCCGATTTGTGTAGATATTTGCCATCAAGCTTGTTCTTGATGGCTCTTTTTATCCTAGCTAATCATGTTAAACGAAGGAAGGAGAGCGCCTATGTTTCTCAAAAATGCGTGGTATGTAGCTGCGTGGAGTAGCGAAATAACGCATGACTTGCAGCAGATTATGGTGCTTGGGGAAAAGGTCTGCATTTACCGCGGTAGCGATCATTCGGTAGTGGCGTTAGAAGATGCCTGCCCCCATCGCAAGCTTCCGTTATCAAAAGGCCGTATTAAAAACAGCGGTGTTGAATGTGGCTATCACGGCTTGACTTTCAATGCTCAGGGTCACTGTACCTGGTCGCCTGGCGACGGCAATATTCCACCCAAGGCTAAGGTTCACGCCTACCCCACTCACGAAAAGTACGACCTGATATGGATTTGGATGGGCGAGTCAGATCGCGCCAATACCGACGATATTATTGACATCCCTAATTTTGATAATCCGCAGTGGGGGGTGAACCAAGGCGCTGCGATGGCGCTGCAATGTAACTACTTACTCATGTGCGACAACCTGCTTGACCCCACCCATGTGTCGTGGGTACATCAAAGCTCTTTTGCACAAGCCGCCACCAAACACGCCCCGCTCAATGTCACTCAAACGGATGAGGGCTATATTGTGCACCGTTGGATGATGGACGCTGAACCGGCCCCATTTTATAAAAAGATTGTCGAGTTTGACGGCAACTGTGATCGTTTGCAGCACTATGAGGTTCGCTATCCTGCCCATGCTTTGATACGCGCCATTTTTACGCCAGCGGGAACCGGTGGGGTCGATGGCACGCTAGATGAAAAAACGTTCGTTATGGACAGTTATAATTTCATGACTCCAACGAGTGAATCTGAAACCCGTTATTACTGGTTTCAATTGCGCAACATTCGCCCTGAGGATGAATCCCTATCACAAATGATGAGCGACGATGTGCAGCACGCATTTGAGGAAGACCGAGCTATTTTGAATGCCGTTCAAATCGGGCTAACCGAAACACACTCACCCACTATTAACCTGTCGATTGACAGTGGCCAACTGCGGTTTCGCCGAGAGTTGGCCCGATTAATTGAAGCGGAAAACTCCGCCCTAGAAGCATCGGAAGTGCTGAGGTGAGTACGTCATTTAGGCGTTTTCAGGTCGTTAAAAAAATCGTTGAAAGCACCGTTATTACCTCATTTTATTTACAACCGGTAGATAACAAGGCGCTTTTGCCTGCTCAAGCTGGGCAGTATTTAACGTTACGAATACTCGCGGCAGATAAGCCGGTACTTCGAACCTATTCACTCTCCAGCGATGTGACCCGCCCCGACAGTTACCGGATAACAGTAAAACGGGAGGCGGCTCCTGTAACGGCTACTGACGCACCAGATGGCGTCGGTTCTTGCTGGCTGCATGATGAGGTCAACGTCGGCAGTACACTTGAAATCGCCGCGCCGCGTGGCACCTTTGTGCTCGATGAATCCAGCCAGCGCCCCGTACTATTCCTGTCAGGTGGCGTGGGCCAAACTCCACTCCTGTCAATGCTGCATAGTCTGGCTAAAACATCGCGCCAAGTTTGGTACATACACGCCTGTGAAAATGGCGCTGTGCATGCTATGCAAGCTGAGGTAGATGAACTGGTTGGCCGTTCAAACGGACAACTTCACAGCGTTGCGGTCTATCGTGAGCCGCTAGCAGAAGATTATGCTGCTCAAGGTTTTGACAATGCAGGGTTCATCGATAAAGCCTTATTGCAGTCGCTTCTACCGATTGATGATTACGATGTTTATTTATGTGGGCCGACCGCATTTATGGTGGCTATGTATAAGTTACTTATTGGATTGGGCGTTTCGAAATTAAGAATTGCTTATGAGTTTTTTGGTAAAGCCGCGTCACTTGAGGCATTGGCATTTGCTAATACTCAAGCACCCAAAACACTACCTGTCGCTGCATCAAAAGCACCTGCGGCGCTGGCTAATTTAGCGCACATCACTAACCCCGATGCTTGGGCGCTTGATAAAAGCGCAAGCCTTGCCAATGCAATATCAAACAGCTTGGAAATTGCTCAGGCAGATTTTGTCAGTTCAGACACTGACCGCGTGGTGCATTTTTCACGCTCAAAGCTCACAGTAACATGGTCGCATGCTCATACTTCATTGCTTCAATTGGCTGAACAACATGGGTTAACACCCGACTTTAGCTGCCGTTCTGGCATCTGCAATAGTTGCAAATCAACGTTATTAGAAGGCACCGTTGAGTATTTTGAACCGCCGTTGGAGCCCCCGGGTAGTCATGAATTGCTATTGTGTTGTTCACGCCCGATAGGGTCTGTCGTGATCGATTTATAGCGGGCTTAAAAACGCGAGCAAGAGGGAGAATGCATGAGTAATGAATCTTTTCCAGTGATCGATGAGGTGACACTTCACGACTTTAAGCGCGATGGTGCGGTACATTTACCGGGCGTTTTTAAAGACTGGTTAGCCGTTTTAACGCGCGGTGTTGAGTTTAATATAGCGCAGCCTAATGAGAGCGCGTTAACGCATAAAGCAGAGAGTCACGAAGGCCTGTTTTTGGAAGATTTTTGCAGTTGGCAACGTATCCCCGAGTACGAAGATTTTATTCGGCAGTCGCCAATGGCTGAGATTGCGGCGCAGTTAATGCAATCGAGCAGCGTTCAGTTTTTCCACGACCACCTACTTTACAAAGAGGCGAGCTCTGGGGTCCCAACCCCTTGGCATCAAGACATTCCTTTTTACTGTATCGGCGGTACCCAGACGGTCAGTTTTTGGATTCCGCTCGAAGCGCGGGAGCAGAAAGTATCGTTACGCTGCGCCGCCGGCAGTCACTTATTAGATAAAGAAATCCGCCCAACTAGCTGGGCTAATAATGACAATTTTTACGCCGATAACAGTCAGTTTATGGATATCCCAGACATCGATAATAGCGGTTATGCCGTGCGTGAATGGGCGATGCAACCGGGGGATGCCGTGGCGTTCGACTTTCGGACGATCCACGGGGCAAGTGCTAATACAGTCGCTTCTCGCAGTCGAACGCTATCACTAAGACTGGTGGGGGATGATGTGCGTTATCGAAAGCGCGACGGGCGCACCTCTCCTAATTACCCAGGGATTAATCAGCAAACCGGTGAGCGGCTAAGGACAGACTGGTTTCCGGTCATTTATGAATCATAGTGTCATCACTTAATCTTATCTTATGGGGCGTAATTCTTAAGCTCACCGCCAGTACCAAAGGGTATGGGCTGCGAACGGTTGCGTGCTATCATTAAATTCACATTCTGGAAATAACCTGTCTCCGGAGTTTTACATGATGCTCGACGGAGGAGTTCAAATGAACCAACGTAAGTTTTTCCTAGGTTTTCTGGGAGCCGCGGTAACAGCACTGGCGATGTCAGCTGCATCGGCTGAAGAAATTACCCTTAAAATGCACCAGTTCTTACCGCCACAAGCCAATGTGCCGAAGCTCATACTAGACGTTTGGGCTGACAAGGTTGAGGCCGATTCAAAAGGGCGTATTAAGATCGACCGTTTTCCTTCCATGCAGCTTGGGGGCAAGCCACCACAATTGATGGATCAAGCGATTGATGGCGTTGCCGACATCATCTGGACGGTGGTTGGTTACACGCCCGGTCGTTACCCAACGACGGAGCTATTTGAACTACCGTTCTTAGTTGAGGATCCTCGTGCCGCCTCGTGCGCTTACTCGATGATGTTTGATGAACACATGGCAGACGGTGAGTTTAAAGACGTCAAAGTTTTAGGCACATGGGTTCACGGCCCAGGCATGTTTCATACTAGCGATCCGGTAGAAACTCCAGCTGATTTGAAGGGCATGAAGATTCGTGGTGGTTCGCGCTTAGTTAATGAATTGCTTAAGCTGTCAGGTGCCACTCCTGTTGGTATGCCGGTACCTGCGGTATCTGAAGCGTTATCAAAAGGTGTGATTGATGGAACGACAATTCCTTGGGAGGTGACAACGGCTTTAAAAATTCCTGAGTTAGTTGAAAACCATACAGAATTTGAAGGACCCGCGCTGTATACACTGACCTTTGTTTTAGCCATGAATAAGCCCAAGTTTGAGAGCTTGCCTGCTGACTTGCAAAAAGTGATTGATGCTAACTCTGGACTGAACTTTTCAGTCTTTGCCGGTGGCATACAGGCGGATGCTGACGGTCCGGCGCGTGAGGTTGCGGTTGAAAATGGTAATAATATTATTACGGTAACAGACACTTCAGAGTGGGCTGCATTGGTTAAGCCAATCTACCAAACGTGGATCGACGATGTGAAAGCTAAAGGCATCGATGGGCAGGCGCGCATTGATCAAGCTAAAGAGCTGATGTCTGGTATTTGTAAAGGCGCAACGGGCAAATTATAAAAGCACACTTAAAAGGATGCGGCTGCAAATATTGCCGCGTCCTTTTTTGTTTAGGGGACGTATGCACAATTTCATTGAAAGGCTAGCGCGGTTTTTCGCTGTGCTGGGGGGGCTGGTATTAGCCTTTCTAATTGTTATGACCTGCCTATCTATTGCGGGGCGTTCGATAAACTCTGTGTTAAACAGCGACTACCTGCAAGGCGCTGTTCCTGACATTGCCAATGCGCTACTGGCCATTGGCTTTGGCCCGATTAATGGGGATTTTGAACTAGTGGAAGCTGGTTTGGCGTTTGCTATTTTTGCCTTTATCCCTTTGTGCCAACTCGAAGGTGCCCACGCCTCGGTCGATATTTTTACCTCACGACTTACCGCAGGCATTAACCAAAAATTACAATTAATTATCGATATAGCCTTCGCCGCAGCGCTCGTGCTCATTGCCGTCAAACTCTTTGAGGGTACACACAGTAAAAGAAACTCAGGTGAGACAACGCTGCTTTTGCAATATCCGATCTGGTGGGCCTATGGTCTTAGCTTAATAGGCGCGATGACCGCAGCGTTAATCGGCGTTTATCTTGCGGTAGTTAGGTTAATTGAAGCGGTCACTACAAAACAAATCCTTCCGGAAAGTGGGAGAGTAGAGCATTGAGTGCTATCACTATTGGGTTGTTGTCCTTTCCTGCCTTACTCGCCATGATTTTCCTACGTGTACCGATTGGCTTGGCTATGTTTCTAGCAGGGCTTGGCGGTATGATTATGGTAACTGGGGATACGCTGGTTCCTTTTGCGCGACTCAAATCTGAAACCTACGGCACCTTTTCTAATTACTCGCTATCTATCGTGCCTATGTTTTTGCTCATGGGGCACTTTGCAACGCTTGGCGGCATGAGTCAGGCATTATTTAAAGCCGCTGAAAGCTGGTTAGGGCATCGTAAGGGCGGTGTTGCCATGGCTGCGATTGGCGCATGTGCAGGCTTTGGCTCGATTTGTGGATCATCACTCGCCACTGCGGCCACCATGGGGCGAGTGGCGCTTCCAGAGCTGAAGCGCTATGGCTATGCGGGTGGTTTCTCTACCGCAACACTCGCCGCGGGTGGAACTTTAGGGATTTTGATTCCGCCTTCTGTGGTGTTAGTGATTTACGCCATCCTAACCGAGCAGAATATTTCCAAATTATTTCTAGCCGCCATTATCCCCGGGGTGCTCGCTGCACTGGGTTATATGCTGGCCATATCCATTTATGTGCGTCTAAACCCGCAAGCGGCAGGGCAAACACGTCCGCGTGTGCCTTATACGGCGCGATTTAAAGCACTGGTCGACGTGTGGCCTGTGTTGCTAGTTTTTATGCTAGTGGTCGGTGGGATTTATCTCGGCTGGTTTACGCCAACAGAAGGGGCGGCCGTCGGCGCACTTGGCACAGCAGTTATCGCCTGGTTTGCAGGCGGCCTTACACGCAGTACCTTGTCTGAAAGCTTTTTCGTTACCGCCCGCTCCTCTGGAATGATATTTTTTATCATACTGGGGGCGGCTTATTACAATGGCTTTTTAGCACTCACTCAAGTCCCACAAGAGGCGGCGGCTTGGGTGGGTGAAAGCGGTCTTAGTCCGTGGTTAATATTAATATTGATATTAGTGTTCTACCTAATGCTTGGCTGCTTCATGGACAGCCTGTCTATGATCTTATTAACCGTGCCTATTTTCTGGCCCATCGTTCAAGAGTTGGACTTTGGTTTGGTGTCGATGCTTGAACTTCAGACCGCTCGACTCGACGCGCTGGTGGCTAGTGGTAAACAAATTCCCGCCGCACTACTGCAAGAGGCGCAGGGGTTGTTAGCCAGTGGTCAAGAGCTCACCCGAGAGATGACACGGGAGCTGAAGTTGCGTGGCGTCACGCAGGGCGCTTTAAATCGAGTCAATATCGAACAAACCGCCATTTGGTTTGGTATTTTGATGCTGATCGTTGTGGAGGTAGGTTTAATCACGCCTCCGGTGGGCATGAACTTGTTTGTGATCAATGCAATGGACCGTAAAACGCCCATTGTCGAGACGTATAAAGCTGTGCTTTATTTTGTTGCGACAGATTTGATACGTGTGGCGCTTCTGGTGGCATTCCCGATTATTACATTGATACTGTTGCCTTTGTGATGAAGGTGTTAATAGTGTCTGGAAAAAACCATAGTCGCACACATTCTACTTTTTCTAGTTTGTGTTGTTATTGATCAATATGTGCATCATTCGTGTATACCTCGGGCGGTTAAGGCAGCCTGTAACCAATTGATGGTTGAGTACACGGACGTTGTGGGCAAGTTGTCGTTACTGCTCGCCGCCGTTAGTCATAAGTAACCTCCAAGGAATCCCTATGGATCTGCTGCGTAAAACTGGATTGATATTTTTGCCATTCCTACTGGGGTTGTTGTTTTTCGCAGCCTCATTAACTCCCTCGCTGATTCCAAGAGAATGGTTGATGCAAGGAGTGTTAGGTGGCGTGGTGATGGCGCTAGGTTACCTCATCGGTCGATCACTCGTAACGTTGTGGCGGTTTATGGAGCTGCCACGACCGAGCGACCGTGTGATGAGCATTATTTCTCTCATCTGCGGTATCCCCGTCGTGATCGTTTTGGTGCTGTGCTTAGCCAAAGCTCGTGGCTGGCAAAATGGTATTCGTGAGCGGATGGGGATGGAGCTAGCTGACAGTAATCATACGGTACAGATGGTATTGACCGCGCTGGCCGTATTTATTGTGCTGATCTTGATCGGTTACGCACTGAAGTACCTATTTGATAAATTGCGCGATCGCTTGTACCGCTATATGCCTCGTCGCACTGCCAATGTGGCGGGGTTTGTTCTAACCGCTTTATTGGTGCTAATCGTCACCCGAAACGGCGTATTGGATCAGGTGATTGCAGGGTTGGATAAGTCTTATACGGTCGGGCAAGCCTTGTTTGAAACGGCACCACCTGCGCCCAAAGGCGTGAATATTTCGGGCGGTCAGGACTCACTCATCAACTGGGGTGCAATGGGTACGCCGGGACGTGATTATATTACCAAAGGCCCGAGTGCCGCCGATATCACGGCGTTTACCGGGCGTAAGGCATTACAACCGATTCGGGTGTATGCAGGATTAGCACAAGCGGATACACCACAAGAAAGGGCCAATACCGCCCTGGTAGAACTAAAGCGGGTCGGTGGTTTTGAGCGCAAGGTGTTAATTGTGGCGCTGCCCACGGGGACAGGCTGGCTCGACCCCGGTGCGGTGGATACGGTTGAGTACATGCACAACGGTGATATTGCCACCATTGCCGTGCAATACTCGTATTTACAATCACCGTTAGCGCTGATTTTAGAGACTTCGTCAGGGCTTAATCAAGCCCAAGCGCTGATTAGTGCCGTGCAATCACACTGGCGCACCTTACCAAAAGATACCCGCCCGCGTTTATATATACATGGACTTAGCTTGGGGGCTTGGTCATCTATGCATGGAACCGATCTATTTGCCCTGCTGGATGACCCCATTGATGGCGCGTTGTGGGCAGGCCCACCGTTCCCGTCGGCCACTTGGCAGCGTATTGTGGCTAAGCGTGATCCTGATAGCCCTTATGTTGCCCCCACGATTGGCCAAAATCGTTTAGCGCGCTTTGCCTCACACACCAAAGATGCGGGCGGGCCAGAAGGTTGGGGCGATATGCGGCTGGTTTATTTACAGTACTCCAGTGACCCGATTGTGCTTTACGAGCCTGCGTCTTTATTTCGCGCACCGGCTTGGATGAATGAGCCGCCCGCAAAAGATGTGTCGCCAGATTTGAAATTTATGCCCGTGGTTACACAGTTTCAACTAGCAGTTGATATGGCATTATCCAACACCGCGCCGGTAGGGCATGGCCATGCGTATTATGGGCCAGATTATATCAGGCCTTGGGTGGCAGTGACTGCACCGGAGAACTGGACAGAGGCTGACAGTGCGAGATTAGTTGAGCACTGTGATAGTGGCTTTAAGATCGGTTGTGATAATCTGCAGCGCTGAGCAATGCCACCGTCGATTTCAGCTGGGTTGGGTTATACGTTTCTTGAGCAGCTAGGCTATGAATATATTCAATCATCGTTAACTCACTCAGCAGGTAACACCCTACTGCTCACTTCGCCCAACCCAATCCGGCGCTTGCCACCTTGCTCACACCATGCGCGCATAATAACCCTGTCACCGTCTTTTAAGAAGTGTCGTATTTCCCCATTACCCAAATCAACGGGCTCCTGGCCACCCTTAGTCAGCTCAATCAGCGCTCCTTCGCTGCCTTTACTTGGGCCGGACATAGTACCGCTTCCTAAAAAATCTCCCGCTCGCAGGTTGCAGCCATTAACGGTGTGATGCGTCACCATCTGTGCCAGCGTCCAGTAGGCATGGTCAAAATTGCTAAGCCCTAATCGGCAGGGTTTAGTATTCTCGCGGCGCATCTGTTCGGTTTCCAGTAACACTTCCAGTGTTAGATTAAAACCGCCTTGCTTGCGGTTTTTTGCAGAGTCCAGATAGTCCAGCGGCTGCGGGTCATTTTTATCGCGACTCCAAGCGGTGCGATAAGGCGCCAACGCCTCCAGCGTAACGACCCAAGGTGAAATGGTTGATGCAAAGCTTTTTGCTAAGAACGGCCCTAAAGGTTGATACTCCCACGCTTGAATATCACGGGCGGACCAATCATTGAGTATACACAGCCCAAACACATGGTCCTCGGCCTGCTCCATAGTGAGTGGTTGGCCAGCGGGGTTACCAGAACCGATAAATATGCCGACCTCCAGCTCATAGTCCAGACGTTTACAGGCGGCATAAATCGGCGCATCTGCATTAGGCGTTTTGAGTTGGCCTTTGGGGCGCGCAAAGTCAGTGCCTGTTACACCAATCGAAGAGCTGCGACCATGATAAGCAATCGGCATCCATTTATAATTGGGTAATAGAGGGTTGTCCGGTCGGAACAAGCGGCCAATATTTGTGGCATGATGAATCGATGCATAAAAGTCGGTGTAGTCACCTATCGTTGCAGGCAGTGCATACTCCACCTCACTATGGGCGAGCAGGCAGTTTTTCAGTACCGTTTCATCACCAGACCCTACTCGCAATGAGCGCGACAACGCTAAGCGAAGCGCTGACCAAGCCGCGTTACCCATGCTCATAAAGTCATTGAGCTGAGCCTTAGCGCAAGCGGCTAAGGCCTGCCCCGCTAACCCTTTATAAGGCTTATGGGCATGCAGAGCCGCAAGATCGATTGCCTGATCGCCAATGGCTACCGCCCCACGAAATTCTTCATCTCGGTGTTTGCGGCGTAATATCGCAAACGGTAAGTTTTGTATTGGGAAATCGGTACTAGGGTCATTGGCAGAGAGAACCCAGCTCTGTAAACCCTGATCATGCGTTTCATTGGGTTTATTCATTTAAGTTATGACTTTTCATCATGCATCCACTGCGCATGCTTAGGGGCGCATTTCGTTTCTGCCCATTCGTTTAGCATATCCCATTTTACCGCATTCACTTTCTGGTCCATTTCTGGGGTATTGGTCGCAAATGCCAGTTCCAGCCGGTGACCATTAGGGTCGAAAAAATAGATAGATTGAAACAAGGTGTGATTGGTTGGACCAATGACCTCGATGCCACCGGCTTCCAATTTGGCCTTGGCTGACAGCAAATCCTCCATGCTATTGACCTTGAAAGCTAGGTGTTGCACCCAAGCGGGGGTGTTCTCATCCCGTCCCATTTCCGGTTGCTGCGGCAGTTCAAAAAAGGCCAATACATTGCCATTGCCCGCGTCCAAAAACACATGCATATAAGGGTCGTAAGCTCCCGTCGATGGTACGTGATCTTCAGCAAACGCTAACTGATATTCCATGTTCAGGTATTTTTCATACCACTGCACGGTTTCTTTGGCATCTTTACAGCGATACGCCACGTGATGCACGCCTGAAAGTTTCATTTAAATCTCCTGTATTGACGGCAAGCTCGAGCTCAATTTTCTTTAACTTTGGAGGTTTTCGTAAGCGCTTTGTACTAACCAATGAAACTGATGAGGTGGTATTACCAGTAGGTTTTGATGTATCTCAGGTTTTTCGTTAGTCAATAAATCCCTGGCGCCATCAAAATTAAACGACACATTGTGCTCGATTTCACCAAGATGCAAAGACTGCGCCGAGTCATTAAAGTTTGCGACTACCAATACCTTATTGTCAGGATGCAAAGGGTCTTTTCGAACAAATATCAACAGGTGCGGGTTTGAAACAAATACGAGGTGACGGTTATCAAGATCAGCAAACGCCGGGGTTTGTTTACGGATGGCAACCATTGTTTGTAGGGCGCTGAACAGACGGTTTTCTATCGTGCCTACCGTGTTGCGCTTTTGTGCAATATCCCAATTGATACGTGGGCGATGTGCCCAGCGGTTATCGTCTGCTTTGGCAGGGTTTTGCAAGTAGCTATTATCATTTAGCGTACCCAGTTCATCGCCATAGTAAAATAACGGGATGCCGCCATACGATAAAATCATGCTGTGCAGCAGTAATATTTTTTCAATAGCACGGTCTGTTGCGGCTTTATCGCCTGCCTCTATCGCCGCTTCCAAGCCAATCAATGACGCTAATGATCCGGATATTCGAGAATCGCCGGTTTTTTCGTTATAGCCAAAGGGCAGGCCGCGTGCATTGGAGCCTGAAAACTTGCCTGTGAAGTAATCAATTAAAAAGCGCCGATGTGCCTGTGGGTCATAGCCTGCGGCGCTAATATCAGTGTCATCATAGCCAAGCCCGATGTCATCGTGACAGCGTACGTAGTTCAGCCAGGTTGTAGTTTGTTTGGGTTTAGCCGGTAAGCTTTTCAGGCTTTGGTTGAGTAGCCGGGTGTTTTTGGTAGCCACCGAATCCCATAGCAGAGCCATAAACGTGGCGTTATAGGCAATTTCACATTCTTTATCAGCGATGTCATCGCCACCAAAGTAGCGGATAATTTCTTGAGGGGCCACGATGGCTTCGGCAATAAATAACACCCCTGGCGATGTGATCTGGCAGCAGTCTTTTAGTAGTTGCAAAATCAGGTGGGCTTCTTCTTCATTTTGGCTATCGGTGCCGATTTTTTTCCAAAGAAACGCCACGGCGTCGAGGCGCAAGATATCCGCGCCTTGGTTGGCCCAAAATAAAATCACATTCACTATTTCAACAAATACCGCCGGATTAGTGTAATTAAGATCCCATTGGTAACGGTTAAAAACCGTCATTACCCATTTGCCCATGGGCTCGTTCCACGTGAAGTTCCCGGGTGCTTGCTCGGGGAAAATTTCAGGCAGGGTTTTTTCGTACCTATCGGGAATCTCACGATTGTTAAATAGATAATAGTAGTCTTGATAAGTGGCGTCACCTTGCTGAGCTTTTCGTGCCCACTCGTGCTCGTCTGAAGTGTGGTTGAGCACCACGTCCATGGTGAGCAGCGCCGCCTGTTGGTGCAAGGTTTCTGCCAAGTCGTTTAAATCTTGCAACGTACCGAAGCGCGCATCAATCTGGCAGAAATCACTTACGGCGTATCCGCCATCGCTAGCCTTTTTAGGGCACTCCATCATAGGCATGAGATGGACTAGATTGACGCCTAACTCCTGAAAATAGCCAAGACGACTTTTTAAGCCGGTGAGGTCAGTTGCAAACCCGTCGGTGTAGAGCGCCATACCAACCCACTGCTGGCTTAAAAACCAATGGGGGTTCTTTTCACGTGCCAGATCACTTTGTTTTAACGACTCATTACGCTGGGTGTAGTGTTTCACCATGACCGCGACCAAGCGCTTCAGCTGAGGATGAAAATCAGAATGGTGACCATAAAATTTATGAAACAGTTGGTACACGGAGTGAAAATTTGCCCCGAGACGAGTATAAAATGGCTGCGAGTCTGCTTGACCAAAGTCAGGGTTTAGCTCGGCTAATATCTCGTTAAGTAACGCATGGGATGTTTGCTCGTACATAGTGTCACTGTCAATTTTATAAAGAGTAAAAAAAGTGCGCGGCCCTATACCTTAGCGGCGCAGCTAGATTCGCGAACGATAAGGTCCGCTTTTAGCAATTTGCGCACTTCGTGTTTGCCGCCTGACTGAATAATGTGATGAAGTTGATCGGTGATTTCGTAACCTGCCTCACGAATCGATGAATAGACCGTGGTAAGCGACGGGTTAAATTTGTCACTTTCTAAATAAGGCAGACCATCATCATAAATGACAACAGACATTTCTTTACCAATGGTAAAGTGGCTATCACGAATGGCGCGTCTAATACCCAGTGCCAAAATCATACTGGAAGCAATAATTGCGGTTGGGCGTGGGTTCATCTGCAATGCTTGGCAAGCCATTTGATAACCATTAATCTCGGTCATTTCCTGCCTTGAAAAGATCAGTGCGGGCTGAATTAGGAGCTCCATCTGCGCCATCGCCTTTTCGTAACCCTTAAGCCTGTGATAAGCGAAAGTGAAGTTCTCACCGCCATTAAGCAGGGCAATGTGCTTATGCCCCATGTTAATTAACAGCTGTGTCGCTCGGTAAAATGCATCCGTATTGTCGACGTCTAAATAGGAAAAGGGCGTGTCTCGTTCGTTTTCATCCCCATTTGCATCAAGCGTGCGACCGTGCACAATAAAGGGCATTTGAGTGTTAACAAGGTAATCAATGCGCGGGTCGTTAGTCAGAGGGGTGCTGATAATAAGACCATCCACTCTGCCCGATGCCACCACGCTGCGGTAGGTCTCTAACTCATTTTGGCTGGTGGTGGGGATAATGCTTAAGTCCAACCCTGACTCAGCAAGTTTTTGAGTCACCCCCCCTAAAAATTCATTAAACAATGGGGTGATAAGATTGTGTTCAACAGGGTAAATAAGCCCGATGTGCTCGGTTTTGCCAGTGGCTAATGATTTGGCAAAGCGGTTGGGGCGATAGTGCATCTCTTGGGCGGCTTTGAGTACCCGCTCGCGTGTTTTAGGACCTACCTCAGGGTAGCCGTTGAGCGCACGACTAACCGTTGTCTGTGACAGGCCAAGTTTTTTAGAGAGTTCCTTTAGATTCATTAGTTTTATCGCTAGCTACAACCCTGTCTGTCAATAAGCAGTCATATCTACTTCGTTTCTAGGTGTAAGAATTTTGTAGCCTATAACTATTCAAAGCGCTTTGTTTTATGCTGTAATAGTCTAACTAAAAAGCACGTTAAAAGGAATGAGAAATGTCTGAGAGACCGCTTACGAACAATCTTAAGTCAGGCCGCCAACTTGGTGGCGATGCCAATTGGTGGCGCAGCGCAGTGGTATACCAAATATACCCACGCTCCTATTTAGATACCAATGGCGATGGCATTGGTGATTTGGCCGGTATTTGCGATAAGTTAGATTATCTTGACTGGTTGGGCGTTGATGCGATTTGGATTTCTCCCTTTTTTACCTCACCGATGAAAGACTTTGGGTACGATGTTTCAAACTATCGCGGCATCGACCCTATGTTTGGGACACATGAAGATTTTGGGCGCTTATTGGAAAAGGCCCACAAGCTAGGCATCAGGGTATTGATCGATTTAGTGCTGTCACACACCGCGGATGTGCACGAGTGGTTTAAAGAAAGTCGTCAGTCCAAAGACAATGCCAAAGCGGATTGGTATGTGTGGGCCGACCCTAAACCTGATGGCACGCCGCCCAACAATTGGCTGTCGATTTTTGGCGGGTCTGCTTGGGAGTGGGACTCGGTACGTCGCCAGTATTATTTGCATAATTTCTTAGCCAGTCAGCCTGACCTAAATTTTCACAACACCGACGTACAAGACGCTTTACTGGAGGTCACGCGCTTCTGGTTGGAGTTGGGTGTGGATGGGTTTCGTTTGGACACGGCTAATATGTATTTTCACGATGCAGCGCTGCGTGATAACCCGCCGCTGGGGGCAGGGATGTCAGTTAACGGCATCGACCCTGTTAATCCGTATGCAATGCAAGAGCCCAAATATAATATCTCCCGCCCAGAAACGCCGGGCTTTATGGAGCGCTTCCGCTTGGTGTTAGATGAGTACCCTGCGGTCACGTCGGTGGGTGAGCTTGGTGCGGTTGTGGATATGTATGAGACGTTGGCCACCTATACCGAAGAGGGCAAGCGACTGCACATGGGGTATAGTTTTGACTTTATGACCTCTGATTATAGTGCGGCCCACATTCGCACGGTAGTTGAGCGCATGCAGCAGGAGATTGGTTCGGGCTGGCCTTGCTGGGCCTTTTCCAATCATGATGTTGAGCGTGTGGTGAGCCGTTGGAAGGTTGTGCCAGAAGCCGCAACCATGCTAACCGCACTTTCAACCTGCCTAAAAGGGACGGCTTGTCTATACCAAGGCGAGGAGTTGGGCTTGCCAGAGGCGGCCGTTGCGTTTGAGGATTTGCAAGACCCATTTGGCATCCGTTTTTGGCCGGGTTATAAAGGTCGCGATGGTTGCCGCACGCCAATGCCATGGCAAGCGGATGAGTCGCTCGCCGGTTTTTCTACCGCAGACCGCGGTTGGTTGCCCGTTGCCGAGACACATCTCCCCCTTGCGGTGGATAAACAGCAATCTACTGATAACTCGATACTACAGCGTACCCGCCATTTCTTGCAGTGGCGCAAACAATATCCAGCTTTATTAAAAGGGGATATACACTTCATCGATGCCCCCAAAGGGCTATTGGCCTTCGTGCGTGAGTATGAACAAGAAAAGCTACTTTGCGTGTTTCAATTAGACGGTAAAGACAGCCAGTTTGACAGTGGCTTTGCTCAAGTTGAGGCGATTGACAGCGAGTTTTTCGGTAGTCAATTGTCAGATGGTCAATGTGTGTTGCCCGCTTACAGTATGTTTTTTGGGCTTGTAAAAGACAGCTAATCCCATCTGCCTTTTAGTCAACCATCAAGCGTGCCGATCTGCTTGATGGTTGACTAAACCCTTAGGTTAGCGCGGCCTGCAGGGCTTTATAAGAGGCTTTAGGCGTGCGCTCTAAGCTTTCAAAATCAACATGCACCAAGCCAAAACGCTTGTCGTAGCCCAGTGACCACTCAAAATTGTCCAGCAGTGACCAAATGAAGTAGCCTTTTACCGGGACGCCTTCGGCGATCGCTCGTTTGACCATTTCAATGTGTTGATTGAGGTAATCGATTCGAGCGGGGTCATCTACCTTGCCATCAACAACCTTGTCATAAGATGCCATGCCGTTTTCGGTTACGAACATCGGCAGGCCTTTTGTATACTCACGGTCGACCCAAGTCATAAAGTGATAAAGTCCTTCAGGATAAACCTCCCAGTCCATCGCCGTTTTAGGTAAGGGACCTTCAACTTCTTTGGAGTAAGGGAATAAGCCGCTGCCATCATCAGCAATTAATTTGCGGGTGTAGTAGTTGATTCCAACCCAGTCAACAGGGGCGGCGATGGTTTCAAAATCATCTTGATAATTGGCCGGTAGATGTTCCTCAAGCCCGGCGGCAAGCACGTCTTCAGGATAAGCTTTTTGAAAAACACCGCCTAAAAAGAATCGGTTATAGATGCCATCATAAAGTTGTGCAGCGGTTGCAGATTCAGGGCTGTCATCGGCAGGTGAGGTATGTTCAAAGTTCATCACCACGCCAAGGTTCTTAACGTCTAAGTCGCGCATCACTTCAATAGAGCGCCCATGTGCTAATAAAACGTGGTGCATGGCTCTGGCCGCTGCGCGAATATCCTTTAAGCCCGGTGCGTGGTGTCCCATGAAATGACTAAGCCAGGCAATACACCACGGCTCATTAAAGGTGGCGGTCGCATGTAAACGGTCACCAAGCTTTTGGGTAATCACTTCGGTAAAGTCGGCAAACCAGTTAGCAATGTCGCGGTTGCGCCAGCCGCCTTGGTCTAACAGCGCTGCGGGTAATTCCCAATGATACAGCGACAAGTAAGGCTTTAAACCACGCTCCAGCATTCCATCGACCAGTTGATCATAAAAATCCAAACCTTGCTGATTAACCTGACCACGCCCCTCTGGCATTACGCGTGCCCACGAGGTTGAAAACCGATAAGCATCCAGTCCACAGGCCTTCACCAAATCAAGATCTTCCTCCCAGCGGTGGAAATGATCACAGGCTCTTGAGCCGTTTTCGCCCCTGACGACATTGCCTGGCGTTTGTGCAAACACATCCCATTGAGACTGGCCGCAGCCGCCGTATTGGCTGCCTTCAATCTGGTAGGCGGAGGTTGCTGTGCCAAATTCGAATGAATCTGGAAAGTCTTTGCGTAAAAAGGAAACTTCCATGAATTCTATACCTTTTCGGGTTGAGTAATGATAGGTTATGCCAACGGAATGTTAAATTTAAGCGTTTCATTTTACTTGCAATTTAACTAAGCTGTATTATAATTTTTACCAAAGCGCTTTGAATTTTACTTAAAATTGTTGGCAGCGCTTCTATCGTTCATTATTTGTTATGAGGAGAAATCATGAGTTTAAATTTAAAATCTGCGATTGCAGCCGCGGTCATTAGCGCCGCCGCATTCTCAGGGGTTGTTTCTGCTGAAATGCCATTTAAGCCAGGTGAAGGCGACTTCAACTGGAAAAGCTACGAAGCCTTAAAAACGACTGATCTAAAAGGCGAGCAGGTCACCGTTTTCGGTCCATGGCTTGGTCCTGACCAAAAGCTTGTTGAAAGCGTATTTTCCTACTTTGCCAAAGCAAACAATGTCGATGTGAAGTACGTGGGCTCTGACAGCTTTGAACAGCAAATCATGATCGATGCCGAAGCAGGTTCTGCGCCTAACATCGCTATCTTCCCACAGCCAGGTTTAGCCGCTGACATGGCAAAGCGCGGATTTTTGACGCCATTAGGGTCTGAAACCGGCGACTGGATTAAAGAAAACTATGCAGCGGGTCAGTCTTGGGTTGATCTTGCAACATTCGCTGGCGAAAAGGGTGAAAAAGACCTTTACGGTATGTTCTTTAAGGTCGATGTAAAGTCATTGGTTTGGTATTCACCAGAGAACTTTGAAGATGCAGGCTATAAAGTGCCTGAGTCGATGGAAGATCTTAAAAAATTGACCGCTCAAATCGCTAAAGACGGTGGAAAGCCTTGGTGTATTGGTCTAGGTTCAGGGGGTGCGACCGGTTGGCCTGCAACGGATTGGGTTGAGGACATGATGTTACGGACTCAGCCACCTGAAGTGTATGACCAATGGGTAAAGAACGAGATTCCATTTAACGACGAGCGTGTTATTGCTGCGGTTGAAGAGTTTGGCTCTTTTGCACGTAATGATAAGTTTGTGGCCGGTGGCGCAGGTTCGGTTGCTTCTACTGACTTCCGTGATAGCCCTAAAGGCCTATTTTCATCGCCTCCACAGTGCTATATGCACCGTCAAGCGTCATTCATTCCGGCATTTTTCCCAGAAGGAACTGAAATGGGTGAAGATGCTGACTTCTTCTACTTCCCATCATACGCTGAGAAAGATTTAGGTAAGCCAGTACTTGGTTCAGGTACGTTGTTCACGATTACTAAGGACAGCCCTGCGGCTAAAGCATTGATTGAATTCTTAAAGTCGCCAATCGCTCATGAAATTTGGATGGCTCAGAAAGGCTTCTTGACACCTCATAAAGGTGTGAATGCTAAAATGTACGCAGATGACACGTTACGTGGCATGGGCGACATTCTGTTAAATGCGACCACGTTCCGTTTTGATGGCTCTGACCTAATGCCAGGTGGTGTGGGCGCCGGTAGTTTCTGGACGGGTATGGTTGACTATGCCGGTGGTAAAGACGCCGCTGAAGTCACTAAAGGCATTCAAGATAGTTGGGATGCGTTAAAGAAGTAAGTTGTTAATATCGCTACAAATAAAGCCGTCGGGTGCAACGCCCGGCTGCTTTTTGCAAGACCCCAAGCACGTTGTTTTAATCAGTACTTGTTATACCCAATTAGTTGTCTCATCGACTGTTCTTAAGCCGTCACTACTAATGCTATTTACCTGACCAAATTAGTATAAACACAGGAGAAGAATATGCATCCAGCACTTCAGGGCCTTTTAACCATCATCATTGGTGTGAGTGGTTGCATTGGCTACTTTTATTTCTCCAACCAATTTTTAGATAAAGTCTTATTTCCCGCCAAAGGTGTCAATGCCGGTAGAAACATCAACCGAGCCAATATGATACGCCCTTGGCTGTTTCTGTTGCCCGCGCTGCTGGCATTGGGGCTTTATCTTGCCTACCCCGTCGTTGAAACACTGCGCTTGTCATTGACCGAACGCTTGCCCGGTAACGAGTCAGCATTTGTCGGGTTAGCTAACTATCAACAGATGTTCAGTGAGCCTAAGTTCTGGGAAGCCTTAAAAAATAACATGCTGTGGCTACTCATTGTGCCAGCCCTATCCACACTGTTTGGCCTACTGGCGGCTCAACTTTCAGACCGAGTCTTTTGGGGTAATATCGCCAAATCACTGATTTTCATGCCGATGGCTATCTCATTTGTTGGAGCTGCGGTTATTTGGAAACTGGTTTATGACGCTCGCCCAATTGATCAAGACCAGATTGGGGTACTTAATGCGCTATATATCTACTTTGGGGGCGACGCCCCGCAAAATTGGCTGACGACACCATTTTGGAACAGCATTTTACTGATGGTGGTATTGGTCTGGATACAAACCGGCTTTGCCATGGTTATCTTGTCAGCGGCGCTGCGCGGGATACCTGAAGAGACCATCGAGGCGGCCATTATCGATGGGGCTAACCCGTTCCAAGTCTTCTTCAAAATCAAAGTGCCGCAAATTATGGGGACCATTGTGGTGGTTTGGACCACCATTACCATCGTGGTATTAAAGGTGTTCGATATCGTCTTTGCGATGACCAATGGCCAGTGGGAAACCCAAGTGCTGGCAAATTATATGTATGACAAATTGTTCCGAGCCAACGACTGGGGCGTAGGGTCCGCTAGTGCGATGATTATTATGCTGCTGGTGACACCGATCTTAGTTTGGAATGTTTATAACGTGCGTAAGGAGATGAAATAATGGATAGCGTTGTTGGCAAAAAATCCAGCCTGACCTGGGCCGTACACATCTCTTTACTACTATTGGTATTGCTTTGGTTGTTTCCAACGGTGGGGCTGTTGGTATCCTCCTTTCGAACCACTGATCAAATCGCCACTAGCGGTTGGTGGAACTCATTAACCCCCTCCGTGCAGAACTATACGCTGCGCGCAGACCCGCCTGAAAAACAAATCGAAAAAGACGGTAAATTTGTTATTGAAGGAAATTTATTTGATAAGGGTACAGAGGCTGTTATTTCGGTTTGGGGGGTGAGTTCACAAGAAATTAGCACGTACAAAGCAGGCGAAACCGGTGAGCTACGAGACGGCGGGACGGTGATGGTAGCGCCCAATGGTGACTACCGAATGGAAAATATCGAAGCCTTTGATGGTCGACGGGGGCAGCGCTTATTTGTCACCGCCGAAACGCCGCCGGAATTTACCACTAATAACTACGAAAGCATGCTGCTGGATGAGAACAATAACGAGGGGATGGCGAAAGCGTTTTTTAACACGCTAACGGTGACCATCCCTGCGACTATTATTCCCATCTTAATCGCCGCCTTTGCCGCCTATGCATTGGCATGGATGGACTTTCCGGGCCGCGCGCTGTTGGTGGCGTTTGTGGTAGGTTTATTAGTTGTGCCATTGCAACTTGCACTGATCCCACTATTGAAATTTCACAACGAGATTGGCTTAGGCAAGGGGTACGTGGGCGTTTGGCTCGCCCATACTGGGTTTGGGCTCCCGCTGGCCATTTATCTCTTGCGAAATTATATGGTAGGGCTGCCGCGCGATATTATTGAAAACGCCAAGGTGGACGGTGCGACTGATTTTCAGATTTTCATCAAGATCATTCTACCTCTGTCTTTTCCCGCACTGGCGTCTTTTGCCATCTTCCAATTCCTGTGGACGTGGAACGACCTGCTAGTGGCGCTGGTGTTTCTGATCGACTCCACGGGTGAAACCACCGTAATGACCAAGCAGATTGTTGAGCTATTAGGCACGCGGGGTGGAAATTGGGAGGTGTTAGCGACCGCAGCGTTTGTGTCCATTGCCGTACCGATAGCGATGTTCTTTATGATGCAAAAGTATCTGGTACGTGGCTTGTTGGCAGGTTCGGTCAAATAAGGCTTGAGTAACCGCACACTTGGGCTGAGTGCTCAACACGGTATTTGAATGACGACAGTCAAATACGTAAAAACGATTTAGAATGAGGGATGTGATTCATGGCTGAGCTGAAACTAACCAATGTTGGCAAAACATATGGCGGCAAAATAGAAGTACTCAAAGACATTAACCTAGACATAAAGACGGGTGAGCTGATTGTCTTTGTTGGTCCTTCGGGTTGCGGTAAGTCGACTCTACTTCGAATGATCGCGGGTTTAGAAACCATCACTGACGGTGACTTTTATATCGATGGGGAGCACATGAACAATGTGCCGCCTGCGCAGCGTGGCATCGCCATGGTGTTTCAGTCCTACGCGCTGTATCCGCACATGACGGTGCGCGACAATATGTCTTTTGCGTTAAAGATCGCTAAGAAAACACCGGCCGAAATTGAAGCCGCCGTGAGTAAAGCGGCCAAAACCCTACAGCTTGATGAGTACTTAGACCGACTCCCTAAAGAGTTGTCTGGTGGTCAGCGTCAGCGGGTGGCAATCGGTCGTTCTATTGTGCGTGACCCCAAGGTTTATCTGTTCGATGAGCCCTTATCTAACTTAGATGCGGCCCTGCGCGTGGCCACGCGAATTGAAATTGCCCAGCTTAAAGAAAGCATGCCAAACTCAACCATGGTGTATGTGACGCACGACCAAGTTGAGGCGATGACCCTTGCCACGCGCATTGTCGTACTGGCCAATAAAGGCATTGCGCAGGTGGGTAGCCCGTTAGATTTATACGAACGTCCTGAAAATGAGTTCGTTGCGCAATTTATTGGTTCTCCCGCCATGAACCTACTGCCGGGTGAAGTAGTAGAAACTGGCGCGATGACCAAAGTTAAGGTTCATCAGGGAGGCGGGGTTATCGAAACCAATATCCCGACCCAAGCCGACCAATTGGGTTTAAGTGTTAATGTTGGCATTCGTCCAGAGGATATGTTGCCTAACGACTCAGATAACTATGCGTTTGAAGGCAAAATAGAGATTTCAGAGGCATTAGGTGAGGTAACGCAGGTGTACTTTGCCAAGCCAAACAAAGACGATAATCCTATCATTGCGAAATTACCGGGCATTCATCGTGACGTGCGCAATAACGACATGCGCCTCTCGGCAGAGCCTTCTAAGATTCACTTGTTTTCAAAAGGTCAGTCATTATTGTATAGCTGATATACAATGGCGGGCATGACAGCAATCAATCAACATACCCTCGCGCAACCGTTAACATTTCCCTGTGGGGTGACGGTGCGCAACCGCATACTAAAGTCCGCGATGAGTGAGCAGTTGGGTGACAAAGCTCACAACCCTAAACCCGGACTAGAAACCGTCTACCGGATGTGGGCGGAGGGTGGTTTGGGCCTTTCTGTGACGGGCAATATTATGGTTGATCGCACCGCATTGGGCGAACCTGCCAACGTGGTACTAGATGAGCAGAGTGACTTAAGCCTGTTTAAACGCTGGGCTGAGGCGGGTAAAACCGGCGGCAGCGCTATTTGGGCGCAGCTTAATCACCCCGGTAAACAAATCCCCAATTTCTTAAATAAACAGCCCGTTGCACCCTCCGCCATTCCGTTAACCGGTGGCGTGGAAAAAGGCTTTAACTGCCCACGTGCGCTAACGGATAATGAGATTAAAGTCATTATTACGCGGTTTACCACCGCAGCTAAACTGGTAAAAGCCGCCGGGTTTGATGGCGTGCAAATCCATGGGGCGCATGGTTATTTGGTGAGTCAGTTTTTATCCCCAAGGCATAACCAGCGTACCGATCACTGGGGTGGGGATAGCGCACGACGCATGAATTTTTTGCGCGAGCTGTATCTTGCTATTCGTGCTGAAGTGGGGGATGAGTTTCCCGTTGGTATTAAGCTAAACTCCGCTGACTTTATGAAAGATGGGTTTAGTGAAGCTGAATCCATGGCGGTGGTTAAAGCGCTGGAGGCGATGGGCATCGACCTGATTGAAATTTCTGGTGGCACTTACGAAAGCCCGTCGATGATGGGGCATAAAGTTGCGGCAAGCACTCGCCAGCGTGAAGCGTACTTTTTGGCCTATGCTGAAAGCCTGCGTGAGCATGTTAAAACACCGCTGGCGGTGACCGGTGGTTTTCGAAGTAGTCAGGCCATGCGCGATGCCATTGCCTCTGGTGCGACGGATATGGTGGGCCTTGCAAGGCCATTGGCCGTGGTGCCTGACATGCCCAATAGAGTGCTGGCAGATGCTGATTACCGGATAACATTGCCTGAGCCGACGACGGGTAAAAGAAGTATTGATAAGATGGTAATGCTTGGGTTGACGTGGTTTGAAACGCAGATTCACCGGATGGCCAAAGGTAAGCAGCCGGATGAGAAATTATCTGCGTGGGTGACGGTATTGCATACGTTGTGGAGTGCTGGGGTATCTGCGTTTAAGCAGCGTCGGGCTTAGGTGATTCTGGCTACGCTGCCGATCCGATGACAATCGCTGGCAGGCTGAACTCCCAAAATGGTTATTAATTGGCTAATCAGCCAAAATACTGATACTTTACTTATAAGCCCATCCCACTCTATCTATACAAACGATCTACAGTGAATTTCATATGCAAATCAGCAACTTTGAGTTTCTACGCCCTGAAAATGAAGCACTTGCAAATTTAGGCTCTTTGGCTGAATCAGTATTATTTATAGATCCAGGTAGCGCGCTGACACGCTTAAGAGCGTTTGCTGAAGAAGCGACTAAAAGCATTTATAAAGAAGAAATTCTTCCACGCTCACCAACCGCCACCTTCAACGAACTTTTAAACAACTCTACATTCAAAAGCTGTGTCTCCACTTCCTTGTTACACCAAATCAACTATTTAAGATTTCAAGGTAACGAAACGGCCCACGGTGCAGAAGGCAAACTTCGCGATGCACAAGTTGCGATGGGGACCGCACACCAGCTTGCTATGTATATGGGAATGAAACACTACGGTAAGCGTAAAGAAACCATTCCAGAATTTATCGACGTAAAAGACCCTACTGAAGAACTCAAACAACTAAAGAAAACAGCAAGTACCTACAAAGCAGAACTAAAAAAACAAGAAGAAGCAAACCAAGCATTAATCAACCAGCTAGAAACCGAGCGTACTAAGCGAAGTGAACAACATAGCCCACCCGCTAAACCTGATGCACAAAAGCGTCGTCAACAAAGTGAACAAGTCGGTAACTCACTACAATGGAGTGAAGCCAAAACTCGTACTTTACTTGTCGACACCATGCTCACCGCCTGCGGCTGGGATATTAAAAACCCATCGCAAGTGGGTATTGAAGTCGAAGTAAAATTTCCTGATAACGTCTCAGGCAAAGGCTATGCCGACTACGTACTTTGGGGAGAAGACAACCAGCCACTGGCCGCAATCGAAGCAAAGAAGTCAGGGGAAATAAACCTACAGGCCGGACGTGAACAAGCTCGCTTATATGCCGACTCGTTAGAAAGCATGGGGTATAACCGTCCTGTTATTTTCTATACCAATGGCTATGAAACCTTTATCTGGGATGACAAGCAATACAACAGCTATCGCCAAATTTATGGTTTTTACAGCAAAGACAGTCTCGAATATTTGATATACCAACGGCAATACAGAGTGGCCGAGTTAGAACGTCATAACCCTGTGCTGAGTATTGCTGATCGCCCCTATCAAATAGAAGCGATTAAAACTGTTGCCAAGCACTTTCAAAGCCAACACCGTAAAGCGTTAATAATCCAAGCAACCGGCACAGGAAAAACCCGTGTTGCTATTGCACTGTCAGAACTACTACTACGCACAAGCTGGGCTAAGCGCGTTCTGTTTTTATGTGACCGTAAAGAACTCCGTAAACAAGCAGATGAAGCCTTTGGAACATACTTAGGGACTGAAACACGCTGCGTCATTGGCTCATCTAATCAAGTCGATCAAAACGCACGCATTTATGTCGCCACTTATCCGGGAATGATGAATCGTTTTGCACAGCTTGACGTTGGCTTCTTTGACCTAATTATTGCTGATGAATCTCATCGAAGTATCTACAATAAATACGGTGACCTATTTGCCTACTTTGACTCACTGCAACTTGGCCTGACCGCAACCCCCGTCAAGTTTATTAGTCGTAATACTTTTGGCATGTTCGACTGCAAAGATAAAGACCCGACCTTTGAGTACAGCTTAACCGATGCTTTAACAAACGCACCGCCCCATCTTGCTGACTACCGTGCCAAAGACCTAACCACAGACTTTCTTCGTGACGGCATTCACTACAACGATCTCAATGACGAGCAGCGACAACAACTCGAAGAAGATCTAGGTGAAGAGCGCGCCAAGAACACCACCATTGCTGGCAAAGACATAGGCCGTAAAATATTCAGTGATACGACGGATAAAATCATCCTAGAAAACTTGATGACCAACGGCATCAAAGATGCAACCGGTTCGCTCGTCGGCAAAACAATTATCTTTGCACAGCGCCAAGACCACGCCGAACAGCTCGAAAAAATGTTTATTGAAGACTATCCACAATACGGCAGTAAAGTATGTAAAGTCATACACAACAAAATACCCAAGGTAGAAAGCCTGCTCAAAGAGTTTAAAAAGAAAGACAATGACTTCCGCATAGCCATCTCAGTCGACATGATGGATACGGGTATTGACGTACCAGAAATTGTTAACCTCGTTTTTGCCAAGCCCGTACGCTCTTGGGTGAAGTTTTGGCAGATGATTGGTCGTGGCACTCGACTTTGCGAAAATCTATTCGGACCTGGTAAAAACAAAAAAGAGTTTCTGGTATTTGACCACTACGGCAACTTCGACTTTTTTAATGAAGAATACAAAGAACCGGAAGATATCCATAGTAAGTCGCTGTTACAAACCAGCTTTGAAGCTAGACTAGAACTCATGCTTACCGCGTTAAAAGCAAACCATGCTGAAGGTTTTGATGCAGCGCTGGCGTTACTTAAAGCAGATATCAACGATCTACCCGATGACAGTATCGCCGTAAAACGTCAACTCCGTGTAGTCAAGCAACTCCAAGAGACTGACCTGCTGC
>ENA-ORXT01001569-ORXT01001569.1-marine-metagenome-genome-assembly--contig:-NODE-1569-length-30276-cov-6.698930_pt1 | contig 30276 bp, 31 predicted proteins | sample MGYA00237868_ERZ511482 | MGnify/ENA metagenome assembly ERZ511482 | reverse complement strand
CGATCCACCCTCCCGGGCGTCGTGTCCGAGGCTCCCGACATGAGCGACGTGATCGGTCAGCCGGCCGCGCGACGCGCCGTCGAGATCGCCGCCGCCGGCGGGCACGCGCTGCTGCTGCACGGTGCGCCCGGTACCGGCAAGTCCATGCTGGCGCGCCGCCTGCCGGGACCGTGCCCGCCGCTGAGCGAGGCCGAGGCACTGGAGCTCGCCTCGATCCGTTCGGTGGCGGGGTTGGCCGCGCGCACGGTCGACCGGCACGTGCGCGCGTACCGGGCGCCCCGTCACACGGCGTCCGCCGTGGCGCTGGTGGGGGGCAGTTGTGGGTTTGCAGATTCAATGCGACTCGCGCGAACATCACGAGAGCCTCAGCCAGACGACCCTCCGTGGATGCGCAGGCGCCATGCTCCCGGCAGTCTCCCTGCCGGTGTCGTCCAAGCCCATCGAGCGCTCGATCAGCATCGATACCGGACTGCCCGAAACCGACGCTGCCGGCGCCCCGGCCGAATGGGTGGCGTGGGGCTGCCACGGGTTCCTCGGAAACACCGACGCCCCCTCCCAGACCGATGCGCGCGCCGCGTTCCGTCGTCTCGGTAACGGCGAAATCTACGAGCAGGTGCTCCAGACGGTGCCGGCCGCCGCTCTCGGGCTGATACCGCCCGGTTCGGTCTGGCAAGGAAACCGCTCCGAGCGTCAGGCCGTGCTCACGACCCGTACCTTCGACGTCGACCACGCAGAGGGGCACTGGTCGTTCACCTCCTTCGCGAAAGCCGCGCGGGTCGCGAATCTTCTGTGCCGCAGCTCGCGCGTCTGACGACTATATGGGCGATCAGTTTCGGGGCGCCATGGGTACCCGCCAAGACGCCGATGGCCTTACCCTGATATCAAGCACAACATCGCAAGGACGCGATCGTGTCGTTCGCATCGCCCGCCGGCAGCGACGCCGGCTCCGGAAGTGGCGCGCCCGGGTGCGCGCGCCATCGCCCCGAGCAGACCCCGAGCAGACCCTCCTCTACCGTCTCGTCGAGGAGCACTACCCCGTTTTCAAGGCGCATCTCGCGGCACGGGGATCGACCCTGCCGCGGCACGTCGCGCGCGAGTTCGAGGACTTTCTCGCCTGCGGGCGGCCTGGGCGGCCCCACTTGAGCACGGGTTCCTGCGCGTTGCCTGCGACGGCTGCCGCGCCGAGCACCTCGTCGCCTTCAGCTGCAAGCGGCGAGGCTTCTGCCCCAGCTGCGGGGCGCGGCGCATGGCTGAGAGCGCAGCCCTCCTCGTCGACGAGGTCCTGCCCGCCCAGCCAGTTCTCCAGTGGGTACTGAGCGTGCCCTACGCGCTTCGGTTCCTGTTCGCCAACGAACCGGCGATCATGGGCGCGGTGCTCGGCATCGTCCATCGCTGCCTCGCCGCGCACCTGATCGGCAAGGCGGGGCTCTCGCGCAAGCGCGCGCAGACGGGCGCGGTGACGCTGATCCAGCGCTTCGGCGGCGCGCTGAACCTCAACGTGCACTTTCACATGCTTGTCCTCGACGGCGTCTACGTCGAGCGTCCCGACGGCACGCTGCGCTTTCGCCGCGTGGCGGCGCCGACGAGCGCCGAGCTGAACGATTTGACCACCTCTCTCGCGCACCGCATCGGCCGCTTCCTCGAGCGCCGTGGCCTCATCGAACGCGACGCCGAGAACGCCTGGCTCGTCGGCGACGACGATGTCGAAGCCGCTGCGCTTTTACGCCCTTCGGGTGCGAGCAACTGCGCGCTGCCTCGATCACCTATGCGATGCCAACCGTCAGACGCAGGCGGAACAGACCGCGCCCAAGCGGCGCAGCGCGATCGGCTGCACCCGGAGGGCATAGAGGCACAACGCCTGCGACGCGTCTTCGGCATCGACATCGAGCGCTGCGCGGCTTGCGGTGGGAGGCTTCGGGTCATCGCCTGCATCGAGAACCGTGACGTGATCGAGACGATCCTTGCGCACCTTCGGCGACGCACGAGCGGTTCTTCGGGTTCCGGCTCCGCGGCCCAAGCGCATGGGCCGCCCTGTCGCGCCCCGCCGTCCACCTCGCCTCTCGGCTGAGGCGCTCGGCTGACGCGCTCGGGCGCGCGCCGCTGACGCTCGGACCAAGACCCACCCCTGCAGCACCGAGGGCAGCGCCGAGCCGCCGCCTCGGCCCGACCCTGCGCGCGCCGCGCCGGGGCGAGCAGGGCGCGGCACCGCTCGGGGCGATTCGCCCCGCTTTCGCCTCCCCAGCCGCCCCCGGCGCGGCGACTCCTCGGCCCCGCGGCGCGCCCCGAGAGCTTCCTTGTGTGCTCAACGGCGCGCTGCAGCGCCACGACGGCGCCTCGAGGCCGAGACAGAACGCCCTTTATCCTTCCTATACTCAGGACAACGCCGGGGCTTCCACGGGGCAAACCCGGTGGTCCACATGCGCGCATTCCGGCGAACCCGATCGGTCGCGCCGGGCAGCAAAAGCTTCAACCGGGTGCGGCTGCCCTGTTCCACGCTGCGATCCTCCCCGTCACCGCCGCCCCGGACCGCGTCATGCTCGATCTCTGGTACGCCAACGCCGTCGTCTATTGCCTGGACGTCGAGACCTTCCGTGACGGCAACGGCGATGGCGTCGGCGATTTCGCCGGCCTGACCCGATCGCTCGATCACCTCGAGCGCCTCGGCGTCGACTGCCTGTGGCTGAACCCGTTCTACCCGACCCCCAACCGCGACAACGGCTACGACATCAGCGACTTCTACGGCGTCGATCCGCGCCACGGCACGCTCGGGGACTTCGTCGCGTTCATGCACGCGGCCAGGGACCGCGGCATGCGCGTCATCGTCGACCTGGTGGTCAACCACACCTCGGTCGATCACCCCTGGTTCCGGTCCTCGGCCGCCTCGAAGGATTCTGCGTACCGCGACTGGTACGTCTGGAAGGACGAGGAGCCGGAGGACAAGGCCGATGGCATCATCTTTCCGGGCGAGCAGGACGCCTGCTGGACCCGGCACGACACCACGGGCGCGTGGTACCTGCACCGCTTCTACGAGCACCAGGCCGACCTGAACGTCGCCAACCCCGCGGTGCGCGAGGAGATCCAGCGCATCATGGGCTTCTGGCTGCAGCTGGGCGTGTCGGGCTTTCGGGTGGACGCGGTCCCGTTCCTGATCGAGTACAAGGGCCTCACCGACATTCCCGACGGGCGCGAGGACCCGTACGTCCTGCTCGACGAGATGCACGCGTTCATGGAGTGGCGCCGCTCCGAGGCGATCCTGCTGGCCGAGGCGAACGTGGAGTACGGGACGGCACCCGAATTCTTCGCCGGAGGCGATCGGATGCAACTGGTATTCGATTTCATCGGCAACCAGGCGACCTGGCTGGCGTTCGCTCGCGACGATGCCGCCCCCATCGCGAAGGCGTTGCGCGAGCGCCCCGTGCCCGAGGGCGCGGGGCAGTGGGCGACGTTCCTTCGAAACCACGACGAACTGTCGCTGGACAAGCTCGACGATCCGGTCAGGGAGGAGGTGTACGCCGCCTTCGGCCCGTCGGAGGGCATGCAGGTGTACGGCCGTGGACTGCGCAGACGCCTTGCACCGATGCTCGACGGTGATCCCGAGCGGCTCGCCCTGGCCTTCTCGCTGCTGTTCGCGCTGCCCGGCACCCCGGTCCTCTGGTACGGCGACGAGATCGGGCTCGGCGAGAACCTCGGGCTGGACATGCGCAATGCCGTGCGTTGTCCGATGCAGTGGCATGCCGGCCCGGGAGCGGGCTTCTCGAACGCCGATCCCGGGGACTTCGTGCGCGCGCTCGCCGACGGTGACGGGTTCGGACCCGATGCGGTGAACGCGGCGGATCAGTGGGCCGATTCCGGTTCGCTGCTGAACACCGTGCGAGCGCTCGCGACGCTTCGACGCACGGCTGTCGAGATCGGCCGAGGCGAGATGCGCGTTCTCTCACCGAAGGATGGCGATGCGGGCGACGGTACCGGGCTGCTGGTGCTCGAATCCGCATGGCGTGGCACGCGTACCGTGACGGTTCACAACCTGTCCACGAAAGCGCTTCGCTGGCGTGTCGAGGGCATCGAGTCACCGCTCTACCGCCATCTGGCAAGCGAGGGCGTCGAATCGGCGCGCAGCATTCCCGACGGTGCCGAGGTTGCACTTCCATCGCGAGGGTGGTTGTGGGCACGCTCGGAGGCCTAGGGCGATGATCGTCTTCAGCCGCTGCCGCCTGTCGGGAAGCCGCTCGTGAGCGTCTCGCGCGAGCCGCTCTGGTGGCGCGATGCGGTCATCTACCAGGTGTACCCGCGAAGCTGGCAGGACGCCTCCGGGGACGGGGTCGGTGATCTGGCCGGCATCCGCTCCCGGCTCGATCACCTGGTCGAGCTCGGCATCGACGTGCTGTGGGTCTCGCCGTTCTACCCCTCGCCGATGAAGGACTTCGGCTACGACGTGAGCGACTACCGCGGCATCGACCCGCTGTTCGGCACCATGGCGGACTTCGAGGCGTTGCTCGCGGCGGTGCACGTGCGCGGGCTGAAGCTGCTGATGGACTTCGTGCCGAACCATTCCTCGACCGAGCACCCGTGGTTCGTCGAGTCGGCCGCCTCGCGGGACAACCCGAAGCGGGACTGGTACCTGTGGCGCGATGCCGCACCGGACGGCGGTCCGCCGACCAACTGGATGAGCTCGTCGGGCGGTTCGGCCTGGCAGTGGCACGAGCCGACCGGGCAGTACTACCTGCACCAGTTCCTGCCCGAGCAGGCCGACCTGAACTGGCGCAACCCCGACGTGCGGGACGCGATGCTGGACGCGATGCGCTTCTGGTTCGACAAGGGCGTCGACGGGTTCCGGCTCGACGTGGTCTACCACGCGATCGTCGACGAACGCTTTCGCGACGATCCCGCGAATCCGGACTTCGATCCCGAACTCCAGCCGTCCTTCTCGGCGGTCGTGCCGACGTACTCGACCGACCGTCCCGAGGTCATGCCGCTGGTCATCGAGCCGATGCGCGCGCTCGCCGACGAATGCGGCGAACGCCTGCTGGTGGGCGAGATCTACCTGCCGCCCGAGAAGCTGGTGCGCTACCACGGCGAATCCCCCGCCGCCGGCGTGCAGCTGCCGTTCAACTTCCAGCTGGTGTTCGCCGACTGGCGCGCCGCACCGCTCGCGACGTTGATCCGTCGCTACGAGGCGCTGATCCCGCCCGGCGAATGGCCCAACTGGGTGCTTGGCAACCACGACCAGAGCCGCATCGCCTCGCGCATCGGTCCCGCCCGCGCACGGCTCGCCGCCATGTTGCTGCTGACCCTGCGCGGCACGCCGACCCTCTACCAGGGCGACGAGCTCGGCATGACCGACGTCGACATCCCGCCCGATCGGGTGCGCGATCCGTGGGAGGTGAACATGCCGGGCAAGGGCGAGGGCCGCGATCCGGTGCGCACGCCCATGCGCTGGGACGCGACGCCCAACGGCGGCTTCTGTCCCGAGAGCGTGGAGCCGTGGCTGCCGATGGGCGATGACGTGGAGAGCGTCAACGTGGCCGTCGAGCGCGAGGACCCGGGTTCGATGCTCGCGCTGCACCGAACCCTGCTCGCCCTGCGTCGTGAACGGTGCTTGCTCGGTACCGGCGATTACGCAAGTATCGGGACGCAGGGCGATGCGCTGGTGTTCGAGCGGGTGCACGGCGATGAACGAACGCTGGTCGCGCTCAACTTCGGCTCCTCGCCCGGTACGGTGCGGGTGCCGGAGGCGATGCGTGCGCTGTGCACCGCATCCGGTGCGGCCATCGACATCGTGGGCGGCCGGCTCGAACTGGCCGCCCACGAGGGTGTCGTGGTCGCGCTTCGGGAAGCGGGTGGCGCATCGAGCTGAGAACCGCGATGGGCGCACCCGATGGAGCGCACCGGACGGACCGTGCCGGGCGGACCGTACAGCCGTGCCCTCGGATCAGCTCCCGCCCCGCAGACTCGGCAGGACGTGCTCGCCGAAGGCATCGATGAACGCTTCCTGATTGGTCGCGACGTTGTGGAAGATCAGCTCGTCCACGCCGCAGGCGACGTACTCTCGCGCCCACTCCGCGTGCTGCTCCAGCGAGGTCGATACGCGGACCGTCCGATCGAGATCCCGCGTGGTCATGTAGGCCGCCGCCTCCTCGAACTGCTTCGGGGTGGGGATTTCCCACACGACCTGACCCACGACGAGATTGGTGCCCCAGGTGTGCAGCGCATCCTCGCGCAGCGCCCTCTCCTCGCGCCCCCAGGCAAGCTTCATCTGGCACACCACCGGCTTGCCCTCGCCACCGCCCTCGCGAAACGCCTCGATCACCCGCGTCAGGTCGTCCTCCGGTCCGCCGCACAGCGTCAGCAGGCCGTCCGCCCAGGAGCCCAGCCAGCGCGCGGTCGCCGGACTGACGGCGGCGCCGAAGATCAGCGGCGGCGTCTCGGGCCGCGTGTAGAGCTTGACCTCCTCCATCATCACCCGGCCGTGGTGGGTGACCGTCTCGCCCGCCCACAACCGTCGCATCAGCCCGCAGCACTCCTCCAGCTTGACGTTGCGCTCGGCCTTGACCGGCCAAGGCATGCCCATGGTCGCCTCGTTGAGACGCTCTCCGGACCCCAGGCAGCAGTCGAGGCGTCCCGGGAACATGTACCGGGTCGTGGCCATGGCCTGGGCGAGGATGGCCGGGTGGTAGCGGTAGCCGGGACAGGATACCGAGCGGAAGTCGAGCGTGGTCACCTGCATCGCCGCGCCCAGCCAGGTCCACAGGAAGCCTGCGTGCCCGGGACGTTCGTTCCAGGGGTGCAGGTGGTCGGAGGCGGTGCAGACCTCGAAGCCCGCCGCCTCGGCGCGCTGTACCCAGGCGAGCAGGTCCTTCGGATCGAACTGCTCGTGGCTGACGTGGTAGCCGTAGCGCGTCATGGTCGGTCTCGCGGGTTGCGTCCGGATCGAGGTGCGACGTGTCGCCTGCGAAGGTACCGCCCCGATGCGCCGCGCGCGCGCCGTGGGCGACGGCCCTGCAGCATCTTCCCGTCCGCCTGCCCGCTCACCTGCCCGGCCAGCGACTGCGCGCAGGTGAACCCGACCAGCACCACGAACAGGGCCTACGGCACGACCACCCCGCTGCGCGCCTGGCGCTCGCCCACGCTCCGCAGGAGGACCAAGTGCCCCGAACGGGATCAGGCACCTCGCATGGGTGGCGAAGAGTGGAATCCGACCGTGCCGTCCGGGTCAAGGGCCTGTGTGTAGGCCAGTTTCTCCAGCACCGTCGGCCGGAGCTCGCAGCGATTGCCCTCGCCCCCGCCGAACCGCAGCCGGCGACCGTCGCGATCCACCTTGACGATGTCCATGTCGACGCAGTCGGCCTCCTGGAACGGCGGTCCGGACACTCAGCCGGCGATCTCCACCGCCACGCCGATCTGCAGCGGGCAGCTCTCCAGACCGATCGCCCTCCACAGGTCCGGGGCGTCGACGAAGACCGTCACCTCCGAGCGATCGTTGACCAGATCCACCGACAGGACACCGTCGATGCCGGGTGCTGCACCGTTCACCGTGTACGGCCCGCTGGGGGCGTAGGCGAACAGCGGCGTCGATGCCTCGGGGTTGGCGTGCGCCTCGACGGTCAGGCTCTCGCCATCCTCGGTGAACACCACCGTGCGACGGATGAACGCGGTGGCCGAGCCGTCCGGCAAGGGCAGCTCGGTGATCGGGACACGCCAGGTACCGGGCAGATCCGCGGAACGTGTGCCGGCATCGTCCGCATCGTCGGAGCAGGCTGCCGCAAGGGCCTGTGAAGGAATAAAGGGTACATCCTGCCGGTCCTGTGCGTTTGTCCCGCAAGGCGCTGCGAACGAGGGTAGCAGGGCTACCCGAGCGAGCAGCAACGCCGCGGGACGAACGCACAGGACCGGCCCGCAGGGTCGCTTCGCAGGGCGCGCCATCCGTTGTTGCTCGTCGGTCGCTTGGCCCTGCCAAGCTCCACTCCTCGCGCCTAGGCTGACACGCCCTGCGAAGCGACAGGATGCACCCTTTATAGTCCCCCGATAGGGGATCCGTAAAACCCACGCCTTCAGGCGGCGGGCCCTATCCATACCGAGAGCAGGTGTGCTTTGAGTTCGAGAGCAAGGTGAGAAGGCATGATCCGCAATCGGCTGCATAGCCGATCGATCCGGCTTCAGCCGTAACCCGAAGCCACCGGCTTTAGCCGGTGGTTGTTCACACAGCTTCTAACTAAAAAATCTCATTTTAATATACAGAAAATTATAAAAATGAAATCTGAAACGAGAAACCCTCCACCTACGAAAGCGGATGCCCTCACAAAGAAGGACAACAGAGAAGCGCTCGGAAGTGCAGCTAAAACTCTAACTAGTCGGCTAGTAACCGCAATTGGAGGAATTGCTCTGAGTTTGGTAGTTGGAAACGAACTTGGAGCTAGCGGACTAGGAACTTTAATGCTCGGCATATCGGCTGTGGTCGGGGCTGCCACCTTGGCACGACTAGGTACCGATCAACTTATCTTGCGAGACGGAAGCATTTATATAAAGACCGGGTCAGCATCATGCTATCGAGGACTGCGTCGTCTCACTATTTTTATATCAGAAACGATATCGATTATTCTGGCAACGCTAGGAATAATATTTAGCGAACCGATAGCGTCAACACTTCTCGGAGAGAAATACTCGATAGAATTGATAGTAAGCTTCTCAATTTCATTGCCGTTTTACACTGCGATCTATAATCAGGCCGCGTGGATAAAGGCGTTTCGCCAACCAGCTGTAGCGCCACTACTCGAGACTGGATCAATCTCATTCTTCGTGGCAGCCTTCCTCATGCTGTCTATTGCTGCTGGAGTTGGTATCGATGTAACGTTTGTATCATTTTTATTTCCGTTCTCAGCGATATTAACTTCATTATTCGGGTGGTTTTATTTGTGCCGTATAGAAAAAATAATTATTTCAAAGACCACTAACTATCCCACATACAACCTGGAAAAGCTCAAAAGCCTACCAGACTACTTTGCTGTCTCACTCGCGACTTATGCAATCGGTTGGGCACCGATACTTGTGCTCGGAGCACACTCAGACGATACTTCCGCTGGTCTATTTGCCGCTGCGTACAGAATAGCTTTCACTCTAAATTTCGTCTTGACAGCATTCAACAGCGTGCTAGCACCAAAGATCTCTTACCTATTTCACAAAAACGATATGCGGCGCCTTGAGATAGCGATTGTTACGTCGGCAAGACACGGAATAATAATGTGCGCACCCTTCGCACTATTGTTAATAATATACCCAGAAAAAATACTAATTTTATTTGGCGAAGATTTCGCAGAGGCGTCCGTTACGCTAGTCATTCTAACGATATCGCAAATAGTAAACCTAATGACTGGATCCGTAGGATTTCTTCTGAATATGACGGGGAATCAGAAGACACTGAGAAAATGCTCAGTAAGATCAGCGGTTATGTTAGCAGTTTTGCTTGCACTGTTAGTGCCGAATCTTGGCATAATCGGCGCAGCTCTAGCAACAGCAGCATCTTCGATATTCTTGAACAGCAGCGCTACTTACTTTGCATTCAAGCTGACAGGTATCCGAGCCGTCCCTGGTTGGAGCACCACCGATCGCTACTTAACGAAAAGAAAAAATAAAACACCATGATAAAAAATAAAAGTTTCAGCTTTTTTATTGTTGGGGCTCCGAAATGTGGCACCACCGCTTTAGCAGAGCATATCTCAAGCCATCCCGATGTGCATATACCAGCAATAAAGGAGCCACATTTCTTCTGTACGGACTTCGAAAAGTATAGGCGAATAAAAACACTCACTGCTTATCAGAATTTGGCGGACGCAGCTCCTCACGGAACCAGCCTTGTGGGAGAGGCATCAGTTTGGTATCTGTACTCAAAAGTGGCTTGCAAAAAAATTCACGAATATAATCCAAACGCCAAAATTATAATTATGATCCGAGACCCTGCGACCATGCTTCCTTCGCTACACGGGCAATTGCTTTTCTCTGGCCGGGAAGACATTGAAGATTTTCAAACAGCATACAATTCATCAGCATGCCGACGCAAGAACCAGAAAGTACCAACTAACTCGATTGAACCATCGCACTTATATTACGATCAAATATGTCGCTATCACGAGCAGATCTCTAGATATTATGAATTATTCGACCCGGAAAATATTAAGATAATAGTATACGAGGAATTTTTTGAAGCCCTCGATAGCGGCATTCGAGATATTTTACAATTTCTTAAGCTAAGCCAAAATATGCGAATCCAGACTAAAAAAATCAACCCGGCCAGGCGCCATCGGTTCCCCGCACTATCACATTTTATAATGCGCCCACCAAACGAACTCGCTCACCTCAAGGCTTCACTGCGTCGCTTTCTACCACCCAAGTACGCCTCTCCGATTCGAGCGGTTTATTCCGCACTCAGCACTCCCAACAAACAAAGACCACCACCACGAAATCTTATAAACCAAATTACCTCAAACTATAGCGAAGACAAATCAAGGCTACAGTCGTTCCTAGGGCGAGACATAAACACGTGGACACAATAGATGCGATTTAATAACAACCAAGTTAAAAGAGAACGGTTCTTCTGGTCCTATTATACGGCGATATCTTTAATCGCCGCTGTTGTGTTGCTGCAGGTGAATATTATACTGCAAAGCCTAGTGTTCTTCGTACTGGTCTTCGTAGCAATGCATCGGTCCCAACGATACGGAATTTCCCATCCAATATCCTGGTTCAGTATATTCTTCTACTTGTACGCCGTAAGCTATCCGCTCCTGATGTTAACATTGGGACCAAGCAACGTAGTGCTTGAACGTGCAATTCCACTGAATATCACTGCTTATTGTGCATTCATCTTGCCTTCCGCGTTCCTTACTCCATTTGGAATTCGCCTCCCGCACTCGACGATGAGTCCAGCTTCACTGCGTATCGTATGTTACGCGATACTAAGCATTTGCTGCATCCTTATTATCTATATAGTTAGCTCTGGAATCTCTTCCAAACGCGAGTTCATTGACACGCTAGGTGGTTCTACCATAGGCTCTTTGTACGCGATGTTCTCTTTTGCTGCGCTGGCTTTCTCTACCTACGTCTTAAGCACAGCGCGCCATACAGCGGCCGGTGAAAAATCAATAACCGTTTTTAGCTTTCTTGGGCTCGCTACTTTTCTTGTGCTCGTAGTTGGATTTGGGGTCACAGGAGAACGAGATTACATATTTAGATTTTTACTATTCTCTTTTTTATTGTACTTTTCAGCGCAGTACAGACAAAAATATCGATCGTACTACCTAATACTCGCTGCTCTAAGCCTTTACATTATACTCCCGTTCTCACAGGCCGCAAAGTCGTTTCTTCTGTCAGGCGGCATTGACTACACGGGTTTTTCAATTGAAGGGATATTTAAAAACGAATTCTCTTCTGCCGGAAGAAATCTGCACTACGTTATGCTGAGAGAGATAACTGGATTTAACGGTGAAACGATTATCTGGGACCTGAAAAGATTTGTCGGTCAATCTGAAAGCACAGGCGCTTGGTTTAATTCAGAAGTTAGAAATTTGTTCGGAGATGGCGGTACATCAGGATGGGGGTTCTCTCTTGCCGCGGAAGGATATATAAACTTTGGCTACGTGGGACCAGCTATGATCATGTTTGCACTGGGATTGGTCACTGCACATCTTCATTCGTTTGCAAGAAAGTCGGAGCTATGGTTTATATTTTACCTTTCCTACATGCCCATGATGATATATGTGCTGCGTGCAGATTTAGCAAATTATCTTGGGTTAGGGTTTAAGGTGAATTTAGCTATGGTTCTAGTGCTATGGTGCGTGCGTTACTTAGGCGCCTTGTCATCCGCAGGAAATAAGAGAAAAACAAAGAGACGCAGCAGGCCATCATGAGTCACGATAAGAATCCAAAGCAGTCTTCCATTGTTGTTTCTATCGAGCATAAGTTCTTTGAGTGCAATGGGATCACTTACACAGCACTCGCATTTGATTATGAATACTGGAGAACGTACCTAGACTTTTTCGAATCCGTCGTTGTATTCGCACGAGTTTTGCCGGCAGATAAGTTAGAACCATCTTTTAGACGCGCATGTGGGCCTGGGATTGCTTTCTCTCCCTGCCCGTACTATCACGGGCCAAAGCAATTTTTCTGCAAGCTCCCTGCTATCTTGGTTGCTGCGCTCTCTGTTGCATACAGAAACGATAAATTTTTACTGCGAAGCGGGGTTGTTTCCAACATTTTATGGTTATTATTGTTAATACACAGAAAGGATTACGGCTGTGAGTTCACCGGAGATGTAAAGTCGGCGATTCGAGGATTTAGCAGTCAAGTTAACAAGAAAGTTTCTGTCAAGATCGAATTCATCAGCGCTGCACTCCATTTTACTGCTCGCATGCAGGCTAGAAGAGCTATCGCCTGTTCATACGTTAGCAATGCCACTCGAGCACTATATCCAGCACGATCACCAAAATCAGAGTTTGTATTCTCAAGCGTGTCGCTCCCCCCCATAGAATTAAAGAAGAGAAGCCATGTAATTGGCAGCGAGGTGTCGCTTATAACAGTAGGTCGCTTAGAAAATGAAAAAGGACACAGGTACCTGATCGACGCCATTGAAATATTGAATCGGTGCAATAAAGAGATGCGCTTCAAGGTTCTATTTATCGGAGATGGAACTCGTCGTGATGAATTAGTAGCTCATGCAAAAAAAATTGGCATTCAAGCAGATTTTTCAGGAACCGTAACTGACAAAAATTGGATATATCGGGCAGTAGCATCGGCAGACGTATTTGTCCTTCCTTCGCTGTCAGAAGGAATGCCACGTGCACTCATAGAAGCTATTTCTCTGGGAACTCCAGCTCTAGCCAGCTCTGTTGGAGGAGTTGTCGAAGTGTTAGAGCCAGATTTTACTTTCTTAGCAAAAGACGCTGCCAGCATGGCAAATCATATCAATAAGATTGTTAGCGAGTCGGCACAGACGCGCGCATTCAATTCGAATAATATTCTTGCTTCAGTTCGAGAGGCTTATGGAGAGAAACGCATGAAAGACATGAAGACAGAGTTTTGGACCTGTATTAGCAAATGAACCGACTTCAAGCTGAAATAAAATATCAACTACGCTATGCATTGCCCGTTTGGGCGATACAAGTACTGACTAGCTTTTTGCCCGACAATCGTTTATCAATACGCTTTCGTGGAAGTCTAGTTTCATTATTTCTTCCGGGGCGGCCTCCAGCGCTTCTTCTTGGTAGAGATGTTACGCTTCTTTGTATCAATCGGCTTAAAATAAGTAAAAACGTCTATCTTGCAAAGGGTGTTTGGTTAAACGCGATCGGTGACATCACGTTAGAGAGCGAGGTGGTTTTAGGCCCGTATGTAGTGATGTCTTCAAATAACCACGGATTTAAGGATGGATCTGTTTCGCGTGGAGGAGCCCACCCTGCACCCATCTGCATTGGTTTCGGCAGTTGGCTCGCGTCTCATGTGGTAATTGGCGCTGGCGTCACTGTCGGCAGGGGCAACCTTGTCGCGGCGAACTCGGTTGTTACAGCAAGTTCAGTGGATAACGTGGTGCTAGGCGGCGTGCCGGCCCGCATCATCAAAGATCGAGTAGACAACCCATCTGAGGTGCACAGTAAACATGAAGCAGAAAAATAGACATACTAGTTTATGCTTCGTAGTCACTGATGCCCAATCGTTCAATGCTTTGTGCAAGGGGCAGTTCGAGTATTACAAAGAGAATTTTGATGTTGATCTTACCTTTGTATGTGGCGGCTCAGGTTCCGAGATCGACCAGATGCGTATGCGCAATGTTGGTGGAGTCGTAGATTGCGGACTAACACGTCGGCCACAGTTTATCAACGACATCAAAGTGCTTTCTAAGTTAACGTGGATCTTCTACAAAAATCGATTTGATGTTGTTATCTACTCCACGCCGAAGGCGCTTCTTTTAACCAGCATCGCAGCTGCAATAACGCGGCAAAACCACCGAATCGCCCTAATTCGTGGCCGTGTGTACGAAAATAGCCATGGAGTCAAGAGACTTGCTTGGTCGTTGGCAGACAGACTATCTATAGCACTCTCACACAAGACTATTTTCATCTCTAGATCACTGCTTGACGCATATTTATCGGACAAAATCGTAGAAAAGAATCGGGGTGTTGTAGTTGGGAAAGGGTCCTCGGGAGGAGTTTCGCTAAATCGTTTCTTTCCTAGAGCTGACCGTAATATTTCATTGCGGGGAAAGCTCAGGATACCAGCTGATGCGTTTGTGGTGCTTTCGGTCGGTCGTCTGTGCCTGGACAAAGGCGTAAAAGATCTTGAAGAAATAATTCTTCTCACGGAGAGTAAAAAGATACACTTTGTAGCGGTAGGTCCTATCGAAGACTCTGCTGCAAAAGAAATAATTGAAACCACGTTCCGTGAGAATACGCGATGTCATTACGTTGGTTTTTCTTTGGAAACTCAACAGTACTTTTCAATGGCTGACTTGCATCTTTTCCTAACACACCGAGAAGGTTTCGGCAATGTTGCACTAGAAGCTGCAGCTAGTGGTTTGCCGACAGTTGCATATGATGTTGTGGGTGTTCGCGATAGTGTGGCACCAGGGAAAAGTGGTTGGCTATTCGACAGAGGACGCTCAGATCTCATTCACAAATTTATCTCGCATATCTCGGAGACTCCAGAAGACCTAGTCTTTCTGAGACGAAGTGCGCGGTTGTGGGCTGAGAAGAATTTTGACGAAGAGATAGTTTGGAAAGCCTACTTCGACGAATATACTTTGTTCTCTTCGTAACAGTGTAAGGGCCCGCCAATAATTAAAGGTAGCTTTTTTAATTCTCATAGCTATACTCGGTTATCATGGACACCGATACCGAGCTGACGCAAAGGCTGCACATGATCTGGCCGCTGCTGGACGAGCGCACGCGCCGGCTCTTTGCTGCCAACGAAGCCTTGGCGTTGGGACACGGAGGCATCACTAGCGTCAGCCGCGCCTCCGGATTGTCCCTAAAGGCGATTGCCAAGGGCACCGATGAGATCCGCTCCGGTTCGGCACCGGCGCCTGGACGTGTTGACCAGGACGCCGAACGCGCGGTGGCATAGTCAGCCTGCGTTTGTGCGCACCTCTGGCGGAAGCTCACCTTCACTCTACGCTGTAGCTCTTGCGCACCGACGAGTGCAACACGGGGAGATGCCATGTTCAACTTCTTCAAACGCCGCCAGTCCGAGCCTGACGGCGAGCCGATCGGCCCGACGATGTTCGACGAGGCGAACTCGCCCGAGGAGTGCGAGCTGGAGCGTGTCGGCGAGCACGTCCATGAGCTGCTCGACACGCTCCGAGTCGATATCAAGCGACGCAAGTTCATCGGTTCGGGCGACGCAGCGCTCGGCACCACCCAGCTCGCACAGCGGATCCACGCACGCCAACCCGACATGGCCGTGGACGATATCGAGTAGAGCATGACCCAGTGGCTGGAGGAGTCGTACTGCCCGGAAGGGATCTCGGAGGCGCGGATGGACAAGCTGCAGGAGAAGATCGAGGACTGGGTCGAGGCGCACAGGAGGGCCTAGCGAAGTAGACTTCTGACGGCTGAGAACTCGTCACTCACGAGTCATAATGAAATGATACTTTGATATTTTTATGAGCCCTAACCGTTATGAGCCCTAACCGGGTCTGGCTTGTATTTGATGTGGCAAGATAGGCAAGGAACGCCGAATCGCTCGATCTTTTTCCAGAGCTGGTCCCATCGACCTTGCGTTTGAACGAGTGAGTTGCTCCCTAGCCCAGCTTCTCCGACGAGGACGGCGACGCGGTGCGCCGCGTGGTCATGTCCAACCGCGTCAACTACTGGACCGGGAGCGAGCCTCGTGATTTCGAGCGCGAGTTCGCAAACTACGTCGGCGCCAGCTATGCCATAGCACTTCCCAACGGCACCCTCGCGCTCGATCTAGCCCTGCAGGGGCTGGGCAATGGTGCGGGTGACGAAGTGATCGTCACACCGCGCTCTTTCATGGCCTCGGTGTCGTGCGTCGTCACGGCCGGTGCCACACCGGTGTTCGCGGTTGTCGACCGGGACACCCAGAACCTGTCCGCCACTACGATCCGTGCGGTCCTTTCACCGCGAACCAAGGCGATAATTTTGGTGCACTTGGCCGGTATGCTAGCCGAACTAGATGAGATAATGGCGCTTGCCGATCGGCACGGCCTCTAAGGTGATCGAAGACTGCGCCCAGGCGCACGGTTCTCGTTACCCCGGGGGCGCTCGGTCGGCTCGATTGGACATGTGTCCGCATGGTCATTCTGCCAAGACAAGATGCATGATCACGCGCGGGGAGGGCGGCATGGCCACCACCAGCGATACTGAGTTACTAAGCCGGAGCTTAGATAGATCACGCATTATGAGCCAGAAGCGCCTGTTTTTCCAGGGGTTTTGCAGCCTCCGAATGATCTTGCGAGCCTCCGGCTTGGTGTGGGGTCGCATGTGGCCCTACAAGGATCACGGCAAGTCGTGGCAGACGGTCTGCGACACCGAGTACCCGCCGGGCTTTCGCTGGTTGCACGAGTCGTTCGGTACCAACTGGCGCATGACCGAGCTGCAGGGCGTGCTCGGGCGCATGCAGCTTGGCCGGCTTGACCGCTGGCAGGCGCGCAGGAGTGCCAATGCGAGCGCCATCTGGGCTGCCTGCCGTGACTGCGATTGGTTGCGGGTGACCGAGGTGCCGGAGCACATGCGGCATGCGGTCTATAAGGCCTATGCGTTCGTGGTGCCGGAGGCTTTGCCTGACGGTTGGTCGCGTGATGGGGTGATCGCTGCGCTCGGCGAGCTGGGTATTCCGGCCTTTTCCGGCTCGTGCTCGGAGATCTATCGCGAGAAGGCGTTCGACGGAACCGGCTTCCGCCCGCTCAAGCCGCTGCCGGTGGCACGCGAGCTGGGCGATACCAGTCTGATGTTCCTGGTGCATCCCACCCTGACCGACGACGAGATCGGCCGCACCTGCGAGACGATCCGTACGGTTGACGAACGCCTCCGTTCCGGACAGCCGCACGCCACGGCAGCCGCGGCGCACGGATGACGCCCGCACTCAGCAGAACGCATGGCGACTCGCTCGCCGTGCTGGGTGCCGGTGGGTACGCCCGGGTGGTGGCCGATGCGGCACTGTTGCTCGCCAGCTGGTGCTGGATCCGTTTCCACGACGATGACCCCGCCGCTGCGCCGACCTCCTGGAACGGCCACGCTCTGTGCGGCGGCGTAGCGGATGGCCTGCGCGATGTGATCATCCCGACCGGGGCAGTTGATGTGGCGAACGGTCTGACGGTCGATGGCGTGCCGGCCCACCCGCTACGCTGGGGCCATTCATCATCAAGAGGGTCGGTTCGGTGAAACGGGTGATCGATGTCCTACTGATCCTGCTGGCGGCACCGGTGCTGCTGCCGGTGGGGTTGTTGGTGGCTTGGCGGGTGCGTCGCATGCTTGGCTCGCCGGTGCTTTTCCGTCAGCAGCGCCCCGGGCGCGACGGTCGGCTGTTCGAGCTGGTCAAGTTTCGCAGCATGCGTGATGCGACCGATGCGGATGGCCAGCCGCTACCCGATGCCGACCGCCTGATACCCTTTGGCATGCGGTTGCGCGCCACCAGCCTGGACGAGCTGCCGGCGCTGCTGAACGTGCTGGCGGGCGACATGAGTCTGGTCGGCCCCAGGCCGCTACTTTCCGAGTATCTGCCGCTCTATGACGAGCGACAGGCGCGCCGGCACGAGGTGCGTCCCGGCATCACCGGCTGGGCACAGATCAACGGCCGCAATGCCCTGTCGTGGGAGCAGAAGTTCGCCTACGACGTCTGGTATGTCGATCATCGGTCCCTGCTGCTGGACATCCGCATCCTGTGGCGCACCGTCGGCAAGGTTTGGACGCGTGAAGATATAGCAGCCGAGGGCGAGGTCACCATGACGAGGTTCGCGGGTTCCACCCGGCGGAATTGAACCGCCGATACTGCTCCAGGAGGCCTAGCATGTTGAAGAACCAGACCCGCAGAAGCGAGCGCCAGCGCGAATCTGTGCAGCCTTAGGAGACGGCGCTGTACTGGCTCGAACAGCTCGCGTTACCGGAGCACGTCACCGAGGAACAGATGGATCGTCACGAGGCGCGGATTGAGCGCTGGATCAAGGCCTATCAAGAGCGCGCGGACGGCGCGGGACGCGACCAGAACTCCTGACTCTCAAACTTGAGAAGGCGAACCCGATCAAAAGCTCCCGCAGCCGATCGAACGCGGCTATAATGTGATGGATGATTTTCGTGACACAACTAAAAGTCGTTGTCTACAAGTTGCTCGCAAGACTTCTGAATTGTCTGCGGGTCGATTTGGTGCACTTCACCAAGCCGTGGCGTGTCGAGATTTTCGACACGATCCGGCAGCTGAAGAGTGAGCGTCACTTCTTGATGTCATACATGGACGCGTACAACCTTGCCAGTCTTGCGACTTCTACCTGGACGATTGATGGTGAAGTCGCCGAGATCGGCTCCTATGAGGGTGTGTCGGCGAAGCTCATCGGAAAATACAAGGATCCGGACAAGCGTTTCTACGTCATCGACAGCTTCGAGGGCCTGCCCGAAGTCAGCGATGTAGATCGCGAGGGCGGCTTCAGCGAGGGTGCGTTTAAGTCGCGCAGCAGTGTCGAGGACGTTCGTCGTTATTTAGCCCATGTGCCTAATGTCACGGTGCTACAGGGATTCTTCCCCGAACGGAATGCCGCCGCGCTCGAAAATCTGCGCTTCTCGTTGGTGCATCTGGACATCGATCTTCAGCAGCCAACGCTCGATTGTCTGGATTTCTTTTATCCGCGTATGGCGCCAGGTGGGGTAATCATTTCGCATGATTTCCACACGCCTGGCATACGTGGTGCTTTCAAAACGTTTCTGGAAGACAAGCCTGAGATCGCGATCGAACTGATGGAACACCAGGGCGTCATCGTAAAACTGTGAGCGCTGCGACGCCCGATATGGTGGTGCTGTACGGCTGCGGCGGACTAGGTCTCGAAATCCTGTCCTACCTTATCGAGAGCGACTTTCACGCGGGCAAAGATCCGTGCCGCACATACCGGTTCATTGATATAGCTGAAGCTCGGACAAAGGACGCCGCTCGGATACTTGGCGGCCCCTGCACCCGTCATGCCTCACCCGAGGAGTTCGCTTCGGGTACCGCTTTCATCGTCACTATCGGCAACGCACAGATCCGGAGCGAAGCGTTCGCCCGCTGTCTGCGGGCCGGCTTGGAGCCATTGACGTTCGTTCACCCGATGGCACGCGTCGACGCGACGGCTTGTGTTGGCCGAGGCGCCGTCCTTGCACCGTTCGCCTTCGCGGGTCCATCGGCGGAAGTCGGTGACAACTGCATGATCAATGTATACGCCTCGGTCGCGCACGACGCGAGGGTCGGGGAATCGAGCGTCCTGAGCCCCTACGCCACTCTAAATGGCAGTGCCGCTTGCGGTGCCCGGGCGTTTCTGGGAACGCACTCGTCCATCTTGTACGGACACCGGTTAGGGGCCTACAGTAAATTGGCCGCCGGCAGTGTTCTAAGTCAGAGCACCGATGATGGCGTGCTGTTCATCGGCAATCCAGCTCGTGGCCGCATTATGTTCCGCAAACCGGATGATCTCGATGTCGATGCACGAAGATAAGGTTTTCGCTGTTTTCCGGGAGGTGCTGGATCTGCTCGAGGGGCGGGACCGTACTACTTTGGTCTATAATGAGACGGCCGGCTGGGATTCGATCGGGCACATGACTATCGTAGCCGGTCTTGAGGAATCGTTCGACTGTATGCTCGACACCGATGACATTCTTGACATGAGCAGCTTTGGCAAGGCTGTCGAGATAATGGCCAATTACGATGCTGACTCTTGAGGGTCGTGTCGCCCTGGTCACCGGTGGCGGACGCGGCATCGGTCTAGCAGTCGCACGTCGTCTAGGCGAGAATGGTGCTGATCTGGTGTTGGTCGGTCGCTCCAGCGCGGTAGGTCTGGATTCGGTCGCCGAGACGCTCGTCGAAGACTATGGCGTGCGTGTGCGCACGTTCTGTGGTGATGTTGGCGACCCGGCGACGGCCCAGCAGGCGGCGCGGCTCGCATTTTCGGAATTTCGCAGGCTCGATGTGACCGTGAACAACGCCGGCATTCTTGAGGACGCGGTGATCGGCATGATCGCCGAGGACGTCATCGATCGTACACTGTCGACGAATGTCAAGGGTGTCATCAACTTCACTCAGGCGAGTGCGCGGCTTATGGAGCGTAGCGGAGGCGGCAGTATCGTCAACGTCAGCTCTATTATCGGCCGTTTCGGCAATCGTGGCCAGCTCGTCTACGGTGCGTCCAAGGCCGCCGTGATCGGAGCGACGCTGTCCGCAGCCAAGGAGCTTGCGCCCAAAGGGATAAGGGTCAACGCCGTGGCCCCAGGCTACATTGCTACCGACATGATTAAGGGCATCGATCCCGAGATCGATGCGGAGCGACGCGGGAGCATCGGCATGGGACGCATCGGTGAGCCCGAAGATGTGTCCGATGCAGTATTGTTCTTCGCCTCCGAGCTGTCGCGTTACGTCACCGGGCAAGTGCTTGGTGTCGACGGAGCCATGCTTGTCTGAACGTTGCATAATTCCGTTTTGGAGCGCTTCGGTCCGCGCTGACGCACCGGTCGCGTACCTCGACGGGGAGGTGAGACTGCGCTACGGTGAACTGTCTCGCGAGGTGCAGCGATGGCGCGAGGATCTCCGCAGCATCGTGGTTGGGGACGAGAGACCGCTCGTACTTTTCCGGACGCGAAATCTACCCGAAGTGCTCGCACCGCTGACAGCCGCACTCGCCGAAAAGGTGCCGCTGATGCTCGTCGATGCCGAGTTGCCGACGGCGAGTCTTGAGGCACTTGTCGAACGCTATCGTCCCGCAGCCTTGATCGAGCCGATGCCTGCGGGAACGGCGTTCCACCTCTGCGTAACCGCCCGTCCGACCTACCCGATTGACGAGCGACTGGCTCTGTTGCTATCGACCAGCGGTTCCACCGGAAGCCCGAAGTTCGTTCGCCTATCGCGCGAGGCGTTGCTCGACAACGCTGCGGCGATTGCCACCGTGCTCGGCATCGACAGGCGCGATATCGGCGTGGCCCATCTCGAACTGCACTATTCGTACGGTTGGTCGGTGGTCGCCAGCCATCTGATCCGCGGCGCAGCTGTGTCTTTCTCGCGCGCTGCATTCACCGAGCGTGGGTTCTGGCAGTCCGTGCGTGCTAGCGAGGCAACTCATTTCCCCGGCGTACCTGTGCACTACGAGATCATGCATAGGCTCCGTCCTGAGCGTCTGCAATTGCCGTCGGTCGCGGTGCTCACTCAAGCAGGAGGCCGGCTCGACGGTACTGTTCGTGACGCAATGCACGCGTTTGCCGAAGCGCAAGGCAAACGCTTCTTCGTCATGTACGGTCAGACAGAGGCTGCGCCGCGCATGAGCACGCTCGCGCACAGGGATTACGTGGAACGTCCGGGCTCAGTGGGCCGGGCGCTTCCCGGCGGACACTTCGAGATCGTCAGGGCGGACGGCACGGTGCTTGCGGCCGGGGAGTCTGGCGACATCGTCTACCGGGGCAGGAACGTCATGCAGGGCTATGCCCAGGGTTGGAAGGATCTCGTACGGGGGGATGAGCTCGGTGGACGGCTGTCCACAGGTGATCTCGGCCATCTCGACGGTAGCGGTTTCCTGTTCATTGACGGTCGTCGCTCCCGCGAAGGGAAGGTTTTCGGCCTTCGAGTCAATCTCGATGAGATCGAGTCATTTCTTTCCGAACTTGGCCCGTATTACGTCTGCCAAAGTGGCGCGCGGGTGACGGCCGTCCGTGCGACGTCCGAACGGCTCGGTGCCGACATCGATGACGCGGAGAAGCGTGTGCTGCTGATGCACTTGGGAAGGCGTTTCACAGTCCCACCAACCGCCTGGCGCTTTCGCGTCATGCGGGAAATACCGCTGGGAAACCGCGGCAAGGTCGATCACGCGGCGTTGCAGGAGATGCTCGGTGAGTCTGATTGAGCTCAGAGAGCTGCCGAGTTACGGGGCTGGTGCCGGGCAACGTGACGGGCTGATGCTGTCGGGGCTGAACGAGCTATCTCGCCATCACTACCAGGCCTGCGAGCCCTACCGCCGCATCGTCGACGGACTGTGGGGCGGGGCCCGGGCGCTGCACGCGGAGCGGGTCGAGGAGGTGCCGTTCCTCCCGGTAAGTCTGTTCAAGCGAGAGTCGTTGCGTTCGGTACCGGAGGCGGACGTGACACTGACTCTGACGTCGAGCGGCACGACGGGACAGGCGGTCAGTCGCATCTACGTTGATCACAAGACCTCCTCCGACCAGCAGCGATGCCTCGCCGATTCCATGCGGTACGCTCTTGGGCCTAAGCGCCTGCCGATGCTGGTGCTCGACACTGCCGCCGTCATCCGCGACCCGGCGCTGATGAGCGCGCGGGGCGCGGGCGTGCTCGGAATGATGCGTTTCGGCCACCGGCCGGTGTTCCTGCTCGACGAGAACGGCGAGCCGGACGAGGAGGCGCTAGAGACGTTTCTCGCCACGCACCGGAGCCAACCTTTCTTTATGTTTGGGTTCACTTTCATGGTTTGGACCGAGCTTTTTCGGCGCTTTGCCGAAAGGGGCCTTGATCTGAGCCAAGGCACGCTGGTGCATTCCGGTGGCTGGAAGAAGCTGATCGAGCAGGCCGTCGACAACGATACTTTCCGTGACTCGCTGGAAGCGGCGTTTGGGCTGACGCGTGTGTTCGGGTTCTACGGCATGGTCGAACAGATAGGCTCGATTTTCCTTGAGGGCCCCGATGGCCTTCTGTACCCTCCGAATTTCTCAGACGTCATAGTGCGTGATCCCGAGACCTGGGAACCGGTCGGCGTCGGGCAGAGCGGACTTGTGCAGGTTCTCTCGCTCATCCCACGTTCCTACCCCGGGCATTCGTTGCTCACCGAGGATATCGGCGTGGTCGAATCGGTGCGCACTGTGGCAAGACCCCTTGGCAAGGGCCTGCGAATTCTGGGTCGCGTGGCCAAGGCGGAACTGCGCGGCTGCTCTGACGTGATCGCGACACAAGCAGAGACCGAACGGTGAACGAGGTCGGTGTGCTCGACGCGTCTGGCCGGGCAATCGAGACTGACTCGGCGGCCTTTCTCGAGCGAGTCCGACCGCTCACCCGCGATCTCTCAGCACCCTTCGACGAGACGGCAACCGCAGTGCTTGGCGCGCTGTCACGGCAGCTTCTGACTAGCGCAGACGCTCGCGCCGAGCCGCAGCTAACCGCGCTCGGGTACTGGTTGCGTCCGGCCGCGCTGGCGCGGTTAGCCGAGCGGTCCAGATCCGTCGTGGCAGGCGCACTGCGCGTTGCCCGAGGAATGGCCTATCAGTTGCCTCCGCAGAATGTCGACACCCTTTTCGTTTACTCTTGGGCGCTAAGCTTTCTGGTCGGCAACAGCAATGTTACGCGTCTGCCGAGCGATGGCGGTCCGGTCGTCTCGGGCCTGATTCGCCGCATCGTCACGGAGCTCGAGCGTGGTGGACAGTCACATCGACAGATTTTCTGCTCGTTTGACCACCGCGACCGCATCGGGCGCGAGCTATCTGCTTTGGCCGATCTACGGGTCGTCTGGGGAGGTGACGCAAAGGTTCGCGCGGTCGGCGCCAACCCGATTCGTCCCGATGGAATCAGCGTTTCCTTTCCGGATCGGAAGTCCATCTGCCTGGTCGGCACAGACGCCTACGACAGGCTCGACGAGGCCGGACGCACGGCGCTTGCCGAGCGCTTCTACAACGACGTGTTCTGGTTCGACCAGATGGGTTGCGGATCGCCTCGCGTTGTCGTCTGGCTGGGTGAGAACGGTGCCATCGAGCGAGACCTGCTCCGAAGGGTGAGCGACGTGGCGCTAGCCAAGGGTCGGAGCACCGATGTCGGCGTCGACCTCTCCAAGTTCGTTTTCGCCAACGCGTCGCTTTGCTCCGGCACAGCCAATGCCGCCTCGCGACTCTCTCCGGCACTGACGAGGATCTCAGCCGACATGGCCTCGGCTATACTGGACGAAGTACACGGGGGCGGGCTGTTGTTCGAAACCCATGTGCCAAACATCGAGCGACTCGAGCCGCTCATCAGGCGTAATCTGCAGACCGTAGCCACTTTCGGTATCGAGCACGATACCAAGTTTGCGCTCGCTCGGTTGGCCGGCGGCCGCGGTGGCTATCGCATCGTACCGATCGGCGAGGCGTTACAATTTGATGCTATCTGGGACGGCATCGACCTGATCCAGCAATTCTCCAGGTTGGTGGTCGTGCGCTGACCGGCGGCCATTACGTATGGTGTCGAGCTTTCGCACGACGACTCGAGTCAAAAACTCGGGACATCTCCGGTGGCCAAGCGATGAACCTACGGGTGCATGGCCGCCACGATCAGAAACACCGGTGCCCGTCGACCCTTGATCATGCGCTGCAGGAACTCGATGAACTTCTCGGCCGTCATCCTGCCCTCGATCTCCCTCCAACGAAGCTTCCCCTCGGGACTGATGGCCGAGATCAGGTTCACCGAGAATCGCTTTCCGGTAGCATCCACCATCGGTGTCTTATCACGCGGCGTCAAGGTCGTGCCCGAGTGATGGTCAAATCTGAGCGTACGGGCAACGTTGGTGATGCTCTCGCCGGCCTCGACACGCTTGAAGGCACGCAATCGGATCTACTCGAGTGTGTCGTGGCTCAGGGTGCGCCCATCGCGGGCGCCGGTGCTGTTGGTCAGTTTTCCTCTCATAAACACAATGTAGTGTTTCGTGATCCAACCTCAAGCCGGCTTACTAAGCCGAACCTAAGTTAGAGTACCCGATAGGGGATCCGTAAACCCCTCGCCTTCAGGCGACGGACAGTACTGTGCTGGCCCGAAGTGGGTAGTCTGGCTTCCATGGAACACTACAAGAGAGGTAGCCACAGCGTATGGGACCTGAAGTACCACATTGTCTGGACCACGAAGTACCGCTACAAGGTGCTGGGAGGGGACGTAGGTCTGCGGGTTCGCGAGCTGCTGCGAGAGATCGCACGAAGTCAGAAGATGGTGATCCATGCAGGTTTGGTGAACAGAGACCATGTGCATCTACTGATCTCGATACCGCCGCAGATTTCGGTCTCGCGAGCAGTCCAATTCTTGAAGGGAAAGAGTTCGCACAGGTTGCTCTCGGAGTTCCAGCTCTTGAAGAAGCGCTATTGGGGACAGCATCTGTGGGCTCGGGGGTACTGGGTCTGTAGCTCGGGCAACGTGACGGACGAGATGTGGAAGGAATACATCAAGAATCAGAAGCCCCCCGAGCCCGACGACGACTTCGATGTTATCTAGAGAGAGCAACCGTCCGCCGAAGGGCGGACCAATCCGGCTTCAGCCGTAACACGAAGCCACCGGCTTTAGCCGGTGGTCGTTCACTGGAACGGCCTTGTCGAGTATTGATTGTGCGCCTCGATGAAGTGCTCGATAGCCTCCTTCAGCTGCGCCACGCTGGTGAACCAGCCGCGCCGCAGCGCTCGGCGCTCCAGTCGGGAGAGCCAGACCTCCACGGCGTTCAACCAGGACGCACTCGTCGGAGTGGACGATGGTCGATCGGCTTGTCCATCTCGAAAAGCCAATCGACCGATTTGACGATCCGGTCGATTCCGTGACCTCGAAGGCCTTCTCCAAAGAGATAGACTACAGGAACAGCTCTTGCGAAACATCCGGGCAGCCATGTTTCCGAATGCTGCGCCCCCCAATTCCAGGCTTCCCCTTCTCTTCCGTCGCCATTACCAGTCTCGGCAGCATTTGGCGAAATCATGTCCCTCATTGAGTGAGAATGCCTCAGGGATTGAGGCTAGTCGCACCCAGTCTGGAGGCGATCGTAGTGATGTTCCATCATATGCAAGCCTGGATAGCTGATCGAGAAGAAATGCTAGAGCTTCTGGATCGACAAGGGATTCATTTTTCTGCCACCAGCATCGTTGCAATACACTTTGGTAAAACGGAGAAAAATAATAATCAGGCCGAGTTTCTGTTTCTTCATAATACTGTGAATACAAAAACTGATCAAGCGTTGTCCTGTTCTCGCGCGATGCAATCCAGTCTCTGCCCGAGCTCTCGGTCAAATCAAAAAAGTCCTGCCAAGGAATTGCTACCTGTTCAATATAACTCTCAACGAATTTGGCCGCCGATGGATGATTGGTCAGTGCTTGACATGGCAGGCCTTTTCTGCTCCAGTAATCAAAGCCTTCTGACCAGATTCTTCTCTCGCAATTGGAATCTCTGTTTGCTTGGCCTGTGTCTTTCATCGATAGCAGCCAGCAGGCTAGCCGATCCATATCTTCGCCCGAACTCTCGAGGCTACTTAGAACCTTAGAAAGCTCGTAGTTCACTACATCGACAAGTGTTTCGGGTGGAACGCTAGACTCGTATTTCAAGAATTCAAGTATGTTCTTGACGAATACATCCCTGTTTTTGTACGGCAGAAGCAGGTAGTCGTCAAAGTGTAGCGCTTGATCAGAGATCATCCATTTGAGATCGTGACTGTGTTCAACCAGTATGTCTACACCTGTTTTCATCTTCGAGAATCACCTGTCATATGCTAATTCGTCATCCGGCCAAGAAGCCTGATTACTGCATCTATGCTGCCGCTGTCTCTGACCGTCTCATATTCATCGCACAGTGGATGTTCCGGCCCCAAGTGCGGCATGTTCGCCGGGCTCCATCTTGAGTCCTTTCGTCTGAATTCTCCAATAAGATCTCGCTCCTGTCTGCTAAGGTGGTCTCCTTCTGGGCAGTTGTTTCTATTTAGCGTCAGCTGACGATTCGTTATGCCTTTTAGAATGTCTTCTAGCTGTATTTTGTGGCCGGTCCACCCGGTTGACCCTGGCCGTAATCGCCCGCAGATTTGCTCGAGCATTCGCGGCAGATATCCATGTACATTGGATCCTTTCTCGGGGTTTGTATTATGTTTGTTTCTGTACAGTCTCTGCTTTATTCCTTTGGTTGCCTCTTCACACTCGGGCGGCGGTTCAGGTGACGCGGTCTGGGGAACGGCATCCTCTGCCTCCTCTGCCTCACGCGCCTCCCCCAGCGCATCCACGGCTTCGTTGTACAACGCCTGATCGGCCGGCAGCAGACAGATCTGTCCATCGTGCTCGGCCAGGAACGCATCGGTCCTGTCCACGTAGGCCCGTTGCGCGCCCAGCAATTGATTCTGCAGCGCGAACAACCGACCCCAGCTGCCGTCCCAGGCGTTGATATCGACCTGACCGGCCAGCACCGAATCGTAGCGTTCCAGGTCGAAATGCAACGCGGTGAAGTCGTCGACGGTGGGCTTGGCGTTGCCCACCTGAGCCGAAAATCCCTCCTCGCCTCCCTCGTTGTGGTTCGCATACCAGTAGGCCGCGACGCCCACGGCCACGACGCCACCCACCAGCCAGCCGGGCGGTCCGGAGACCGTCACCCAGGTCCAGAACGCGCCGCCGGCGGCCGGCGCCAGGGCGGCCAGCAGGCCTTCCGGATCCACCTGACTCAGCGGATTGCCGTCGACGTAGGCGTACGTGTTCAGCCCGGCCACCAGTCCCAGCGGATCGCTGGTCAGATAGCGTCCGGACTCGGGGTCGTAGTCGCGGAAGTAGTTGTAGTGGGTGCCGGTCTCCGCATCGGCATACTGGCCAGGAAAACGAAGGTTCAACGAAACCACGCTGTCGGGATCGATCACCGCCTCGCCGAAGCTGAAGTAGTCCGCTTGCCACACGCGATCGCCGGCCGAATCGGTCATCAGCCGCGGTGCGCCGACATGATCGGTGTGAATGGCGTAGGCCCGGTGCCCCTCGAGCATCGCCACCGGCCGATGCCCCTGCAGGTAGACGTACTGCCGCTCGATCGTGCCGTCGGCACGCGCCTCGCCCGTCAGGGTGCTCCCGTCGTAGAGGTAGTAGCTCACCTCCGGGTTCGCGCCCGGTCGGTGACGGGTCTTCCGGATACGCTCACCGAACGCGTTGTAGGCGTACTCGGCCAGCAGCACTCCGTCACGGCTCACGCTGACCGGCCGTTGCATGGCGTCGTACCGGTAGTCGAGGCCGCCGACCTGTGTGGGTGCACCGCTCGGCGTGTAGTCGTAGTCGACCGTCTCGGTCAGCGTGCGGCCGGAGGGCAGTGTCCACTCGCTGTCCACCGCACCCAACCGGTTGCCGTCGCCCGGTTCCGGATACCGGTAGCTGGCACGCTCCAACCTTCCTGCCGCCGAGCGCGTCTCCTGCGCCAGTCGATTGCCCACGGCATCGTATCGCCAGCGCTCGGCACCCAGGCGCGTGCTGGCGGCGTCGACCAGCCGGCCATGTCGATAGGCGTAGCGGGTGTCGTCGATACCCGTCCTGTCGACCTGCTCGATACGCACGATCCGACCCGCCGCATCGAAGGTGTAGCCGAACGCCAGGGCGCCGCCGATCTCCAGACGCGACAGCTCGCCATTGGGCGCATAGGTCTCCTGCGTACGAATGCCGTTGGCCGACAGGTAACCCGCCTCGCCGTCTCGGCGCTCCAGATCGATCTCGGCCACCAGGGTCCGTCGGACGAACAGCGTGCGCAGGCTGCTGCGCGTGATCGCGCGCAGGGTGCCGCGGTCGGCACCTGCCTCGTGGTAGTGATAGGCAAGCTGCTGTCCGTCAGGCAGGGTCTTGGTGCGCAGTCGTCCACGCACATCGTGGGTGTACCCGGTGCGAAGCTGATGGCCGTCGATCGAGCGCACGTGACTGGTCAGGCGCGCCTCGGCGTCGTACTCGAAGCGTTCGGACATCGTGCCGTTCGCGGCTTCCACCATCAGCCCGCTGCGCTGATCCCAGCGCCAGGTGGCGAGCCGGCCACCGGCCCGTCGGCTGACCCGTCGATTGGCAGCGTCGTAGGCGGCGGTGATGATCGTGCCGTCTGCCAGCCGCTGCTCGACGCGATTGCCGGCGGCGTCGAAGCGATTGATCACGCGGCCCGTGTCCGGACCGTGCTGCATGACGGTACGACCGAAATCGTCGGTCGGGCTCAGCGTCACGTTGCCCCGTGCATCGCGCACCTGCACGATGCCGCCTTGCGGATCGGACCCGACCCGGGTCCGGGCACCGCCCGGATCCACCAGCGTGCTCAGGCGTGCCACGGGGTCGAACACGCGCGTGGCCCTCGCACCGGTGGACATCTCGCTGACGATCAGCTCGTCACCGTTCGCGGCCTGCTGGTAGTCGAGTACCTGGGTGGACGGTGCCGAGCCACCGAGGCGCTCGTCGATGGTACGCGTCAGCGTGCCCCGTTCGTCGAACAGGTGCTCGACAAGCCGCATGGTCGCGCCGTCCACACCGGCCAGTGCTCGACCGATCACACGGTTCTCCGTGTCGTGGACCACTCGATTCGTTCGACCTGCCTCGTCGGTGATCGCCCACAGCCGCCCCGCGTCATCGTGTTGCACGGTGACGCTCGAGCCGTTCTCGTCGGTCAGGCCCTGCAGGCGATTCTCGGCATCGTGGGACAGGCGCAGGGATCTGCCACCCTGACGCGATCGGATGATCCTGCCCGACGCGTCGTAGGTGAGCTCGATCGGGGTGCGGCTGCCCAGTTGGTAGGCTGTCACCCGGCCCATCGCATCGTGCCGACGAACGCGGATGGCAGGCGATGCCGGCGGCAGGATCGCAGTCAGACGGTGAGAGGCGTCCCATTCGAGCCGGGTGATGTCCTGCACGTCGGTGCGAGGTCCGTCGATACCCACCAGATCATCGTCCTTCCAGATCAACGAGGTGGTGCGCTCGATGGGCGCGTACGCGCTCGGTATGGAGGCATCGGACGTATCGGTCGCGACGGAGGCGGTGAACACGGGTCGATAGCCGCGCTCGATGACCGCGGTCACCCGCCCACGATCGTCGCGCTCGACCGTGGTCACCCGCTCCTGGTCCGGGTTCACGCTCGGACGCGCGATGCGCACCGGCGCCGGATCCTGCGCGTGCGCGTACTCGCGCCGCTCCACCGGCACGACGGTCCCGTCCGAGCCGATGCGCTGCACCCCCACCAGACGACCCTGTTCGTCATGGGCGTACTGCATTGTGCCCGCCCCTCTCGCCGTGCCCTTGCCGGTCACGACCGCCTCGGCGAGCCGCCCTTGCTCGTCGTACTCCCAGCGCATCCCGGTCGGCGGACAGCTCGCACATCCCGCACCGGTCGCCTCGAGCAACCGCGGCGCACCGCCCACCG
>ENA-ORXT01001568-ORXT01001568.1-marine-metagenome-genome-assembly--contig:-NODE-1568-length-30284-cov-31.141027_pt1 | contig 30284 bp, 21 predicted proteins | sample MGYA00237868_ERZ511482 | MGnify/ENA metagenome assembly ERZ511482 | reverse complement strand
ACGTCGGAAATGGCACGAATCATCCGCAAAAGATCGCTGCCATCCACATCGGGCAAACCCAAGTCCAAGACGACGACATCAGGTGCCGACTCCACAATCCCAGCCAACCCCGCCATGGCAGTCGCCTCGCTACGAACAACGTGGCCAGCATTGGCCAACGCTCGAACCGTCAACTCACGGATCTGTTGATCGTCCTCGACAATGAACACTGAAGCCATGAACGTGACCGTACGCGTCCTGTGGCACCCCGCGATGCGTTTAAGGCGCATTTAGGAAATCGTTAGGACGAAAGGAGTGTCCACGATGCGAGACTGTTCCCCTAATGAAAACCGCAGGTCCCCCAACGAAAACCGCAGGACTCATCCTCCTCTGGGTTATTGGCAGCACCGCCGCGGTTGCCGTTGCATGGGCTGGCGTCTCAATCGTTGACGATGAACTCGTCCAACCTGCCCCGGCAACAGAATTCGCGCCCTCACCGCCGACCGCGACCCCAGCGCCTCCCGCCATAACCGAAACTGTGGTTGATTCCGATCAACAAGCCGATTCAGATCCACAGGCACAACCCGACACGCTGACGTCATTGGATACCACGACCGAAACAGACCCGATACCCATCCCACGCCCTACATCGGCGCCGACAGTCACCGCAACGCCAGTTCCGTTGGCCTCGCAGACAACGACCGCAACACCAAACAACGTCACGCCAGCCACACCATCGGATCAACCGATACCAGCACCCACAACACGACCGAGCCCAACACCGATACCGCCAACACCGATACCGGCACCGACAACACGACCGAGCCCAACACCGATACCGGCACCGACAACACGACCGAGCCCAACACCGATACCGCCAACACCGATACCGGCACCCACAACACAACCGAGCCAGACACTCACCTTCGCACTGGTGGGCGGCACTACAGCCATCTCGTTCTCCCCCAGCGGACCCGAAGTTGTGTGGGCCAACCCCAACCCCGGATTCACCGTCGAGATCGAACCCGAGTCGAGCAGCGTCGAAGTTCAGTTCGAAGCAGATCACCACGAGTCACGCATCGAGGCATGGTGGTCAAACGGGCCACAACACAACACTCGAGAAGAACCCGAAGAACAATGACTTACCCACCGTTCACAAGCAATAACCGGTCCCTGGCCAGCCCGTCCGCCCGTCCCGGTCCTGGTGTTCGTCCTGATCGACGTCCTGGGGGCGCTGGGAGGTCCTTAGGCAGGCACGAACCGTTTGTCGATGCCAGTCGCGACGGCATCGACGTCCAGACCAGCACCGGGTGCTTGTTCGTGACGGGAGCGAAGAAGTTTTACGAGTCGCCGCGGCCCACAGACCGTGAACCCCTGCACCTGTTGGCTCCGAAGGAAGGCGAACTTGCCCTCGACAAAACACAGTGCACCGGTTACGCCAATCCCACGCGCTGAGACGACCGGCAATGAGCTCGATAACTATGTTATGTCCATAACGTTGTTATACACCGGAGCAGGAAAGCGATCGCCATGACCGATATCGATGCCAGTCCCTACGTCGCAGGCAACTTCGCCCCGGTGCACGAAGAGCACACCCTCACCGATCTGCCAGTAGTTGGGAAGATCCCCGAAGAACTCGAGGGCCGACTGCTTCGGAACGGCCCAAACCCCATTGGCGAAGTCGACCTCGCCAACCACCACTGGTTCCTCGGTGACGGCATGGTTCATGGAATCCGCCTGCGCGGCGGGAAAGCCGAGTGGTACCGCAACCGCTACGTCGGCAGCGAACGCACCGTCGAACTTCTGGGCAGGTCAGGCCAGGGACCGCTCACCGGCGGTACAGGGCCAAACACCAACGTCATCGGTCACGCAGGAAGTACGTACGCCATCGTTGAGGGGGGCACCAAGCCGGTCGAACTGACCTACGAACTCGAGACGATCCGCACCAACGGATTCAACGACAGCCTGCACAACGGCTACAGCGCTCACCCGAAGTACGACCCGCTGACCGGCGAAATGCACGCCATGTGCTACGCGCCACTGTTGCTCGGCGACAAGCTCGAATACGTCGTTGTTGGCGCGGACGGGGTCATGACGAAGACGCTGCAGATCACCGTGCCGACCATGCCGATGGTTCATGACATGGCGCTGACTCAGAAGTACGCCGTCGTCATGGACCTCGCCGTCGCCGTCGACATCGACCTCGCGATGGGTGGCTCACAGATCCCCTATCGCTGGTTCGAGGACTACAACGCTCGGCTCGGACTCCTCCCGCGCAACGCCACCGACGAGTCCGCAATCATCTGGTGCGAGATCGATCCATGCTTCGCCTTCCACCCACTCAACAGCTACGACACCGACGACGGCAAGCTCATCATCGACATCTGCGTCTTCGACAAGATATTTCACACGGATCGCAACGGGCCGTCACGCGATGCGCCGCCAATGCTCGAGCGATGGACGGTTGACCCGGTCATCGGCAGGGTCAAGCGAGACCGACTCGATGACCGCTCCCAGGAGTTTCCCCGGGTGGCTGGCCGGGTCCTCAACCAGAAGCACCGCTACGGCTACACCGCCGGCGGGGCAGTATCGGCCAACCCTGTCGGTCAGACCATCAAGCACGACTTTGACCAGGGTACGTCCACTGCCTATGACCATGGGCCCACTCGCCAAGCAGGCGAGCCGGTTTTTGTCAGTCGCAGCGGCGGCACCGAAGAAGACGACGGCTGGTTGCTGCTCACGGTCTTCGACGCAGACACCAACACCAGCGACATCGTGATTCTCGATGCCGCCGACATCGACGGCGACGAGGTGGCGCGCATTCAGCTGCCGGTTCGCATCCCCCACGGCTTCCACGGCAACTGGGTTAGCGACACCATCACCTCGCCTCCATCCTGAATCAGCTGCGGGTCCAGCGATCGAGCACGCCCTTGAATGGTGAAGTCGGAACATCGGTCGGCGCCTGGGCCGGGTCGTAGTACGGAGCGTCGCCGACGACGGTGACTCGTTCGACCCTGCGAACCTCAGGCCAGTAATCCGAGACGGCGTAGTGCTGGCAGGCCCGGTTATCCCAGAAGGCAATGGAGTTCTTCTCCCAGGAAAACCGCACCTGATACTCCGGATAGGTGGCCTGCCGGTACAGCACGTCCAACAGTTCTGCGCTCTCGTCGGCATCCATCCCGTCGATCTCCCGGGTGAACGCCGTGTTGACGTAGATGGCCTTGCGGCCAGTTTCGGGATGAGTGCGAATCACAGGGTGATGCGGGTGTGGGTACCGATCATCGAAGGCCGCCAACTCCTCTTCGGTTGCACCCTTCTTCTGCAGCCCTCGTCGGAAGCCTGCAAAGTCGTGCCGAGCGGTTAGTCCGTCAACCTTGTCCTTGATTCGTTGCGGAAGCCCGTCGTACGCCGCGCACATGTCGGCGAACAATGTGTCGCCACCGATCGCCGGGCCCTCAAGATTCCGCAGTATCGAACCGAGCGATGGTTCGTGGCGCCAGGTCACGTCGGAATGCCACACGTTCTCGCTTCCCGGCACCTGCTCGTTGTGGGTGAGGGCAAGGACTTCGGGATAGCCGGGCTTCTCCGGCGCGAACGGGTGATGTTCGAGCGAACCGAAGCGACGCCCGAACGCAAGGTGCTGTTCGGTGGTGATGTCCTGATCACGCAAGAACAGCACCTTCCAGTCCAGGAGCGCCTGACGGATGGACGCGATGGTTACATCGCTTTGATCCTGGCTGAGGTCGACACCGGACACCTCCGCTCCGATTGTGGCCGCAAGCGGATGAATCGCAAGCGTCTTCGTCGTTGTCATGGTGGTCACCTGTCTTTGAGTTGTGAACGCGGGTAAGCCTGAGGTGGATTGCGGTGTACATGCTCATGGCGTCGAGCGCATGATTCACGGGCATCAGCCCCCCCGGCAATCAGCTTGCATCTGGCTCTCCCTGGTGCTTCAGACTTCAAGTTGTGATTTGAGGAACTCTGTCGCCTCGATGAATTCCTCAACCATGTCGAACACCACTCTGGCGGCTGGCTTCGACTCGTTCATGTTGCCGACGATCTGCCCCACGAAGTAGTTGGCCAGCTTCGCTGCACCAGAGCCCTCGGTGTACGCCGCGCGATCGATCCGCCGAATCGCATCGTCGACAAGGACGGGCTGGGCGGGCATGCCCAACGGCATCGGCGTCTCCGGGTTATCCCACTCTTCGGTCCACGCCGACTTCAACTGGCGCGCGTGTTTGCCGGTGCGGCTACGCGACCGAATGGTGTCGGACGAACTGGCCTGCAGAAACTTCTCCTTCACCACCGGGTGGGTCTCAGCTTCCTCGGTGGTGAGCCACACGGACCCACACCAGACACCCTGGGCGCCGAGTGCCATGGCGGCGGCCATCTGTCGACCGCGGCCAATACCGCCAGCACCGAGGACCGGTGTGTCGCCAACCGCATCAACGATCTCGGGGATGAGCACCATGGTGCCGATCTCGCCGGTGTGGCCGCCGGCCTCTGAGCCCTGGGCGATGATGAAGTCAACGCCCGCGTTGACGTGGCGCTCGGCGTGCTGGGCCTTGCCGGCCAGGGCACCGACCTTGCGGCCTGCCTCTTTGCATCGATCGATCATATGTTGCGGCGGCGGGCCGAGAGCGTTGACGATCAGCGTCGATTTGTGGGCCAGCGCGATGTCGAGGTTCGGTTCCTGCGAATCCGCAGAGAAGGGCGCAGCCTTGTCGTCAGCGCCGCCCATTGCTCCATTGCGCCGCTGCTCGTCCTCTGGCATCGGCGGGACGTCGTAGCGCTCAAGGATGTCGTCGACGTACGCCCGATGTTCCGCCGGGATCATGCTGCGAACCTGGCCCATGTCCACACCTCCTTCGTCTGATCCGAGGTACTTGGCCGGGACAATGAGGTCAACGCCAAACGGTTTGTCACCCACTTCGGCTTCGATCCACTCGAGGTCGATCTCCAGTGCCGCGGGTGAGTGTGCAACCGCGCCAAGAACACCGAGGCCACCCGCCTTGGTAACCGCAGCGATCACATCGCGGCAATGGCTGAACGCAAAGATCGGGATGTCGATTCCAAACATCTCAGTGATGTCCGTCTTCATGGCGTGACTCCTCGTCTGTTCAGAGTTGACGTGCGTTCGGGCAGCGTCAACACAGTGCTGACTCCGGCGTCTCTCCAACCACCGTAGTTTGGTAATTCGAAGCCGAAGTCGTTATCCTCGGCGGCCCGTTCCGAGTTCGGGGTTCAGCTCTGGTTGGGGGAAAGCAGGTCCAGGAGTTGGACCTCAATGCGTCGGTTGAGCTGACGGCCGGCCGCAGTGTCGTTCGCGGCAATCGGGGCACCTTCGCCGAATCCTGTTGCGACAAGGCGATTGCGGGCGACTCCTGCTTCGACGAGGTACTCCACGGCAGCTTCAGCGCGTTCGATTGAGAGCACCAGGTTTGCCTCGTCGGATCCGTCGCTGTCGGTGTGGCCTTCAACCACCATCGTCACCTGCGGGTTCAGCGCCATGACCGCCACTCCGAGGTTCAGCACCGAAGTGAAATCCTCGGCGATTGCGGCGCTTCCTGTTTGGAAGAGCACAGCCTGTTCTACGCGCACAGTGCCGTCCACCGCGATGGGCGCATCTGGATGAATCACGTAGTTGTTCACGACATTGTCGGGACCGACGACATCCCCTGCCAGCGCCAGCACACGGTCGATTGTCTCCTGGTCCGGCACCGCTCCTTCGAGGTAGAGCTTCGGTGCCCGGTAGATGGCCACACGTTCCGGGAACGTTTCGAGCGGGGGAAACTCGGGTGCCGGAGGCTCGCTCGTCGCGGTAGCAGCCGGCGCGGCGGCCGGCTTCGGTTCAGGCACAGCTGTAGCGGTCGACGGCTCTGGCTCAACTGTTGGTTCCGGCTCAGTGACTGGCTCAGGAGTGAACGTTGGGCCCGGATCAATGGTGTCCGCAGCGACCTCGCTCGTCGTCGGTGTTGGGTCTTCGTCTTCCTGAGTGAGGAGGATTCCAACGAGTACGACATTCGCAACAATTAGGACACCAAGCGCCACGAACAGCGCCAGACGCCTCTTCGAAGCGGTGCTGCGATGAGCAGTCTCGCCTTCGTTCCAGGACCGAACCGGCATCAGCTTGTAATGAGGAGAACGATTAGAAGCGCCATGACGACAAGTGTCAACCCGGCGGCGGCGAGTTGCAAATTGTTGCGACCATTTACCTCGACTTGGGCGAAGTCGACCGGAGCGGTGCGGGCTTCGATCGCCCAGTAGCGGAGGGTGCCGCCTGCGGGCAGTGCTGTTTGCGCGATGTGAGGCGAGAGATCGCCTGCGTCTTCGCCGCGCAAGGCCGCCAGCGCGGAACCAATGGCCGGGGCAAGCGTCGTGTGTGTGATGTTCGGGTGGCTGCTGATGAGTTCCTTCGGGATTGAGCATCCCTGCACCTGCCGGCGGATCATGGGTCCCCGGGACGTAAGGACTGACAGGGCAGCCGCTTCAGCGAGGTCGATTCTGGAGACGGCGATTCCGGCTCCATCGAACATCTGCAGAATGCGATCGACCTCGTGTGCATCAACGATCAGTCCCTGCTCGTTCCATGTGGTCCAACGGACCGGTCCATCGAGTTCGACAGCCTTGTCCTTCGCCGCACCAGAAACTCCGTCCCCGGGGCCCACGATGCCCACGTCAATCTGTGCCACTACAGCGACTGGCGCCTTTGCCAGCTCGGCAACGGCGTAGTCCGCGGTAAGCGCGCGGTACACCTCTGCGACCGCAAGCGAGGTATCCATACCTGGATCAAGGTCGCGCTCGGCAAACCCGATGACTCGTCTGGGCTCGCCGCCAACGGTGAGACCGCGGACACCATCGGGGGCGACCTCGATCGCGACAACTGACGTAGTGGCGGTCTGGGTATCGCTCATGACGACTCGTGCCCATCGTCATCAAACTCGGCCCATATGTCGTCGAGAGATGGACTATCGGTTGCCGTGCCATTTGACTCGCCAGCGTCGCCACGGTCTCGGCCCGGCCTCGCCGGATCAGGCAAGGTCGAGGCAGTCACGGTCGGAGCCAACGATTCCGCTCGGATGGCAGTTCGTTCGGGCTGGTTCGGGTCTACCGGGTGATAGGCCACCTGAATGAGCTCGGGAACGCCAGCCTGCACAAGGAAGGCCCGTCCGTTGGGGAAACGCTGCGGGCGGTGAATGGGCAGAATGCTACGGAAGGCATCGCCATCATTGGGTCCCGGTTGCAACGCGATGCCCGTCTGTGACGTTCGCAACGGCCCAACCCAAGACTCGAAGTGCTTGGCGTAATCAGGTCGGCATGCGGCGATGAAGTGACGTTCGTCGGCATGCTCGGCGGCAACCTTCTCAAGCACCTGTGCAAAGTCCGGCGGTACAGCGGCCGCATCATCCACCAGAATCACCACTCGATGTTGGCTGATGATGTCATGCAACTGCTGCACTGATGTGCCCTGATCGATGAGAACATTCAGGGCTGCGGAATACCGCAGAATGGACCTGCGGGTCGCAATGCCCACGATCTGCAGGGTGGGGTCAAGGGCCCGGTACGTCTCCGCCAGAGTGTTGAGCGTGGTCGAACGCCCGGACCCGGCTCCGCCAACGACAAGCGCGTGTTCACCGCTGGCGAGCTTGAGGTGCGCCGTCAACAGTTGTGCCGCATCGATACCGATGGCGGTCGAGAACAGCGACTGATCTGCGCTGGATCCTGTCTGCTCCAGTTCGTGAAGTTGTATGTCTGTCGACAGGACCTGGATCGGTACAGGAGCGATATCGACACGATGGTCTTTGCCCGACCATTGGGCGCTGATCCCGGCAACCGCCTCTGCCAGTTCACCTCCGTTGAACCGGGCCATCTGGGCAATCTCACCGCTGGTGGGATCGATAACCCGAGCAGGACCGAGCACAGGCACATCTTTTGGACGCAGGCCAAACGATCCATAGGCGCTGTGGTCAACCAGTCGAAAGAGCAGCTTTGACTCAATGAGATTCGACACGCGCATCGGGATGCCACGTTCGTGACTCGACCCGATGATGGCGTACATGCCAACTGCCGGACCGTCACGCAGAACCTGGGTCAGGTGGTTGAGGATGTCGATCTCCCCGGCCTCTTCGAGTGCTTCACTCAGGCCGGCATAGTTGTCGATGAGCGTCATCATGATCGGCATGGTGGAGACGTCTGTGCCGTCCAGTACTGCCTGTCTGCGAACAGCAAGCTCGTCCTCGAAGCGGCCGATTCCGCGCAGGGTACGTTCCATATCTCCGCCGCTCACAATCGATCCGCAGTGCGGGAGGTGCGCCAAACGGTTCAGTCCTGAGCTGCCGAACTCGAAGCCATAGAGGTGAAACTGATTCGGACTGTGCGTGCTGGCCATGCCGAGTGCGATCGTCGCCATCGTGTGACTGATGTCGTCTGCGTCGATGCCGTACAGAACGAGGTTACCAACGGCTGGCGTCCAACTGATAGTGAGCTGGGCCTGGCGGTCCGGCAGATCCATCAGCCCAAAGGGTGCGGCAGCGCCTGCGGCCAGGTCCTCTGATGTTGGACTGAGTTCCGCGGCGTCGATGATGCCAGGCAGAGGGTCGGGCCATGGGATCCGTGGCTCGTCGTAGCCGCCCAGACGCCATGCTTCGCGAATCGACGAAACCAGAACCCGCAGATCGGTTTGCGCCTCGCTGTTGTTCGCCGGTTCCGGCGCAGGAGCAACTGGTGGTGTGGCTGGTTGGACTGGATTTACCAGTGGCGCCGGTCGGGCGGCGAGCGCAGCGAGATCACTGGGCGAGGCGGGCCGAGTGATGTCGTCATCGAGATCATCGGAACCCGCCTGCGAAGTCGAAGACCCGTCGGCGCCAGAGTTCACGCGGGCCGAAGCGAGCCATGCTTTAAGACTGGTTGCGTCAGCGGTTTCGTCGGTGTCGAACGAGGCTGGCTTTGCCCGGCCCGATTGAGGCTGGCGCGGTTGCTGACTGCGTGAGGTCTGGCTGCTCGATTGAGTGAACGGATCGAATGCGTCCGGAACAGCTGGTGTCGAGGGCGGCGGATCAGCAACGGGAGCGACGATCACCGCTCTGCGAATGGTGCCGTCTTCGAGGATGGCCTCGTCCTCCCCCATCGGAGGAAGAAACCCGCCAACCGGAGTCGCACCGGGAAAGAGTCTGAATGCGCTCGCGCTTGGAACCCGCTCATCCGGGCTGAGGTGTTCGCCAGTGACCAGCGCCGTCTGGAACTCGAGAATCTCGGACTGCCCAAAGCGCACGAAGCCACGACCGGGCTGTTGACGGGACAAGCGAGCTGCCTGGGGAGTGCCGATGACGTCGTCGGAATCCGACTCGTCCTGCACCCTCAGCGAGATGCGCAGGTTCGTGTTGGCTTTCACCTTTGCGTCAAGCACTCCGGCCGGTCGCTGGGTGGCCAGAATCATGTGCACGCCAAGCGAACGTCCGCGCTGGGCAATGTCCACAAGCGAGTCGAGAAAGTCCGGCAGTTCAGCAGCAAGCGTCGCAAATTCATCGATGATCACGACGAGGCGAGGAAGGGGATCAATGGCACTTTGCAGATACTCGCCAAGGTCAGTGGCCTGATGATCGCGAAGCAGTTCCTCGCGCAGACGCAGTTCTGCTTTCAGGCAGCGAAGCGCTCGTTCCGCCAAGTGATCGTCGAGGTCCGTGACAACCGAGACAACGTGAGGAAGGTCAGCGCATACGTCGAATGCTCCGCCGCCTTTGAAATCGATGAGGACGAAGTTGAGATGGTCCGAATCAACCTCGGCCGCCATGGAAGCGACCATCGTCCGCAATAATTCGCTCTTGCCAGAGCCGGTTGTCCCTGCGACAAGTCCGTGTGGGCCGTCCTCCGCAAGGTCGATCTTCAACGCTCCGAGTTCGGTGACGCCGACCGGTCCCGCTGGTTTCGGGTCGACGCCGCGGGAGCGCCACCTGTGCAGAATGTCGGCCGGTTCGATCGATGGAAGGAGCTCCGTGAGGGTCACGCTGGAGGGAATCCCTGCGCTTCCCCCGCCGGCTTCCGGGTCCGAAAAGCGACCAAGATAGCGGCTCCAACGCTCGGCCGTTCCGGTGCTGATTCCCGCCGGCAGCACGTTTGGCGTGAAGGCCGCAGAGCCGGGGCGATGCACGTCGACGCGCCCCGCCTGTGAGACGCTGACCACAGTGCCACATGACGCGGGGAGCTGGTCGGCGTGGTCGGCGACGATGATCGCTCGGGCAGGATGATTCTGCGTGGTCAGTGCTGAGCGCAGCGGCGAGGAAGGGTGGGTGAGAATCTCCGTGCTGTCCACCACGACCAGTTTGAACGGGCCGGTCGGAGTCGCAGCCTGCAGGGAGAACGACGCTTCCGGCTTCGGAGTGTCGTCGATAAGGAGTTCATCGGCCGACTCCAGGTCAAGTGCAACCCGAGGACCGGTTGAGCCATGGATGTGCGGGGTCCACTTCAGCCAGTCCCAGTCGTTCGCGCTGTCGGGATCGACGATGAGCCCGAGGTTTATGTCGGCCGGCCCGTGCAGTGTGCACGCCTGGTTGACGAGGCTGGAGGCGATGGCAAGCGCGTGGTGCCGGGGTCCGACAACGCCGACCGCGATGTGGTCATCGAGAGGAACGACCACCGGCGTGTCGGCAAGTACCTGGGGCCCTCCAACGATCTCGTCGGCTTCGGCGAAGTCATCGGTGCTCTCCACGTTGAGAAGGACATGTTGATCGGCGTAGCCGACAACGAGGTCCAGCGCGTCTGTGGACGTTCGCCGCCGTTCCCACAGTCGGGGAGAACCCACTTCGGCGAAGCGAATGAGTTCGGGTGTTGACGGGCTCACGCTTCGTCGGCGCAGCGTCTCACGACGGACGACGTTTTCCACGGTGTCGCGGAGGTCATCGAGCGTCCGGGTCATCTCGTTTCCGAATCGGGTTCGGTCTTTACGCGCCGCTACACCGCTCTCCCAGTACTGGGCCAGAAACATGATCGGGCTCATCAGGATGAACAGGGCAAAGATCGGAGACCAGACAAGCGCCATGATGATTCCCATTGGAATCGGCGCGAGCATCGTGGCCCATGACAACGCCTGCTTCGTCTTCGCGGATCCAGGGCGGGCGGGTACTTGCACGGCAAGGTTGGCCTTCGGGAGTTGAATCCGTGGCGGCCGATTGACGATGCTCGGACCGCGTCGCTCGGGCACTGGTTCGGGAACATCTGTTGCGATGAAGCCCGAAGCGCCGACACGAATAACGCTGTCGCGTGCGTTGCGAACATCGGCGGGGCGTTTGCCGTCGACGAGCGTCACGGTGTTGTCGGCGCTTCCGACCTGGACGCCGGTTCGTGTCACGCGAAGCCATGTTCGCACGGCGCCAACCGGACGACGGGCGAAGCCCGCTGTCAGCGTCGCCTCGCCATCTTGCGCGCCAGCTGTGGGAGCACCTGCCTCGCCGATGGCGAAGTCACCGGCCACAATGTCGACCTCATGCCCGCTTGCCCAACCGGCGATGTGTTGGACGGCTGCAACGGGTTCTATGTTCGTCGCTGCTAAACCGTTTGACGCCCGCGGAATCGATCTCTGCGGCGATTCGCCGGTGTGCGCGGTAGATGCCTCGATAGTTGAACCAGCGGCGATGGGAACCTGGTGCAGTGACTGGCCCGGCGGGTAGGCGATGCCGTCGATGAGGAGGTCCGCTGCCGCATTTGATGAGATGCCGCAGAGAACGGCGATGTCGCCAATGGTGGCGCGGCCAACGTTCTCCAACACAACGTCATGCCACGCATCGCCCCTCCAGATGGAAACCTTCACCCTTTGAACGGTATCGGAGCCAGTTCAAGTCAGCCAGACGGACCGTTCTATTGACCGTCCAGCTTCAAACCGTCATTGTTGCTGGCATGTCTCTCCAAGGTGATACCCCCTTCCCTCCCGAATCGGACCCCGCCGCCCGGACCGCATCACTCATCGGAACCCATGTCATGCTGCGGCCCATCGATCCGCACGACTACATCGGGTTTTATTGGATGGAGCAGACGCCAGGAGGGAAGATGGGCGACGACATCCCGGCCGGATCCACCCCGCCTGAGGCCTACGAAGGGCTCGTCTGGGATGGGACCGAGGCGCAATTCGCTGTGACCACAAACCACGATGGGTCGCTCATTGGTCGCATTGCAGCTCAGGATCTGGATCTGCGCAACGGCCACGCCCGGTTACACCTGCGCTTTCGCGACGATGCCTGGGCGGCGGGGTGGGTTGATGAAGCCGCGACGATGTTTGTGAGCCAGCTGTTTGAGACTTTTCCGTTGTTCAAGGTCTATTGGGAGCACCTTCCTGAGTCAAGTGTTCCGGCACCGTTGGCCCGTTTCGCCGAGGAGGGCCGTCTGCGTGGCCACGTCTGGCGTCACGATGGCCGAAGCGACCTGATCCTCCGGTCCGTCACTCGGGATGCATGGTTGAGCTGACCTTTCCGCAAGCGGCCAGAGAAACACCGCAGCCGCAGGGGAATGTGATCTCACCGTCGCTCAGGGTGAAACAGACATCGCGAGGGCACATCGTTGCGAGGGCACATCGTTGCGAGGGCACATCGTTGCGAGGGCACATCGTTGCGAGCCGAAGACCATCGGGTCAGAGCACTCAGAAGCAGATGGGGACTGCTCCCCCTTTTCGGCAACGTGTGGCTGTCGTACTATGGCGATCGGTAGTCGATTCCAACGTGTTTCCGGCGGCCAAAGATCAACTGATTGGCAGTTGGTCGATCTTGAAGGGACCATTGTTATGGGAATGCTGGGTGCAGAGCTTGGCCAGATGCGTCAATTGTCGGCGCAGATGAATCGGACGACGAACCGCATCGCGACCGCGCAGACGTCGACAAACAAAACCACCAACCAGGTTGTAACCGGCGTGCAAAACGATGCGCAGACAGCAATGTCTCGTATCGACAGCGCGCTCGCGGATCTGACCTCATCGGTCAGCGAAGCAGTCTCCACCGCCCAGGGCACATCCTGGGTCGGCGCAAACAACCAACGGTTCATGTCCGCCGCAAACGATTTCCAGCAGCACATGAACAATGCCGACCAAGCCACACGCGACGCGTTCCAGAAGTTCCAAAAGAGCATCAACCAGATGGCACAGGCCATTGAGGAATACCAGGCGAGCTTCTCCACCGCGTTGACAAACGCGCAGACCTCCACTGAATCCATGCGTCAAGCTGTCGATTCACAGACCAACGAACTGGACCGTGTCATGAACACCGGCCTTACCGCTGGCTGACCTCGACACTCGATCCGATCCCTTTCATCAGAGCCGTGCCGACCGCAGGCGAGTTCCGATCATCAGCGCGCCAGTTCCGTGAAGCTGCCGCAGAGATGAGAGCCGCCCCCAAAGACCCATCCCGCAACATGGGACCGGACGTCTTATGGGGCGGACGCCTCCGCGCTTCGGTTGACGACGTGGTCGGCCGGCTCAGATCAGATTCGGACGCCATCGCGCTCCACATAGAACGCCTCGCCGATGAGTGCGACCGCCGAGCAGTCCAGACCGATGCCTACGCCCAACAATGGGCCGCCTATGACCAAGCGCACACGAACTACGTCGGACAGGTGAACGCCTACAACGCAGACACCACCGGCGCCGCCGCCAAACCAACCGCTCCGGCAACACCCGCCCGACCACCAGCATGGGCGGAATTCTGATGGACGCCTGGCTGCGTCGACTGAACAGCAGCGGCCCAACTTCAACCTCGCAGTCTGCATCGTCGTCACGCTCTTCGACTGCGGCACGCTCCGGATACGGCGCGCGATACAGCGCGCCGAAGAAATCGGCGTCACGGCCAACGTCGTACTACACGAGCGGCTACTCAAGCCGCCCTACACCAAAGGCACCAGCCCGGAGGCCAGTCTCACGACCAACGTCGTACTACACCGGCGCGTCACGAGGCTCTTCCGGCCCCTCCTATACCGGCGGGCAGCGATCGACCTACAAGGCTCCAGCTCCAAAGCCAGTGTCACGACCAACGTCGTACTACACCGGCGCGTCACGAGGCTCTTCCGGCCCCTCCTACACCGGCGGGCAGCGATCGACCTACAAGGCTCCAGCCCCAAGGCTTGCGTCACGACCAACGTCGTACTACACCAGCGGCTACTCGAGCCGCTCGACGTACCAGGCTCCAGCCCCAAGGCTTGCGTCACGGCCGACGTCGTACTACACCGGCGCCTCACGCGTCTATTCGGGCCCCTCCTACTCCAGCGGCCAACGCTCGTCCTATGCGGCTCCGCCCCTTCGGCCAACGTCGCATTACAGGGGAGTTGTGCGCCCCAGGATTACCGCAACGAACAAGACGGTGATCAACACGAGGGATTACACCGGAAAGACGACCTTCGCCGGATCTCCAGGCCTGTCGGCCGCACGAGCACTTGGCGGTGCATCAAACGGACTGGTGGGCATGAACCCGGAACTGGTGGAGAGGCTTGCCACCGCACTGAAAGGCACCCGCAACACATTCGGCAATGTGAACTCGCTGCTACGAAGCGCTGGGTTCCTGTCAGGCCTGGTTACCGGCATGGAGCCCAACGTCGACACGTTGGCCGAAATGGGCTTCGATGCCGGCTTGGTCCTGTCTCGCGGCGCTCGTGCCCTGCTCGGCCACAATGTGAATCCGGGCATCAGCGGATTTGCTGGGGGACGTCTCACATCGCCCGGCGACCCATTGATCCGACGCTTCGGCTCCCAGGGTCACCCAACCGCAACCAGCCCAACCGGAACCCGAACCAGCGGTCGTCGCCTGGCACGCATGCGTGCCGACGGATCCGCCCCTGACGGATCGACCTATGAAGCAGCAGACCGGGCGCTGCTGGGCCGAACCGGCTCTGGCACAGCGACCGGCCGAACAACAACAGGTCGATCAACAGGTACTGGCGCAGACCGAGCTCTACTGAATCGGGACCCGCTCGGTGTTGCAGGCCCCGCAGCCGAGCTCCGGCGTTTGAGTGCGCTTGCCGAACAGGGCGCCATCTCCGACAACGACCCCCGCATCGACGAAGCCTCCCGCGCGCTCCGCAAGCAGATCAGCCGGCAGGTCGCGCCCGGTGATGTCGCGGCCGTCATGCACAGCGTCATTGGCGGCGCAACAGGCCAGCAAGCCATCCGTCGGGTAAACCCTCCGAGCCGGACTGCGTCATCTCCTTACGGAGACCCGCACCTGATGTCCGATGCCCAACTCCACGCGGCGATCATGAACTGGCCGGGCACCGACAACGACCCACTCCTCGATGGTCTGGTGCGTGAGCGCAACAGCCGCACCACACCTGAAGGGGGCTGGGATGGTCTCGGTCAGGCCCGGGTTACCTGGGAGGTCTTCGGCGCTCGAGGAAACGGCCAAACCGCCGCACTCAACACTGACGACGCAATCGGCGTTGAACTTGCAGCTCACCTTGAAGCTGAAGGCTTCGAGCCGGAACACGCCGAGGAGATTGCGGCTGGGATCCGCACCCGATTCCCGGGAATTGAGATCCGGGACTACGAAGGATTCGCCCACGCAATTCGCACCGGCTGGACAATCAACGAAGACGCGAACGCGGCCGGACGGGATCCATCGCCTGAAGACTTCTTCGATCTGGCCGCGGAGTATGGCATTGACACCGTGACCGGGCTCAACTCGGATCTCTACAACTCAGGGCGCGAAGCGATTGCCGTTTACGCGGACATGGAGGGAGTGCGGGTCACCGATCAGATGGTCGCGGACATCTTCGCCTACGCACAACTTCACGGCACCGAGACGGCGTACGCCGCCCAGATCTACTTCGGTCTCGACCTGATGGAGCTGCCGCCCGACGTTGATGGCACGAAGATCACGGACCCGCTTGTTGCCGAGCAGGGCCTCATCATTGACCTCGAGACCCGCACCATCGACGCAATGAACGGACTGAGCGGTCTCGTCAAGGAATACGAGAACAGCAACTGGCGCCTCGCCACCAACGATTGGATTTCCCTGTCGCCGTCCGAGCGGGAGTGGAGTGGCATCGACACAAACGGCGACGGCATCAGCGAGGCCCCGCCGGGTGTTGGCGACATGAGTCGGGAAGCCTTCGATTCCCTCGATGCAATATTGCGCGACGCGGCCGTGGAGCTGCAGGAAACCGCACCGACGCAACAGGCGGTCCAACAGCAGGTCAACTACGTCACCGCGTTGAGGTTCGTGCAGAACAATGCGTCGCTCATTGGCCACGGCGTAGAGGTGGACCCGAACACGCCCGCCCAGACGGCGACGCTCACGCTACTCAGCGCACATCAGGACGAGATTGTTGGCCTGCTCTCACCCGAGTATGACGCCGATCTCGACTTGTGGATTCTGCCCACGATGCTCACTGACCAGACAGCGGGCATCGATACCTACGACGGCACTGACTACTTCAGCACGAACCAGCAGGTCAGCATTTCGGGCGAAGTGTCCTTGAGCGAGATCGAGCGCATCCTTGCGATCTATGACTCTCAGCAAACCGCACCTCCCGGAGTGGACCGCATCATTTCGCCAGGACTGGCCCGGGCGTTCCGTGCACTGCTGGCTGACCCGGAACTCATTGCAGCCATCGCTCCCCGAGACACCGATGACACTTTCTCCGAACCGACCACCCTCCACGCCGTCGACCTCGTCCACAACCCGGGACAGGCGATAGACCGGGACTTCGTTGCGACTGTGCTCGCTCCGTATCAGGATGAGATCGACGCCATCAAGAACGGTCAGACCCCTGACGGCGAGCGAAACCGATCCGACTACGAAAAGTTTGTACAGGACCTGAGCGACGACCCAACCGTCCCCAAACTGGTCATCGAAGCCGCCGAACTCGCCCTTTCCAAGGGCTACACCGATGAACGGTTCATCGACCAACTCCACGTCGCCCTTGACGTCATCGGTGCGCTTCCCATTCCGATCGTGTCCGAACTCGCCGACCTGACCAACGCAGGGCTCTATGCCGTCGTCGATCGCGATGCGGTCAACGCCGGCATCAGCCTCGCTGGCCTCGCCCCTGTCGCTGGTTCAGTGATCGTCGCCGCCCGCTACACCGATGAAGCGATTGACCTGGCCCGAGCGCTTGACAACGGCGACATAACAACGGTCTTCGGGGCGACGATGAAGAACACCAGCGGGGTACCCGTTGCTGTTCGGTTCGACGATGGCTACGTCCGGATTGTTGCCCCGGGCGAACGCTTCGTTGACTTCCGAGTTCTCCAGGACCCCACCCCGGTTCTTCGTGGCGCTCCAAACATGGTGCCGAACACGACGCTTCGCGCCGACGGTCTCACCACAGATCAGGCGTCGTACTTCCGGCGCCAGATCGACAACGCCACAAGCGCCCAGGCCGCCGATGCCGCCCGATACGCCCGGTACATGACCAGCCGGAACAATCTTGGCAAGGTCGTCAAGAGTCAGGACGAATGGCTGATCCTGCGGAGCCAGGCCGAAGCGAACCGAGTGGCCGGTAAAGCCAACGAGGCCATGGGACGCAACGCCGTCAGCGAGTACACCGGCATCGATCTTGTAGACAACGACGTCGGCGACATCGTGCGATACACCGATGAAGCTGGCACCCCGACTCGACCGGACAGCGTAAGCCCGGAGATAGTGCACGAACACAAGAATCTGGCTGGGCAAAAGACAGTCGTTTACAACACCGCGCAGATCAGAGCTCAGCGCGAATTGGCGGTTGCGGAGGGGCAGGACATGATCGTGTCGATCTCCCGCGAGAACGCAGATCTCGCCAACGGGATCCCCCGCCCGTCGAGCAACTTGAAGCCCAATGATTTGCTGGATGAACAGCTTGAAGTACTGTTCGTGGACCCGGTAACGGGATCAGTGACACACGAGTGGGACTTTCTGAATAGGGTGTGGGTTTCGGTTTGATGGTGCCTGCGACAGTGCGGGAGAAATTGTGAAGGTTGGCAGTGCTTCGCTGAGCATGAGCGGCGCAACTGTGTTGCGCGACCCGGCCGTGATTGGCCCTGTGTTGAGCGTGCTCGAAGAGCATGGCGGTCTTCGCGCTCTTGGGTCTGGCGAAGACGACGGGCAACCGCTGACACCGTACGACCGAGCAGCTATCGACGCGACAATCGCAGCGGAAGAACACAAGGAATCGCATGTCGCTGGATTTCAGTTCTTCTCAATGCCCAAGAAGGCGAACCCGAGCGTCATGATTGGGCTGAGCCGCGGCTGGAAGCCAGGTCTGAGCAAAGTTATTTCGCCGCCGTTCGGCAAGGAACTCGCCGACGGTATGCACATGGTCGAGCTGTGCGCGTTGATGGTGGAACTGGAGAAGGTCTATCCCGTCGAGTACGCGATTGCGAGCGCCTCCCCAGAAAAGTCTGTGTTCCAATCGTTGACGAAAGAAGACAGATGGGGCTGGACCAATACGACGTACTGGATCAAGGATCGGCCCGGGCTGACGCTTGGCTGGCACACATGGTTCGGCCCGCACCTGGTGGATCTGTTCGGTCGTGATCTGCTGTTGTCCACGCCAGTGCCTGAAGGCGCGGTCACCGAGCTGGACTCAGGCGTGGTCCGTTTGGATCTCACGGCTCCCGGTGCCGACGTTTCGTTCAGTGAGTTGCTTGAGCTGCGTCAGGACGCAGCGGCACATCTTGCGCCGGCGGAAGTGCTCGCAACCTTTGTCCACAGTCGACGCGTAAAGTTCTTCCAACCGGGTGCTCGTTGTGTGATCAACGCACCGGAGGAGCCTGAATGGCTGACTTCGAAACGGGCCGAGTCCAACGCGCGCATCATCAAGAAGATCGCAGAGCATCGTGCGCAGAACGCGGAGTAGTGGCGGCAGTGGTTGAATTTGCCTTTGGTCGAGAACTTGAAGTACCGCCGAGCATGCCACCCGCGCTCGCGATGCTGGCCGGTTCAGCAGCCGATGGAGAACTTGTTGAGCCGGTTTCGTTCGCCGGGTTGGATATCTCGGAGATGAACCTTGCCCGTGTGGCAGCTCAGCGAATCTTTGTCGAGGATGTCTCGTTCGCTCGATGCGACCTTGCGTCGGCCCGGTTTCTGGACGGAACGTTTGAGCGATGCAGTTTCGCTGGAGCGTCGTTCGTGAATGCGCACCTGTTCGAAGTTTTCTTTCAGGGATGCCTGTTCACCGGCGCATCGTTCGAGGACGCGAAGCTCGTGCTTTGCTCGTTTGGAGACTCAGTTTTTGATGGTGTTGATCTGTGCGGTGTCGACTTGAACGACGCGAACTTTCTGGGATGTTCGCTCAAAGACACTCAGTTCCGCGACGCATCAATCCCGGGCGGCATGTTCCGTAATTCTGATCTTTACGGCGCAAACTTTCACAACGCTGATCTCACGGGGTGCTCATTCCTCGGAGCAAACATCACCGGAGCAGTCTTCACAGACGCCATCCTCACCGATGCCCGCTTCGACGACGGCTCGGTGGATTGCGCAACCTTCTGACCGGATCGGCGGGCACGCCGCTCCGCTTACTTCGATCACTCTTCGAGGTAGGTCTGCAGCTTCGCCGCCGCGGTGAGGGCGGTGGCCATCAGCGCCTCCGCGGCGGCCGGGTCCAGTTCGGGAGCGTTCGGCGAAGAGAAGCCATCGAGGCGCGCCTCGGCCATCCATTGCACGAGGTCCGGGTCTACGCTCCAGCGCCCCATGTTGGCCATCGCCGCCAACGTGGTTCGCAGCCAATCCATATGCGTGTCGGGATGGGGTACGACGGTGCAGAGTTCATTCCTCGTCGCGTCGTCGCCGTACGCGGCTTCGATGTGCGCAATGAACGCGGCGCTGAAAACCTGCTGACAGTGACGCACGGTTTGGAGGGTGATCCGATGCTCGGCGAACACCGGCACGACGGGCCGGGTAGCCAGACCGTCCGCGGTGCAATCAATGTGGAGCGTTGCAGGCGTGGAAGGGATGTCGCCGTCATCGAGCACAATCCGGTCGGTGGCGATGTGCTGCACCCGACCCTGACGGATGATGTTCTCTTTGGGTAGTCGCCGGAGTTGCTCCATCTCGGCCATAGTCACCGTGTTGCATCGGTACATGGTTGGCGCGACGTCAGGGTCCAGTCGCAGCAGTCCCCCAGCGGCTTCGAGCCGATCGAACAAGTCGTCAACCGAGGTCGACGCGGCGACAACCTCGAACGAGCGACCGAACGCAAGCCGCGACTCGTCGTCCGGCTGGATGCCGACCCGATTCAGGTACCAACTGTCGCGCGGCATGATCCATCGGATACTGGCCGGGTCGACCCCATTCGCCAGGAGCCAAAGGCACGCGTCAGCCCCGGTCTTGCCAGCACCAACCACCACGAAGTCGTCCGCTGACTCGGACAATGTCGGCAGGTCGTTGGGCGGGCCGAAGAGCACGCCGTCGGCCACCTCATAGGACGGCGGCGTCTGCGAAGGCACCTTCACCTTCATGTAGGTGGCGTCCACAATTCGCTTCGCTGTTACCTCGTGCACCTGACCGGACACGAGCGATCGGAACGATCCAACCTGATCGTTCGCGCCAACGAACTCGGACATGGGGTGATAGCTCACCCGCCCGGAGGGGAGAAACTGCTGGTGCATCACATGGTCGTAGTACGCCAGCACTTCGGCGCCAGAGGCCAGTTCGGCCAACCCGGCATTCCACCCGGTTTGATCGATGGCGTTTGTGCCAAGTTGGCGGGAGTTGACTCCGTAGAACGCGGACGGCTGATGAAGGCGCACGTGCGGGTACGCGTGGTTCCAATGACCGCCCGGTTTGTCGTACCGGTCGACGAGCACCACCGTTGCATCGGTTTCGGTGAGCAGCACGTCGACGAACGCCATGCCCATCGCGCCAGCGCCCACAACGAGATAGTGCGTGTCCATCAAGTGCCTGCCGAGTCGGAGTTGGGAATCCAGCTCGCAGGGCGCTTCTCAAGGAACGCCGTCATGCCTTCCTTTGCTTCGTCAGTGCGAAACAACGACGCCGACAGTTCGGCCGTCCACGCAAAGGCATCCTCGGTGGACATCCCCGGAACCTCGGCCAACAGACGTTTGCTGGCGGCCAACGCCGCAGGTGAGCCAGCGAGCAGATCAGCCACAACCTCGTCGACAACCGAGTCGATCTCGGACGCTGGCACGGCCCGGTTGATCAGGCCAATGCGCTCCGCCTCCGGGGCGAGAAACCGATTCCCTCGGAGGAACGCGGCGGACGCATCAGCGGCCCGCATCTTGGGCAGACACAGCACCGAGATCATTGCCGGCGCCACGCCGATGCGAACCTCGGTGAATCCCATCTTCGCCGTGTCGAGCGCCACCGTGTAGTCGAGTGCCGCAGCGATCCCCATGCCACCGGCCACACAGTGACCGTTGATGCGCCCAACGTAGGGCTTGGGCGACTTGGCGAAGTGGGCGAACATCTCCGCCGGTTCCACGTTCCGCAACGGCTTCTCCGTCTCGGATTTGCCCGAGCGCTGCGACAGATTCGCCCCGGCACAGAAGGTGTTGCCAGAGTTGGTGAGCACGATGACCCGCACCGACTCGTCGGCTTCGGCCGCGTCGAACGCGTCCATCATCCCCGCCACCAGATCGGGGCTCAGCGAGTTCTTCCGATCCGGGTCGTTGAGGGTCACGGTGCACACGCCACCGGAGGTTTCGCTCAGGACGAGGCTCACGAGCCTGCCCCGGCGGCCGGTCCGTCGGTGGGTGCACCTGCGAAGGCCTGAGCCATCGACAGCCAGTCCTCAGCCGGGTGGCCGACGATCTCAAGGTCGACGTCATCGACGTGGCGTCGCTGGGTGACCAGAAGACAGAAATCTTCGGCCGCGCCGCGAACAGTGGACGCGGCATCCTCGGGACCCCACACCCAGGTGTCACCGGATGGCGCATCGAGCACCATATGGATGTCGCCTTCGGGCATCTCCAACTTGCGGTTGGTGTAGGTCCATCTTCGGGTGATGAAGCCAAGCTGGGCGATATGGCGAAGGCGATCAGTGGGCGGCCGTTCGGCTCCCACAACATCAGCGATGTCCTGACCGTGAGCCCAGCACTCCATGAGGCGGGCTGTCAGGAACGACTTGGAGCCCATCGACGGTCCATACCAGGGCACGCGTGTGTCGTCGGCGAGCGTTGCAGCAGCGGCCGCAAGTGCATCGCGTCCGGCAACCCAGGCTGCGTGGCGCTCGGTTGGGGGAAGGGCTCGAAGGGGGCCCAGCGTCAGTTCATCGCCCGCCTCTTCGCCCCCGCCCGATGCACCAAGCAACCGGTTCATTTCCTCCTCCCAGCGTTCCGGCGTTGAGATGGCGAAGGCCGCCGCGTGATCGAAGTAGGTCAGATGGGCGATCTGATCGGTGATCGACCACCTCGGACTTGCGGTTGGAGCGTCCCAATCGGCGGCCGACAGTCCCTGCACAATTGGATCAAGGGCGGCCTGCTCGGCCAGAAGGTCGGCGAGGACATCTTGGACATTCATGATTGCTCCAGCTCGTTGATGGGTCTGTTGATGGGTGGGGCGGTGAGGCCCTGGAGTACGAGGTCAACGACAGTGTCGGACGCTTCCTTGGGAGTACCGGGAAGTGTGCTGATCACGTCGGGCCGGGTGAACACGCTGCTGATGCCAGCCATGGCATGAGCGACGACCAGGGTGTCAACCGGCTGAATTTCGTCCTGCTCAACTGCCAGGTCCAGCAACTCGCGGGTGACAGCCACGAGATAGTCGCTGTGCGCCTTGTTCAAGTCCGCTCCACCCGGGGCGGCAGCCATGTCCGCGGAAAACGCGGGCGTGGTCGAGGTGACGGCCTGGGTTGCCGCGCGGAGATACCGGCGCACGACGTCGAGTGCGCTCACCGCTCCGGAGAGGTCCACTGCGTCGCGGGCCGTGCGACCGACCATCCACAGGTTGCGGTCACACGCAGCAAGTACAAGCACATCGCGACTCGGCGCCATGCCATAGAGCGTGCGCAACGAACACCCAAGCTTCCCGGCCAGATCGGCCATGGTGAGATGGGAGAACCCGTCGGCGATCAGCGCTGTCAGATCGTCGAGGATCTCGCGTTGGCGCGAGCTGAGCGCGTCGGTTTCCTCGCGACTGAGAACCGGTGCTGGTCGAGGAATCGTTGCGAGGCGGGCGTCCAGCGACCCCGCAAGCGCCGCTTCGGCCCTGATTGTGTCGGTGGCGTTCACCCTGTCCTCCTCATCGTGCTCTCGCTTCTTTCCAGGTCATGCCCTTTTCGACGTTGGGCTCACGGGGAAGTCCGAGCACCGTCTCCGCGACGATGTTGCGCTGCACCGCAAAGGTGCCTCCGCCGAGAGTGAGCGCCGGCGCGAAGAGGAAGCCGTAATGCCAGATGCGATCGACACCCGGCATGGTCGCCTTCGCGTTCACTTCGGTTGCTCCTGCCTGCATGGAAGCTGGAACTTCTCCGGTTGGGCCCGAGCCGGCCAGGAGACCCTCGGCGCCGGCGAGATCCTTGGCCAGCTCCATAACATGCTGGCCGTGCTCGTCCGCCATGATCTTTTGGATGGAGGCCTCCGGACCGGGCGTGTTGCCGTTGAGTCGAGCGCTCAGAGTTCGGAGGCGGTTGAGCCGAAGCACCTCGGCCTCAGTATGGAGCTGGGCCGCCCGATCTCGCATGATGGGATCGTCGAGACCGCCGCCGTCTCGGATGAGATTGATCAGGGCCTCCGCGGTTGGTCCGGACCCCCACAGGGAGCCGGCCGAGCTCAAGGACACCCGCTCGTTCGCGAGGGTGACTTTCGCAAGACGCCAGCCGTCGTTCTCCTCGCCGATTCGATACTCGACCGGTAGTCGGACATCGGTGAAGAACGTTTCGTTGAACGAGTGCGCTGTGGTCATGTCGACGATGGGACGCATCTCGATACCAGGAAGATCCGTCGGACACACGAAGTAGCTGATGCCCTTGTGCTTCGGTACGTCAGGATTTGTGCGTGCGATGAGGATCCCGTACTTCGATTGATGCCCGCCGCTGGTCCAGATCTTTGAGCCGTTGATCACGTACTCATCACCGTCGCGCTCCGCGCGAGTGGCCAATGAGGCGAGATCGGATCCGGCGTCTGGCTCGCTGAACATCTGACAGTAGATGTCCTCGGCAGTCAGAATGCCGGGGAGGAAGCGGTCCTGTTGTTCCTGGGTGCCGGCCAGAAGGATTGTGGGGGCAGCCCAGCCGATGCCGATGGCGTTGCTCGGGCGCTTGACGCCAGCCCGGGCAAGCTCATCGTCGATGATGATCTGGTGCATGGGGTCGGCGCTGATGCCGTAGGGAGCCGGCCAGTGGGGCACGATCAACCCCCGCTCCAGAAGCTCCTGCGGCGTTGGGTTCGGGTTCTCCGCAAGCCAGTTGCGAACCTCGATACGGCGCGGATCGTTGTCCGCCGGGAAATCGAAGTCCATGTCAGTTTCCTCCCAGCAGGGCAACGGGAATATCGACGTGGCGAGCCCGGACCCACTCCCCCAGGGATTTGGCCTGACCGTCCTGGCGCGTCGACGAGGCAACGCCTTCCTGGAGTAGTCCGTGGATCATGAAGTTGATTGACCAGATGTTGGGCAGTGGGTACCGCTCGATCTGCATGTCAGCCGCTTCGGGCAACAGCTCGCGGAGCTTGTCGACGGTGAGCGTGTCGTCAAGCCACGCATACGCCTCAGCGCTGCGCACGAAGACACCGAGGTTGGCGTTGCCACCCTTGTCACCAGAGCGTGAACCGGCGATAAGGCCGAGTGGCGCCCGACGCGTTTCACCGCCGGGCGCGACAGGCAGATCGGGCAGCGTCGGCGCAACCGTGGCGGCGCGCTGTGAGGTGTCAGACTCGGGCGCTGCACTTTCGACGATGGTGCGAGCGCCGCTGAGGATGACGACATGCTGGGGTACAAGATCAGCGGGAACGAGGCCTGAGGTGTGCACGCCGAATGGCTTACCGAAGGCCGAGCCGGCCAGACCGTAGAAGCCGGGAATCGTGGCGAGCGCCATGTCGTTCAAGCCGATGCTGATCGCTTTGGTTTTGCGTTCGTCGGAATCCTTCACGGTGAGTCGCCACGACGCAGTGGCTGCTTCATTACTTGTCGGATCTTCGTGGTCGGTGCGCACCACCGTCGACGTGACCGAGTCGAAGTCGCCAGGTTCGAACGGGGCCGACTCCCAGAATGCCGCCTCAAGCAGCTGCGCCTTGGCTTCAACATCAAGGCCGGTGAGGGCCAGATTGATATCGCTGCGGAAGCCACCCCACGAGGTCATCGAGACCTTCAGTGTGTCCGGTGGCTTCTCCCCTTTCACGTTGCTGACCAGCACCCGGTTGGGTTCCTGCTGCGTGAGCTTGACAGTGTCGAAACGGCTGGTCACATCCGGACCGAGGTAGCCGGGCGGGCCAATCTCGTAGAGGAGCTGGGACGTGACCGTTCCAACGGTGACGGCACCGCCGGTGCCAGCGTGCTTGGTGATCACCGAGGAACCATCTGCGGCGACCTCGGCCATTGGGAAGCCGGCGCGTTCGAGGCCTGGGATCTCGGTGAAGAACGAATAGTTGCCGCCCGTGGCCTGGGTGCCACATTCGATGATGTGGCCCGCAGTGACCGCGCCGGCGAGTTGGTCCCAATCGTCGCGAGCCCAGCCATGGTGCCAGGCAGCCGGACCGCACACGATGGCTGCGTCGGTTGTGCGACCGGTGACGACGATGTCGGCGCCGGAGTTCAGCGCGTCGACAATCCCCCAGCAGCCCAGGTACGCGTTGGCCGAGATGTAGTCCAGCGGAGCGACGGGCCTGCCGGTTTCGTGGTCCAGGATTTCGACACCGGCCGCTCGCAGCTCTTCGATGCGTGGCAAAAGGTTGTCGCCGTTGACATAGGCAATCGTGGGATTGAGCCCCAGCTTCTCGGCCACCTCGTGCACGGCCTCGGCGCAATGGTCGGGGTCGAGTCCGCCGGCGTTGGACACGACCTTGATGCCGTTGTCGAGACAGGTGCCCATCACCTGTTCCATCTGCTTCACGAACGTGCGGGCGTAGCCGCCGCCGGGATGCTTCGCCTGCGTTCGCGCAAGGATGAGCATGGTCAGTTCGGCGAGCCAATCGCCGGTGAGCGCGTCGATGGGGCCGCCCTCAACAACCTCTTTCGCCGCCGCAAGCCGGTCACCATAGAAGCCAGAGCAATTCGCGATTCTTATGGGCGCAATCTTTATGGGCTCAGTCATGATGTGCTCGCTTCATCCTCGGCGGTCGCGGTGTCTTCTTCGTCTTCGATGGTGAGCAGCAACGCACCGTTTTCCAGTTGTTCGCCGACTGCAATCGGGACTTCGGTCACGGTCCCGTTGGCCGAGGCCTTGATGTGGTGTTCCATCTTCATCGCTTCGAGCACAACGAGCACCTGACCGGCCTCAACGGTGTCGCCGATCGCGCAACGAACATCGAGAACCACTCCCGGCATCGGCGCAATCAGGCCGCCGGGTGGCAACTCCGAACCGGGGACAACAAAGCGCGGTTCGACGCTCATCGACACTGTCGTGGCGCCGGATTGCACATGGATGGCGGCGCCCGCTCTGGTGACCGCAACAGTGCTGCGACTTCCGTCGATCTCGATATCAATGTCGTGCGGCGACCAGCGATGAATCGTGACCGCATCACCGGAGTCGAGCACGAAAGTTCCGTCTCGTTTGGAACGGTAAGCCACCGTGACCGGCTCGTCCGAGCCGGGATAGCCGAAGGCAATCTGCTCCGAAGGGAAGCCACCGTTGCGCCAGTTCGACGGCAGGTGCCCCCACACATCGTCGGCGTCGCGATTGGCACCCTGGATCCACATGGCCGCCGTGACCGCGGCGTGCGGCATCGCCTCGACCTCGGCCTCATTGGGCCCGCCGGGATTGACGCGTTCGATGAAGTCGGTGGTGGTGTCGCCGGCCAGGAACTCCGGTGTGCGAATCGTGGTGGCCAGGAAATCCCGGTTGGTGGTGACGCCACCGAGATGCAGTCGTTCGAGGGCCAATGCGAGCCGGCCCGCTGCTTCGGCCCGGGTGGGACCGTGCGCGACGACCTTGGCAATCATGGGATCGAAGTCGACACCGATGACCGATCCCTCGACCACACCGGAATCCCATCGGACCGCTGGGTCAGGGGCTGGGGTGTAGGCGGCCAGCGTGCCGGTGGCGGGCAGGAAATTGTTGGCTGGGTCTTCGGCGTAGAGCCGGGCTTCAATGGCGTGACCGGTCCAGCTGATGGCCTCCTGGTCATAGCCCAGCGGTTCGCCGGCTGCAACGCGCAACTGCTCACGCACGAGGTCGATGCCGGTGACTTCTTCGGTCACCGGATGCTCCACCTGGAGTCGGGTGTTGACTTCAAGGAAGAAGAACTCCCGCGTGTCATCGTCGACCAGGAACTCGACAGTGCCGGCCGACTGATAGCCCATCGCCCGGGCGAGCGCAAGCGCGGCATCTCCCATGCTCGTCCGCATGGCATCGTCGACGATGGGAGATGGCGACTCTTCGATGATCTTCTGGTGGCGGCGCTGAATGGAACATTCGCGCTCGCCAAGATGGACCACGTTGCCGTGCCCATCGCCCAGGATCTGAATCTCAACATGGCGGGAGCGAGCGACGTAGCGTTCGAGAAATACCCGGTCGTCGCCGAAGCCGCTGAGGGCCTCGCGCTGAGCTGACGCAACAGACTCGGCCAGCGCATCGGCGGATTCGACAATCCGCATGCCCTTGCCGCCGCCACCTGCGGACGCCTTGACCAGAAGCGGATACCCGATTTCGGCATCGGCGCTGGTGTCCTCTGAGGACGCAAGCGTGGGGACGCCAGCATCGACGGCAACACGCTTGGCCGCAATCTTGTCGCCCATCGACTCAATGACGTCGGGCGATGGGCCAACCCATGTCAGGCCGGCATCGGTGACTGCTCGGGCGAACCCGGCGTTCTCCGACAGGAATCCGTAACCCGGATGGATTGCGTTCGCTCCGGCAAGCTTCGCTGCGGCGATGACAGCGTCACCGTTGAGATAAGTGTCGGGGAGGCGAAATGCGGCGTCAGCCTCGCTCACGAACGGTGCGTTGGCGTCAGCGTCGACGAAGACCGCGATGGTTCGCATACCCATGGCACGAGCGGTTCGGAACACGCGGCGGGCGATCTCGCCGCGGTTGGCGACAAGCAGCGATGTGATTGGAGTGATGGTTGGAGTGCTCATAGTCGGAACACGCCATACTCGGTGGCTCCCTCAATGGGCCGGTTGCGCACCACGCTCAGGCTGAGGCCCAGGACCGTGCGGGTGTCACGCGGGTCGATGATCCCGTCGTCGGAGATGGCGCCAGTGGCGGCAAGCGCCAGCGAACCCTTGTCATGGGCAGCTTCGTGCACGGCGACGATCTGCGCATCGGCTTCCTCGTCGAAGTCCACGCCCATGCGAGCTGCCTGACCGCGGCGAACCTCCGACATCACACCGGCAATCTGCTTCGGGCCCATGACCGCAATTTTGGCGGTGGGCCAGATGAAGGTGAAGCGATTGCCAAAGGCCCGGCCCGACATGCCGTAGGTTCCCGCACCGTATGAGGAGCCGATGATCACGGTGAGATGCGGCACCAGCGAATTGGTGACGGCGTTGATCATCTGCGAACCCTTCTTGATGATGCCGTCGGACTCGAAGTCGGTGCCGACCATGAAGCCGGTGATGTTCTGCAGGAACACCAGCGGGATGTCGGCCTTGTTGCACAGTTGGATGAAATGGGCCGCTTTCTGCGCGGAGTCCGGATAGATCACACCGTTGTTGCCGAGCACGCCAACGGGGTAGCCGTGGATGGAAGCCCAACCGCAGACCATCGAGGTTCCAAAGCGGGGCTTGAACTCCTCGAAACGGGAGCCGTCGACAACACGGGCAATGACGTCGCGGACGTCGACCGGTTGACGCAGATCACGGCTGACGAGACCCAGGAGTTCTTCCGGGTCGTGGACGGGTTCGTCGGATTGCAGGGTGGGCGCGGCGTCGGGCTTGCGCCAGTTGAGGTGCGAGACCACCTCGCGGCACAGTCGCAGAGCGTCCATCTCGTCTTCGGCCAGATACTCGGCCAGGCCGGACACCTCGGCGTGCTTCTGCGCTCCGCCGATCGTTTCGGAGTCGGCAATCTCCCCCGTCGCCATTTTCACCAGCGGCGGGCCGGCAAGAAAGGCAAACGACTGCTCCTTGATGAAAATGTTGTAGTCGCTCAAGCCCGGTTGGTAGGCGCCCCCTGCGGTCGAGGAACCGAACACGACGCACACGGTGGGGATGCGGAGCTTCGAAAGCTCGGTCATCTCGTAGAAGAAGCGACCGGTCTCGGCGAAGTGCGAGGGCACCACCGCACTGCCGATTGCCCCGTGCGGGTTCTCCTCCTCCGAGAGTTCCTCGCCGTCTGCACCGCCGGGTCGCAGATCGCCACCGGCAGATTCCACAAAGCTGACATAGGGCATGCGATTGTCGCGAGCGATCTCCAGGGCACGCATCCACTTTTTGGCGGCATACGGGGTGAGCGCTCCGGCGGCCACGGTGGGGTCGTTGCCCATGATCACGCACTCGGTGCCAGCGATGATGCCGATGCCGCAGATCATGCCGCCGCCCAGCGCGTACTGCGAGCCATAACCGGCGAGTGGGGTTATCTCAAGGAACGGCGTGTCCGGATCGATCACATTGGCAATCCGTTCCCGGATCGGCAGCTTGTTGCGACTGCGATGGCGGGCCATTCGCTTCTCACCGCCACCAGCAGCGGCAATCTGGAGCAACTCGTCGTGGACCCTGATTTGTTCGAGTACGTCGGCGCGGTTCTGCACAAACTGCTCAGAGTGCGTGTCGAGCGTCGAGGCCAGCGGAGGGGCCAGCAACGTTCTCGTTGATGTCTGATTCATTCATTGACCCTAGTTCGGTAACCAAGGCCGGATCGCATTACCTACTGATGCGCCGGCGCCGACGTGATCGTTGGGCGCTTCGGTTGGCGACGACGCCCATGTGGAGGCCATGAGGTTTGCGCGACAACAGCTGGGGCAAGCGGCCTGCGCTGCCCTGCGTTCGTGATGTACGTTGACCGGATGCGATTCTCCATCGCCACCCGTATCAGCGCGGTACTTCTCACCGCTGCGCTCATTGCCACTGCGTGCACGTCAAGCGAGGGCGCATCAACGCCAGCTCCCACCGCCACGCCGCTCGTCTTCGCCGAACCCACCGACCTTCCCGACCAGACCCCTCCCACGAAGGTTCCGATCGCGACGCCAGAACCAGCTACGGCGACGCCGACGGAGACACCAACGACTGAACCGACCGCGACGCCGGATGCTGACCCTTCAACTGTCGATCTGCCCGACGGGTTCGTAATCTCTGACCTGCAGC
>ENA-ORXT01001567-ORXT01001567.1-marine-metagenome-genome-assembly--contig:-NODE-1567-length-30292-cov-4.219791_pt1 | contig 30292 bp, 32 predicted proteins | sample MGYA00237868_ERZ511482 | MGnify/ENA metagenome assembly ERZ511482 | reverse complement strand
CCGCCGATTTTAGACTTTGTTGCATGGTCAATCTCTTCTTCTGTTGCTAGGAATAGGTGGCGACTCCAGTATCCTTCCAATCGGAGATTCTCTTCTTCAGAAAATCTATCAGATGGGAACGGTTCGCCTGGATCGCCTGGAAACATTGTATATAGACCCCAAAGATCACCTTCTCTTGAGGGGCCAGCAATAACAGTTAGTGTTGAAGTAAGAGGTATTTCTTCTCGTCGGCAAACCTTTACTTGTATTTCGTGATGGTCCTCTGGCAGTCTCTTAACCTTGTTAGGAGTGAAATCTTCAGAGAAAGATGCGATTGCGTTGGTTCCAATTTCGTAGTCAAATTCAATAGTAATTTCAACTCTTTCTCTTTTTCCTTCTTTAAATACACTAATTAGTTTCTCCTCGATTAATGGAAAAAGTTTTTCTAGAACCCCTGGTAAAAACTTTGAGCCGATGACCAAATTATTAGAATCATGTCTTGCTAGATGCCTTTGAATCTCTTCATTACTGATTTCAAAATATTGAATCATCCTTTCTCTAGCCAGTGCAATTTGTTGCGCAATCTCAGCAATTTTCTCCGGACCTGCTGATCTATTAGTGTTCCAATCGTCTATTCGATCTAATGCCTCTGGGGCGAATGCGTCTGTTTCAAGTAGTTCAACAACAGATAAGCCAAAGTTCCAATCATCCTCTATGGTTTGTTTAAATAATCTGACTGCAATTCTGTTTCTAAGCTCTTTAGGTGTTCTAATGTTACGGACAACACTTATTAGAACAATTTCTGGAGCTTTAGTACGCGTTGATTCGATTTCAAGATACTTCTGCCCAATTGTTGTGAGCAGTTTCGGATCTTCGATTTCTTCAACCAATTCAACTATTGTTTGAATCAAATTAATAGATTTATACTCTTCAACTCCTACATATTCTTCGAGCGTAATTACTGAACTAAAATTGGTTAGAACATAGTCGATAAGTTGGTAAGCCTCGGCTCTTTCATCATCTGTTAGTTCATCATTTGTATAAACTTCTATTGCTTCTTCTAAAATGGATCCAGCAGCGTATTTCATAGCTGAGGAAAGCAGATTGTTGTTTGTTGCCATTTTCATTACCGCCTTTTGTTTACCTATATAGAATGGTAAAGGTCGGTATATGTGGATTCCAAAATTCAGTATTTATTACTCACAAAGCGATATTTAGTGCGTAAATTTATGCATCAATTTTTATGTTTCTGTAATGATTGCAATAAAACTTGGTGAGCGACTTCATAAATTTGGCTTATATAATCAGATCTTAATGAAGCTTTCCGTGATCAAAGTTAAACGGTTATTTATTTTGTTACTAGCTTGGGTGATGGGATTTATTGGGCTTATCACATTTGATGGTTTAACCGATTCTTATGAAGATTCTGACTTAATAGTAGTGCTTGGCAACGAAGTCTATGAAACAGGTGAACCTTCAGATCGCCTAAAAGCCCGATTAGATAAAGCTCTAGATTTATACAACTCAGATATCGCGCCCAAAATCTTAGTTAGTGGTGGCATCGGTTCGTCTGGATATGACGAAGCAGAAGTTATGGCTAAGTATTTGATAGATAAAGGAGTTTCTAAGAACGATATATTGCAAGATAATCTGGGAATTACTACAGAAGCTACAGCCATTAATACAGCTCAAATTATGAAAAGTAATGAATGGGATTCTGTTATAGCTGTTACCCAATATTTTCATATTTCGAGAACACGTTTAGCCCTAAACCGTCAAGATATTAAAATAATTCGAACTGCAAGCGCCGATTACTTTGAAATGAGAGACTTATATTCTTTAGCTAGAGAAGTACCCGCTTATATGAAGTACCTTCTGGCATAATCTAGTTTAATGACTAAATATTTATAGTTAAGATGGTTTTTTTGAGTTTTTGCTTATAGTACGCAAATGTTAGGTTTATCTGGAGTAGATTGAAGAGTCGACTAATTATCTCGTCCCATTAGAAGGAACCATTATCATGGCGATGAACAGAGAGCAAAGACGTTACTTGCAGCGTCAAGGCCAAATGGATAGTGAAGGCAATGTTATTGCTAAACGCAGAGAGCGTGCTACCCCAGACAAAAATGATCGTGCATCTTTTAAAGAGTACGTGTCAGGCGTTATTGCAGAACTCAAGAAGGTTACGTGGCCAACTAAGTCTGAGACGATAAACTATACAATAGTAGTTACCGTCACTTTATTGTTATTTACTGCCATGATCGCTGGACTGGATTGGGGCTTTTCGAAAGGTGTCGGGGCTTTACTCGATTTAGGTGGATAAATTATGTCAGATGTAGAAGAAGTTGAAACAATAGAAAAGGCTGAACAGGTGAAAACCGATGAACCAGCCGTAGAGACAACAGAAGACACCCCAGCTGAAGAAATTCAAACTGAAGAAACTGTTGCTGAAACTAAAGATGATTCAAATGTGGAAGATGTAAAAGAGCCCGCAGACGTTGATTCTTCAAAAACTGCTGATGTTAAGGTTGAAGAATCTCAAGAGTCAGAAGTTGATGGCCTTGTCTACGATCCAATAGAAGAAGGATCTAAAGAAGGTGTATCTATAGAAGATGCTCCAGTGAAGCCTAAAGCAGAGTCACCTTATGACCGTCCTGGACGTTGGTATGTGCTTCATACCCAATCTGGATACGAAAATAAAGTTCGATCAAATATATTGGCTCGTACTCAATCTATGAACATGGAAGAACGAATCTTTGAAGTGGTTATTCCTCTCGAAGACGTTGTTGAATTCAAGAACAACAAAAAAGTTGTTGTACAGAAAAAAGTTTTCCCTGGCTATTTGCTTTGCCGTCTTAGATTAGATGATGACTCTTGGTTTGTGGTTAGAAACACACCAGGTGTTACTGGCTTTGTTGGTGCTGGTAATAAACCTTCACCACTTCCACGTAGAGAAGTTGAAAGTTTCTTGTCTGTTAAAGATGAATCTGATGACCAGATGAAGAAGAACCGTCCAAGGCTTGATTATTCAATGGGTGAATCAGTTCGAGTTAAAGAGGGTCCATTCGCTGATTTCCAAGGTGAAATTGTTGAAATAAATGAAGATCAATTAAGGCTCAAAGTTTTGGTTAATATCTTCGGTCGTGAAACCCCTGTTGAATTAGAATTCTCGCAGGTAGCAAAAATCTAGCTACTGATATAGAATCCTTAGTTGGCCTCCTACAAATTTAGAAAGAAATAAGATGGCAAAAGATGACGTAATGGCTGTCGTGAAACTACAGATACCTGCAGGGCAAGCTTCTCCTGCACCTCCTGTTGGTACAGCTTTGGGCCCATACGGGCTTCAAATAATGGACTTCTGCAAAGAATACAATGCTAGAACAGAGTCTCAACGTGGAAATGTGATCCCCGTTGAAATAACAATATTTGAAGATAGAAGTTTCAAATTCATCCTAAAAACTCCACCAGCTTCAGAGCTTATAAAAAAAGCTGCTAAATTACAAAAAGGTGCTTCTGATCCTTTACGTGAAAAAGTTGGATCAATCACTGATGCTCAGCTAACTGAAATAGCTGAAGTTAAAATGCCAGATCTAAATGCATATGACATAAATGCAGCAAAGCTACAAGTGGCTGGGACTGCACGTCAAATGGGAATAGAAGTAATTGGATAAGATCCGAATACTGTAATATAAACACCGACTGGATTTGGGAAGACCTCACCCAAGCAGTCTTAACAAGAGGGAGCCGAAATGGCGAAAGGTAAGAAATATAAAGAGTCTGCTGCGAAGTTTGACAATGAGAAACTGCACAGTCCTGCTGAAGCAATAGATCTTGTTAAAAGTTTCGCTGGAACAAAGTTTGATCAAACTATTGACATCGCAATTCAATTGGGTGTTGATCCTTCAAAAGCTGATCAAATTGTACGTGGTACAGTAGCACTTCCAGCTGGGACTGGTAAAACTGTTCGTATCGCTGTATTTGCTGAAGGAGATGCAGCTGCAGCTGCAAAAGAAGCTGGAGCTGATTTCGTTGGAAGCCAGGATCTAGTTGAACAAATAGAAGGCGGCATGATGGATTTCGATCTTTGTATCGCAACTCCTGAACTTATGCCTCTAGTTGGTAAATTAGGTAGAGCGTTAGGGCCAAGAGGTCTTATGCCTAACCCTAAAACAGGTACCGTTACCCCTGATGTTGCAAAGGCTGTTGGTCAGTTCAAAGGCGGAATGGTCGAATATCGTACCGATAAAGACGGAAACGTACATGTTTCGATTGGTAAAGCAAGTTTTTCAGCTGAAGATGTTCAATCAAACTATAAAACATTAGTGACTGAAATTATTAAAGCAAGACCTGCTTCTGCAAAAGGTAAGTACGTTAAAAAAGCTTCTTTATCTTTAACTATGAGCCCAGGTGTGAAAATTGATGCTTCTAGGATTGATGAAATCTAACTTGTTGCATATGAAAATTGTAGTAATTTCTTTTTTCATATGCTCTTTAGTTGCTTGTTCCGAAGAGTCTTTAACTGAAAGTTCAGAGATCCCAGCTGTGCACCAACTCGAACCCACTGACGAGATGATGCAACTTGCAAAAGATCAATGTCTTGATTCTGATAAAAAACAGGGTGTTATAGACCTAAAAGATCAAAATTCTGGAGAAATAGTTAGCAGAGCGGTAGTTGACTGTTGAAATCAATTCTTAGCGGCGTTCGTCGTATCTGGTTTGAGTTTCTCTCTGCTGACGGATCTGATGATCTCTTTCGTCGTTGCGTTCATAGGTTTCGCGTTGTTGAGGCTCTCTTACTAAGGCTTCTCTCGGTTCTCTAGTATTATCTTGAGGGTTAGATATTTTATCGAGGTGTTTATTTTGTTTTGCCTTAGGCCACAAGACGCTTGCAACGAACAAAGCTACGCCAAGCCCAGCTGTGAGCAAAGCGGGTCCAGTCATGGCTCCAAAAAATATATTGATAATTGCAGAAGCTATTGGTGTAGCTGAAGAACTAGTTTCGCTTAGTAACTTTGGAATTGCAATTCCTACTATTAACCAGAAAGCCGACACTCCGAATGCCCAATAAGCAACACGGCGAAGAACTGTAGAACGGTTTCTTGCCAGGATAAAACCAAAAGCAATTCCGATTACCGATATTAGGGCTCCAATGGGAACAACTCGTTGTAGTAAAGAACGAAATCCGCTCACAAAGCTTAACCCGCTTGTTGGGATTGAAATATCAATAAAGTCTCGATTAGGGATTAATGCTGCGGCTGGTTCTTTTTTAGTTAGAAAACTTTTTCCGGCAGCTGTTAGAGCAACAGAGTCAACCTCTACAGGTTCAGTTCCTCCTTCAAGTACCTGTTGGTGTAATTTTATAAAACTATCTTTTATTACTTCTATGACTTCTGGATCATCAAGCGATTCAGCAGAAAGAGAATCGATGCTGTCTTTGCTTATTGGAATGGCATCTGGAAGCTGCGAATCAATCGAATCGCTTATCTGATCTGCTAGTAATGAACGAACTGCAGTATTACTGATTAGTTCATCAGCAATATCTTCTGATCTGTCAGGGTTCAAGGAGGTTCTAAGAAGTGCAAAACCTGACCATGAGAACGATGCCACCATAAGTGAAATCCCTACAATTAAAGCCGCTAATCCACTACGCATAATTATTCCCTATTCCTATTACCAATTAATAACAAGCTCTGTTATTCATATTAGTCGAGAAAATTAGGGAAGAGTCCAATATGGATGGCTGCTTGTATCTGTTGGCGTTGTTAGGATCTCTGCTCCATCATCGGTAATCAACAATGTATGTTCAAATTGGGCTGTCCAACTGCTATCTGCAGTAACCGCTGTCCAACCATCGTCCCACATCTTTGCTTGATAAGAACCAATAGTTATCATTGGTTCAATAGTGAAAGTCATCCCTGGTTCAATGATTTCTGTAAGATTTGGATGATAATAATGACAAATCTGTAAATCTGTATGAAATTGTTCGCCTATTCCATGACCAACAAAATCTCTTACTACTCCTAAATTATTTGATTCTGCATGAGTTTGGATTGCTTTGCCAATGGCATTTATTTGATTACCTGGCTTAGCGGCCTCAATCCCAAGTTCTAAACATTGTTTTGTTACTGTTACTAGTTTTTTGTTTTGTTCTGAAACTTCCCCAACAAAAAAAGTTGCATTGGTGTCACCGTGAACGCCTTCTTTAAAAAGTGTGACATCAATGTTGATAATGTCACCGTCTTCTAAGGGTCTATCATCGGGGATTCCATGACATATCACTTCATTTACAGATGTGCATACTGATTTTGGAAATGCATATACATGACCTGGGTATTGCAGCGGGCTTGGATAGCTTTGTCTTTCGATGGCTGCGTTATGGCATGCAATATCGATTTCTTCTGTAGTTATTCCAGGTTGGCATAGTGAGCCTAGATATGCGAGTGTGTCAGCAGCTTCAACAGCTGTTCTTTTCATCCTGTTGATTACATCTTCAGATTTAACTTTTGGTTCTTTCCATCTTTCAACATCGCCGCCATCAGCCCAAGTAGGCTTAGATATCGTGTCTGGAACTGATCGTAGTGGACTTATATTGCCTTGTTGAATTTGTTTCTCTGATCTTCTATGGCACCTTTTAAATTTTTTTCCACTGCCACACCAGCATTTTTCGTTTGCTTTTGGGAGTTTACTCATTAACAATAATCTTACTTGATTATATTGGGCAGTCCTCATCGACATCAATTAAGTGGCTCAAAGGCTAAATATTAAGTATGTTCATGCGTTTGCCGACTTGTTTTGTGTATATATAGTTAACATTGCTATTAACTCTCAAGGGATTTTTATGGAAGGCGTCGCACCTAATATTGGTACGTCCTTGACGGGCCGAATTCTAGTATCGCCACCTGGAATTGAAGACTCTAGATTTAGGTCAGCCTTGACTCTAGTTATTGAGCATTCAGAACAAGGAGCTATAGGTCTAATTCTTAACAGGCCATCTTTGGTCCCTCTTTCTGAATTGATACCGGATTGGGAAGAAATTGGTGCCATCCCTGAAGTTGTATTTGCTGGTGGGCCAGTAGATCATGACGCGTTGATTGCATTAGGGAAATCTAAAAACCCTGACGGCGAATTGGTCCTCGGAGCTCATTCGGTTGATCTCGATGACCAACCCGCACTTGTTGAGGCGGAAGGAATTGACTCTATAAGAGTATTTGCTGGCTATGCCGGGTGGGAACCAGGTCAATTAGAGAAAGAAATTATTGAAGATTATTGGTGGCTAGTTGATGGAGAAATTGAAGATATATTCTCCAACGAACCCGCCAAGTTGTGGTCTAAGGTGCTGAGTAGGCAACAAAGCAGAATCCGTTGGTACGCCCATTATCCTGTTGATATTAAATCAAACTGAATATTTAACTGATTTAGTATAAAATTTTGGGATAAACAGCCTAAAAATAAATTTGTAATCAAATCGATATTAAATAGTCCATCACAGGCTTTTATTGAGTGTTAAGCTGATATACAAGCGGATTTTTATTAGTGATAATTTAAATTATGAGGTGTGCGCTGTATCTTGGGTCGAGATACAACCCAGGGGCTTTGGCTCATATCTCAATAATATAATTATTAGGAGAAATTAAGGATCAAAAATCATCTTAATCAGGCAAAGTAAAATAGCGTTCATACGTTGAAGTTGTGATATGTGTGAAGCTGATATAGTGATTTATTAGGTAGATTGAGAAGTGCGGGGATTTTATGATGAAATTTAAGGTTGTATTAATTGGGTTAACTGGACTGATTCTCGCTGCTTGTGGAGGTAGTTCTCAAGAGCAGGCTTCAGTTGGTATTAATGATTTCAATACGGGATCTGAAGATAGACAGGCAGAAGAGACCCAAACTAAGAATTCTGAGATTGATCAAACAAATTCTTTAACACTCGGTGTATTTAAGAAAGTTGACGCTGAAGGCGACGACGACGAAGAACAACCTAAGAATGATGACGCTGAGCGTTCAAGCAAGACTGAGCCAAAGACCCCGACGGTTAACAATCCTCCTTTTGTTAATAATCCTCCTGTTGTTAGAAGTCCTCCTGTTGTTAATAATACTCCTGTTGTTAATAACCCTCCAGTTGGTGTAAAAATAACCCAGTTTGACGGCGGTAACTGCTGCATGATGGCGTATTTCACTGTATCCGCTACTTGTAGCGCTCCTGTCACTTTAGTTGCTTCTTGGAGGATGCTGGATGAATCAATATCGGTCAAACGCAATGAAATAACAAAAAGTTTTCAATGTACTGATAATAGTTTAATCTGGAAAGGATATATTGAAGAAGCAGCCATTACGAATGCTCCAGTTGCCCTTGATATATGGGAAAATAAATCTGGAACACTAGTTCATTTGGCTTCGAAATAATAGGGAGACATCGCATGAAAAATAAATATGTGATGTTATTTCTTTTATTTAGTTTTTTGCTAATAAGTTGCGGCTCTGGGGATTCTCAAAAACAGACTTCACTAGGACTTGATGATTTTAATGTCGCTCCTAAGAATGAGCAGATTGAAACAAATCTTTCTGATATGTATAAAACTGACTCTTTTTCTTTAAACGATTTTAAGAAATCTAGTGAAAAAACTGATTCATCGGATGGAGAGGTTCGTGTATCAGAAAAAGAGCTTGTGGCTGATTATCAAGACAATCTACAAAAACCGGTTGTTCCTCTACCAGCGCAACCAGATGCAACGACTCCTCCTGTAAGTTCGCCTTTTAATGCAAGAGTTGTGTCTGTGTCAAGTTCAACTAACCCTGGTTTGGTTTCATTTAGTGTCACAGGAAATTGTGATACCGGCTTTGTCCTCAGAGCTACATGGCGCTTTCCAGGAGAATCCCTTAATCAGGCTAAAGGGGCTAACGTTAAATATTTCCCTTGTACTGAAGGGCAATTTACTTGGACACATTCCATTCAAGATTCATCAATATCTGGCAAAGTCCAAGTTGATATTTGGGAAGATGCCGAGAAAAAATTATCTCACTTGGCCACTAGCTAATATTTTCTAGTTTGATTTTTGAATTCATACTATAGTAGTTTCACAGGCGGTAACTATGCATAGATTGAAATCTATAATTTATATTCTTGTTATGAGTTTGATAGCATCGTCATGTTCTGGAAATGCAAATGAAGAAGCACAAAACAATAATCAAATTGATTCTCCTGGAAAAGGTATAAATAGATCTTCACCAGATATAGAGTTTTCCCTAGATAGGTTTAGTAAGACATCTAAGGATTCAGACAAAGGATTAGTAGATTTCAGAAAAGTAACTAATTCAGAAGATGGCAGAGAGAGTGAAGTTAAGTCTGAAAGTCCAGAGACAAAACCTGCTTCTTCATCTACTACTAACCAGTCAGAAAGTGAAACATTAAAGCCGCAAATCCCTCTGCCTATTCCACCTGTTGTTTCTCAACCTTCAATTCCCCCACAAGAACCAGCTTTTATTCCACTAGCTTTAGGAGCAACTCCAATCATTGTGAACATCTCTGCTTCTCAGTCTGGAGGAATAATAAGCTTTTCTTCAGATATCAGATGTAATGTGCCAACGATATATGTAGTTGCCAGCTACCGGTTTGGTAACGCTGCTGAGAATTCTAAACTCGTATCCACTGAAACTACCTTGAACTGTCCAGCTTCAGGGCAACCAGTTAATTATTCTGGAGCTATGGGGAGTGCAACTGTCGGTGCGATCTATGAAGTCGAGATATTTGTAAAAAATAATAGTAATGGTAGGGCATTAGGGGCAAAGACAAATGATTTTTCTAATGGCCAATCTGCTACTTGTTTAGTGCAAAGATCACCATACTGTTAAAAATGTTTTGGAGTTCCAGATGACAAACCTGAATCTAGCATCTACTATAAGCATCAGGGTAAAGGCGCAAAACTAAATAAGGTTATACATCCGCCATGAATAATCACATACTGTCTGGAGATATCATTTCTCCGGTGCACACCAGAGTACAATATCTTATCGAATTAGATCGATTTGATGATGCTGAAAAACAAGCCAATCGGTTTTTAGAAAAAAAACCTGAAGATTGTAATATGCTTGGCTTACTATGCAAAATAAAAATTGGACAAGGTTCTGTTGGTAAAGCCCTTGAATTTGCCGATAAATCTTTAAAAGCTAATCCAGTTTGTACGAATCTATATCGTCTGAAAAGCGAAACATTAGCAGAACTTGAATATCATCAAGCGGCTATTGAAAGCTCTTTAATTGCGGTTGCTTTAGAACCTGAAGATAGCTTTCTTCATCAAGACTTAGGAAGACACAGATTTAACTTAGCCGTTGAGCAAACTGAAGAAGAAGAACAACTCCGTTCGTTCTGTTTGGCTAGGGAAGATTTTAAAAAGGCTATCGAGCTTAGTGGTGGAGACGCTTACTTATACATGATGTTAGGTTGTGTAGAAATGGCTCTTAAGAACTGGTCTAATGCAGAAACTGCACTAGAGCAGGCTTTGGAACTTGATGTTAACTCAGCGGCTTCACAATTTATGAGAGGCAAACTTTGTGTTTATACCAAAGATTGGGATGGCGCAAAACAATACCTATCGAGAAGTTGTGAGATAGATGATCGTTGGATGAGTGAAGCAAAATTGTTACTCCTTGAGTCAGGAGAATTTGCTGATGGAGAGGAAGCTGACGATCCATCTGTTTGGTCTGATCTATTGTCAGGCTTAACTTCTTTACTAAAAGCTTCTTTGATAGCCGCTCTGCCAACATTAATATTTTGGATGATGATAGATGCTCTAACTGGATATTTCCCTCCCATGTCTGTTGCATTATTATCTGTGCCAATGGCTCCGCTTGGAGGATACGTTATGTACCGTTTATACTTACGAGATATAAAAAAGATGTTTAGAAAATTTGGTAATCCGAAAAGAATTTCTGATTCTACAAAAAAATTATTGAATCCTTCCTAGACGGCTTTAATGATCTCTCTCACCTTTAAGATATCGTTTGCCGAGTAGAGCAGCCTCAGCTCTACAGGCAAGATCTTTTGAATGCTCAGTTGTTGGCCCTAAAGCGGTAACGTGGCCTAGTTTGCGTCCAGGCGCTGGTAGTTTGCCATATAAGTGGACTTGAGCTCCTTCGATAGCGAGTGCATCTGAAAGATTATTTGCTGGGTTTATTCCTTCACGAGTTCCACGAACATTAATTGTTGTAGCAGCGTTACATTCCATTAGTGTTGGGCCTAAAGGAAAATCAAGTATGGCACGAACATGATTTTCAAATTGTGAAGTTTGGCATGCCTCTATCGTGAAGTGTCCGGCGTTATGTGGTCTTGCAGCTAATTCATTAACTACTAATCCTCCTGCGGTGAGAAATAACTCGACGCTCAATATTCCGACTGTACCTAATTCATCTGCGAGGCTTTCAGCTATATCCCGTGCTTCTTTTGCTATATGAGGCCCAATATCTGCTGGGGCGTTGATTTCAGTGCATACTCCATTAACGTTTTTTACTTGTGAAATTGGATAACATCTTTTGTTTCCTCCTGGCCTTCTTGCAACAATGACCACAAGTTCTTCTAGAATTTCTTTGTACTCCTCAACCATTAAACCACGGGCTCCGTGTTCGGTCATAACCCTCATAGCTTCCGCCTGATCTTGTACGATCCAAACTCCATCTTGGTTTCTGTCGCCACTTCTGATCGATTTAATAACTAATGGAAATCCGTACTCATTTGAAAAGTCAAGTATGTCGTCAGGACCTTTTGCATCTGAAAAGGCAGGAACTGTATATCCTTTTATCGTCATAATCCTTCTTTGATGTATTTTGTCAAATGCGGCCCTAAGAGTTCTTGTTCCAGGTCGTATAATAGATCCATTTGTCTCAAGTGCTTGCAGTAGGCCGATGTCTATTCTTTCATGTTCAAATGTAAGAACCTCACACAATTCAGCAAATCCAGAAATAGCATCTGGGTGACTGAAGCGCGCATCTGGTGCAGCAAGTGCAGCTGAATCATCGATGTTCTCAGCAAGGAGTCTTGGAGTTATGCCAAGTTTGAGTGCTGCCGTGTGAGTCATTCTTGCGATCTGACCAGCGCCAACAATTCCTAAGCTATAAAGCGATGGTAATACTTCTTCCACAGTGTTAACATTAGCCGCTCAAAAACATATCTAGAAGCTTTCTATCAAGAAAAGAGATAAATCCTATTGCATTAATATTAGAGAGCTAAAACTGAGCTATTCAGTTATAGTCTATTATATGGGAGAACCTGTTGCCGTTTTGGAAAAAAAATCTAGTAAAAAAGGTTTTATAAGGTTCGAAACTAATCGAAGTTTTACGGGTATGGGTCATGAGCATTACGAGAGTTCTGAGCCATTTTCTGGGGATCGTCCAGTTGATAATTTAGCGAGAACTCTGATCCATACTGGACAAGTCGAACAAGTTCACATCTATGCTCAGATGCTTACAGTAAAGTTAGCTGATGGTAAAAGTTCTAGTGGAATAAAAAAGCTTGTTGAAGATTTCTTTCTTTTCTATGGCAAAAGTAAGTAAATATTAGCTTTGCTAAACCTGATATTGCAAATAATCAGTGCTAACTGTAGTAAAAATGTATATATATTGACATATTCAGTGTCCTTCTAGGATGTAAATTACTGTTAGAATATAATTAGTAGGATTACTGTAGGTGGTGCGGTGAACGTAATGACAGTTTCAGATTCTGGTTTTCATAGCGAGTTGCCGTCGGAAGATAAACTAACATCTATTTCCAGTAGTTTTATCATAAGCTGGTTCCTTAAGTTCTTTGCAGCAATCGTAGTATTTTCTCTTGTGTTCTTTATTGGCACTGGTTCTAATGGAAACGAACAGGCTCTAGATTTAGCTGGTGACAGTTCAAAAGATATTGCACAGAGTGTTGTTAATCAGACTCCAGCTGGAGATAATGAAAAAATTATTAGTGGGCTAGGATCATTTAAAAAAGATATTGTAGTCGAAGCAACGACTTCAACTACAAATATAGCCGAAGAATTGGAGACAACTACAACTACAACTACTTCAGAACCGAAGGTTGAGACTCAAAAAAGTAGGCCTGTAATAAAAGCTCTTCCTACGAATTTGCAGATAGAAAAAGTTGTACTTTATCCGACAGAGTCTTCGATTAAAGCAGTTGCGTTTCTAAAAACATGTCCATTACCATCCGAAATTATAACGATACAATTAGTAAATGAAGATAATACTTTAACTACAGCAGCGCAAAGCACTTGTGTAGCAGAACTAACCGGAACCGTTGACAACCTTAAAGCAGACACCAGTTATTTTATTCAAATTGTTCATGGGGATGACGCTGTGTTTGAAAAAGAAATTTCAACTTGCAAACCTGGTAATATTTGTTAAATATCTCTTATCGAAATTAGCTTTGATTTAAAAGTTCTTTGGTATTTAATATTTCCACCGTTTTGTTTTTTACATTCAACAATTGGTGTATTTTTGATTCGGGTCACTTCAACATCAGCTTTTTTGTATTTGGTTTGTAGCGTAAATAATTTCTGATCTTGATTCAATATCTGCTCTTCAATAGAAGTTGGTGGGTTTTTATCTAAATCCCATCCAACATCAGCGAATAACTCTTTTTCTGATATCTGTTGATCGTTACTACTCGCGCCCCACCAACCTCGATATTTAGATATTATTTTCTTTACTTTGATGTCTTTGTTGATAATATTTATTGTGTTTTGAGTTGATAGATAAGCCCACATGCGTCCGTTTGGTAAAGTTAAAATAGTTGGGGCAAATCTATGGCCTCCAAGATGGCTTACTTTTTGAATACTAAATTTTGTTTGTTGCAGAAGTTCATTTGCTAGTTTTGTTCCGGCTGAACCGCAACAAGTGTCTCTTGTTCCGTGGCAACAAACTAGAACAATTGGATGTGTAATATTTTTTTTAGCGAGAGTATTTGTAGAGTGTCCTTCACATATATCAGTAAGAATTGTTTTAATATCACTGGTTCTTTTGTAGCTAATTGAAGTTTCTACTGTTGGTGTTTGTCTATGAAAAATACTAATATTTAATTCATCTGGATTTTGCGGTACTCTGAATAGAATTTTAGTTCTTGAAAAGAATGAATGATTCACAAGCTTTTCGAAACCAGTAAAAAGCTTGTGATCTAAAATTTTATTAGGCCATGGAAGATGCACGTCGATTACAATTATTTTTGATGTATGGATTGCAGTACCGCATGGATCATTATTTATAGATCTACTAAATTCAGAACACGTTGCTTTATGCCCTGAATTGTCTAGAAGGTAATCTAAAGATCTCATAGAGCTATGATATGAATACTTAGCACTAAATAGTTGCTATAAGAATTCAATTTACAGACTTTTTACAAGTATTTGACAGTCTCTTTTGCTCCTGAAGCTTTAAAATCAATACTAGATTCATCTTATTAGGCACATTTAACTAGGTTAATGCATCTTGAATAGTCAAAATCAACTGATTTTAGCTATTCAAGATGATATAGTTTTATATATTGTTTCTTGGCGGAAGTCCTATGGATTTAGAGATAAAAACTAGCGAATCAGATGTCTCTAAAAGGACTGGGATCTTAATTGTAATGGTTGTTGTAGTTGCTATTGTAATAACTGGTCTTTTTCTGATGGTCGGACCGTCGTCTTTGGCTGATAGCTCAATACAAGCTTCTAGTGATGAGAAGTTTGATTTCAATGAGTCTGAGACACCTAATGAAATTGATCTTTCGGTATTTAAAAGTGAGATTGACTCAGTAGTAGAGCAACCAAACCGTACTGATAAGTCTGAGATTCAAGAGCAAGACAAGTCAACCGAAATAACAGAAGTTACACAGAAACCGGTTGAGAATTCAAATCCAAATTCAGAAACAAATACTACGAATACAACATCAGATATCGGGCCAGCTAAAACTGAAACAGTAATTGATGGAGTCGCATACACATTTGATGCTGATGTAACTTCTACCTCTACAGAAATCAGCTTTGAAATAGTTGTCGAAGATTGTGTTGAACATAATATTCAGGCGTGGGTGTTTATGGACAACCCATCCTGGGAACTAATTTCAGAAGACAAATGTTCTAAAACTTTAGAAGTCTCTAAAACTGGATTAGATCCAGACACAAGGTATTTAGTTGAATTAAAACTTGGTGGTAATCAAGTTCATAAATATTATGTCTGGACTAAGCCCTAACTTTTGGCTTCAGCTTTTTTTGCTGCTTTCAGTTGTTTAAGTTTTCTTGCTCTTTCTATTGGATCAAGTTCTGCTTTACGAATTCTTGTATTATTTGGTGTAACTTCGACGCATTCATCGTCAGCAATAAATTCTAATGACTGTTCTAAAGAAAGAACCTTTGGAGGAGTTAACCGGACTGTCTGATCAGCAGCAGCAGCTCTATGGTTCGTAAGCTGTTTTTCTTTTGTGATGTTGACTTCCATATCATCATCACGACTGTTCTCTCCAATTACCATTCCCGAATATACTGCGTCACCTGGCTGGCAGAATATCGTTGAACGCTCCTGTAAATTAATCATCGAATAATTTGTTGCAGCCCCAGATCTATCAGAAATTAATGATCCAGTTGCTCTTGTTTTTACTTCACCGAACCAAGGTTCATATGCCTCAAATGTATGGTTTATGACTCCAGTACCTCTTGTTTCAGTCAAAAATTCAGTTCTGAAACCAATTAGACCTCTCGCCGGAACTAGATAATCTAGCCGTACCCAACCTGTGCCATGGTTGATCATGTTTTCTAGTCGCCCTTTACGTTCAGCTAAAAGTTGTGTGATAGCTCCAAGATATTCTTCTGGGCAATCAATAATTACTCGCTCAACAGGTTCATGGATCTTTCCATCAATTTCTTTTGTGACTACTTGAGGTTTTCCTACAGTTAATTCAAACCCTTCACGCCTCATCTGTTCAACTAGAATAGCTAGCTGTAACTCACCTCTAGCTTGGACTTCCCAAGCATCGGGCCTTTCAGTATTAAGTATCCTTAGGCTCATGTTTCCAACAAGCTCTTGATCTAATCTTGTCTTAACTAGCCTTGCTGTTAATTTATCTCCGTCTTTGCCAGCCAAAGGTGAGTTGTTAGTTCCTATTGTCATTGATAATGCTGGTTCATCAACTTTGATGATTGGCATAGGTTGAGGATTGTCAGCATCAACTATTGTCTCGCCAATCGAAATGTCTTCAACCCCAGCAATTGCTACTAAGTCGCCAGGACCAGCTGAGTCAGCGGGAACTCTTTCCAAGTTTTTTGTCAGGTACATCTCAGCGATTTTGACTTTCTGAACTGATCCGTCAAGTCGGCTAAGCGCTACAGATTGAGATTTTTTTAATGTACCGTTAATAACACGACATAACGCAAGTCTTCCAACATACTTAGAAGCATCTAAGTTCGTTACCCAGGCTTGTAAGGGCATAGATTCGTCATACTCTGGTGCTGGTATTTTTTCTAGCAACATGTTGAATAGTGGAATAAGGTCGGATCCTTGTTCATTCGCTGTGAGAGAGGCCCAACCGTTCTTTGCTGAACAGTAAACAATTGGGAAGTCTATCTGTTCATCAGAAGCTCCTATGTCTATAAATAATTCGTATACTTCATCTACCACTTCTTCGATTCTGGCATCTGGCCTATCAACCTTATTAATAACAAGAATGACCGGTAGTTCTTTTGCGAGAGCTTTTCTGAGTACAAACCTTGTTTGTGGCAACGGGCCTTCAGCAGCGTCAACTAATAGAACTACGCCGTCAACCATAGTTAGCGCTCGTTCCACTTCTCCACCGAAGTCAGCGTGGCCGGGTGTGTCAACGATATTCATCGTGACATCTTCGTAGAATACTGAAGTATTTTTAGCGAGGATAGTGATTCCTTTTTCTTTCTCTAGATCTCCAGAGTCCATGACTCGTTCATCTACATCTTGATTGGCCCTGAATGCTCCAGTTTGGCGGAGCATTGCATCTACCAGCGTAGTTTTTCCGTGGTGCACGTGCGCGATGATTGCCACGTTTCTTATATCTGATCTTGTAGCCATTTTATTCCTCAACTAATTCTAGTTTGTTTGTATTGGGTAGAGATTCAAAGCTTGTTTCAAAATAGGGATCATATCGCATCAGAATCGCTGCAGATTCAGAAGATTTTGACTTCACCTTAGCCCAGGATTTGTTTCCATGACCGCCATTTTCTAAATCTGATTTTGAGTTTAATGAGTAGATTCTGAATTGAAGGTCTCGTATTGAGTCAGGGTCATCTTCATCTAATCGTTCTAAACAAGGTTTACCAAATCCAATATTTCCCCAATCATTCTGAGTTTCAACTAAGTTCTCGATTTCAAGGTAATTCGAATCTAGTTGATTCACTGTCGGATCTATTCCAGCAACAAGCCAAACAAGTAATGGTTCTTCGTAGCTTGTGTAGTCAATTAATGCCAATGCAAGTTCCTGGGTTCCTTCTGGGACGTTAGACCAACTGAGGCTTGGAGGAGTTAGATTATCTTTACAGTTTAATTTTTCTGGCATTTGAGCTCCTGGTTCAAAATCTGATGAAGTGATCTCAAATGATGACTTTTGGCTTATCTCTTGCTGAAGTGCCGAGGTTGATGAAGGTCTTGTTGTAGTTGATTGACAGGTTTGATTAGGTTCTACTGTAGTGCGGCATTCTACATATGGAGCTAACTTTCTTCCATCGCTAGCACAACTAGACAATCCAAAGACGGCGATTAAACCTACGCCAAGAAAGTACCTTAAAAACAACACCATATAATACTAGCGTTTAGAGCAGAAATGTATCGGTTTAGCCTTAGTTGTAACAACAATAAATCAATAGAAGAATAAATTTGTTAGAAAAGCTCTAAATTTTGAACACATATTTAACACGATATTGCCTAAGATATCGTTCTTAACCTTTGTGGTTAATTAGTTAGATACGATTGAAACTTGATGAAAATATTAATAGATGACCCTGATGATGTGCGTATAAATGTTTTCCAAGGCCTAAGAGATCATGTGCTGCGGCAACGAAGGGAACGCCCGGGTGGTGATATGGCTGGGATTTTTATTTGCGAAGGTGACATCCCAGTTGGAAGGGCATTGTTTGCCGGCTACGAACTCCAATCAGTCCTTGTAGATGCTAAACGAAAAAAACCTATGCCTGGAGAAATTTCAGATGACGTTGTGGTCTATCAAGCTACACCTGAAGTTCTACAAAGAATTACAGGCTATAACTTACATAGGGGTTGCATAGCTTGTTTTAAAAGGAAAGATTTACTGACCGATGATGAAGTTCTTGATCAAGTAGAACCACAAGAAACTTTGCTAATAGCAGAGGGAATAAACAACCCGACTAACATGGGAGTAATCTTGCGTTGCGCTGCGGGTCTTGGTGTAGGAGGGCTTCTCATGGATTCGAGCTGTAGCGATCCGCTGTATAGAAGATCCGTTAGGGTCTCGATGGGGGAGGCATTTCTGCTTCCATATGCAAGGCTAGAAAGTTGGCCCCAAGATTTGCAGAAAATTAAAGATGCTGATTATGAGATTTGGGCATTGACTCCATCTGAGAAATCAGAGAGTCTTCAAAGCATAAAAAAGACTTCAGGCAAAAAAATTGCACTAATGATTGGAACAGAGGCAACTGGTTTAACTGATCAGGCTCTTGAAATTTCTGACAGGCATGTAAAAATCGCAATGTCTGGCAGAGTGGATTCAATAAACGTGGGTGCCGCTTCTGCCATCGCTTTTTATGCAGCTCAAAGTCTTTCTGGTCAGATTTAAGAGCACTGTTGGGTGATTTTGCCTTAGCTGTGTGGCTAAGAAATGTTTTTGAAGGCTTTTTACTACCTTCAATCTTATAAGAATGTTAGAATTGTATATATAGATTGGCGGAAAATATGGGTTCAAAATTTAAAGAATACAATTTTGAATTGTCAGATTGTATATTCGTGGTGTCGAAACATCAGCGAAATTTTGAGTATCTTTGTTCTGTAAATTGGGTTGGTCATGGTAGGTGACAGCAATATGAAATTAAATCCACAACAATTAGAACAGGGAACAATTTCGAAAAATCCAGTAATGATAGTTACTGTGTTTTTTGTTGTCTTGCTGGTTGTAACTGGAGCTTTATTAATTCTTAGCACATCTTCTCTTGGTAGCAGAACTAGCAAGTCTCCAGATGGAAATTCTATTTCAATGAGCAATGCAGAATTAGTAGAATCAGACGGTATTAACTTATCTTCATTCAGCCGTGAAATAGATCCTGAACCTGATAGCAACGATTCCAATTTAAGTTCGTCAACCTCACCAAACGTTCCGCTTACAACTGTTAAAGAAGAAGATGTATCAACAAGCTCAACAGATTCTCAGACCCCCGCACCTGCCACTCCAGATATTCTTCCAGCTGCAATAGATAAAGTTATCAATGGTAAAAACTATTTGATCGATCCCGATATTACTATGGGTTCAGATCGTATTAGTTTTCGTGTTGATGTGGCGAATTGTGAAAATCTAGAAATCGCAATTTGGGTATTTATGCGAAACACTGAATGGAAAAAAGTAGCAGTCGGAGATTGCTCTCAACCACTCAAATTTGTGCAAACTGGTCTTGAGTCAGAAACTTCATACCGGATGGAAATTCAATTAGATGACGAACAAATAATTACTACCAGAATGGATATGGTCATAAACTGATTTTGAGTTCATCTACTTGACACTAAGAAGAGCTTTGTTCTTTAACCTTATTTTTCAATAAATTTTATAGCTGACAATATTTCGATTACACCTACTACCATAGGTTTGTGCCTAAGGAAATAAACTCATCTAAGCATAGAGCTTACAAAGTAAAGAGGATTTCCTGGCGCCCATTGGGTGGTTTGTTAGGCCCGGCGATTAAAGATGCAAGACAGAGTCTGCTGGCTTTGATTGTGGCAGTTATAGCTAGTTTGGTTACTGGGCTGGGCTTAGTTGAAGCGGCGGAGCTTTTCGAAGAAAATCATGGTCTTTTTCTTATATTGCCAGCGGCTATTGGCCTTCGTGGAAATGTGTTTGGGCCCTTCGCCAGTAGATTATCGACCGCTATCCAAGCAGGTATTTTTTCGTGGTCATGGAAGCGGGATTCTCTTTTAGGTCAGAACATAATTTCAGTTGCTTCAGCCTCATTTTCGGCATCTCTTTTTGTAGGAGTGCTTGCAAAATTTATAGCTGAAGTTTCTTTAGGCGAAAATATAGAAGTCATGTCGTTGTTTGAGTTTGTATTAATATCTTTGATTAGTGCAGCTATTGCAACAGTATTTTTGTTAGCGATAACGCTTGCTCTTGCTGTTGCTTCTGCTCGGTTCGGATGGGATTTAGATAATGTTATTGCCCCAATTGTTTCTGCAGCAGGAGATTTAGTTACACTTCCTGCTGTATTGTTTGCTGTTGTTCTTTTAAAATATTCCAGTGTGTCTATAGCTCTCGGAGTTATTTGCGTTGCATTCACCGTCTTGTCTTTCCTACTACTTTTTCATAAAAGTAATAAGGTTGCTCTCAGAATATATGTTGAGTCATTGCCAGTTCTATTTATTGCTGGGTTTGTGAGTTTGCTGGCCGGAATAGTGCTTGAGAGTTCGAGGTCAGACTTTCAAACTTTTTCTGTTCTTCTAGTTCTTTTACCGGGTTATTTAACGACTGCTGGTGCTTTAGGTGGTATCTTGTCTAACAGATTATCAACAAAGGTGCATTTAGGTCTTGTGTCAGCTACTAGTGTGCCGAGTGGGGCTGCTAGAAAAGATATTGCCTTAACTTTCCAACTTGCATTACCTATTTTTATTTTTTTGGCTTTTATTGCTCAACTCGTTGTTATAAGTCTTGGTGAATCTTCTCCAGGCTTAGGTTGGTTGATAGTTGTTTTATTTACTGGCGGACTTTTGTCTACTACATTTGTTGCTTTAGTTGCATATTATGGAACTTTGATCGTAGTAAAATTTGGTTTAGATCCTGACAATCATGGCATCCCCGTAGTAAGCGCAAGTCTCGATTTAGTTGGGTCTTCTACTTTAGTTGGAGCCTTGATGCTTTGGGGATTGATTTAATTGAGTCTGGTAATTATATATAACAATAGTTCTTATAAACAATATAGAATTAGTTCAATAGGAGAATATGGAAAACCGTAATTTACGTGAAATGCTTAGCGACGCTAAAGATACCAGTGAACTTATGGTCGACTTGGCCTATGCATCACTGTTCTTTGATGATGCAGATATGGCAGATGAAGTAGAAGCACTTGAAGCTGAAATTAGTGAGCTTGTCCATCAAATGCGTACAGTTGCTCTTGTTGCTGTAAGAAATCTCAGAGAGGCCGAAGCAATGTCTTCGGTGTTGCAAGTTATTAGTTCAGTAGAAAGTATAGGCAATAGAGCTGTTGATATTGCTCGAATCGTTACAAGACGTCTTGGAATTCCAAGGCACCTGATTGTTGATTTAATGGCTGCTGAAGAGGTATCTCACAGGGTAGAAGTCGCTGAAGAATCTGAATTTGCGAACTCATTACTCAGCCAGTTTGAATTACCGGTTACTACTGGTTTAAGAGTAATAGCGTTGAGACGTGATCGCACTTGGATTGTTGATCCTGATGGAGACGAAATTTTAACTCCTGGCGACATACTTTTTCTTAGAGGCTCGCCTGAAGGAATTGCTAGATTAAGAGAATTAGCTGGTGCTCATCCATGGTCTCCTCCTATGAGTGAAGAAGGTACAAAAGCTTTAACAGATTTGGACCGTGCAGTTGATACTGTCATCGAGATGAAGAATATTTCTGAGGTTGCTGTTGGGTTAGCTTATTCTGCTTTGGTGTTTAAAGACAGAAGTTTAGCAGCCGAAGTCCTGCATCTTGAAGACCGCTTGGACGAGATGAAAGAAAGGCTTGAACTTTGGGTGCTAAGGAGTGCGGGAGAAGACATTGAGCCCTCAGGTTTGCGTGGTCTTCTTCATCTAGCAGAGGCGGCTGAAGATCTTGGAGATCAAGCAAAACAAATGGTTTGGCTAGTTGAGAATACGGGTGAACTGCATGAAGTTCTTGAAATGGCTCTCGGAGATACAGATGATGTTGTAGTTCTTATGCCAGTCGGAGAGAATGCGACTATCAGCTCGTTGTCAGAACTTGAGCTTGGTACTGGTTCTGGTTTTCACATTCTTGCTATTGAACGTAACGGTAGATACATATATCAACCAAGAAATACTGTTGAACTGCAGCAAGGTGATCGCTTGTTAGCTAATGGCCCTGAAGAAGGCCGTGAACCTTTAGCAGAGTTGTTTGGATGGAAGTTTGTAGAAAATGATGAAGGGGAAACCAGCTTGGAACCCCTTCAATCTGTAGGAACTTAATCGCTCTACTATAAAACCTGTCATTTGGGGACAGGCACAAATGACAGGTTTTATCCAAACCTTACAAAAGTGCCTGTCCCCAAATGACATATGATGGAAAGAAGTTTGCTATGCAAACTTCTTTCCACCCTTCGTTAATGATTCTGATCTTTAATTTCTCTTGCGGCTTGCTCTCTTGCTCTTTGAGCTGACTCTTCTGTCTGTTGCTTTATTCTTTTCATAGCAGCCTGCGCAGATTCTTTCGATTTTCCTGTTGCTGGACGGTTTTGAGGTCTTGAGCTAGAAGGGTTTAGAGTCTTTTTTGGTCTGTTTTCTCTAGGAGCTGCTGGTGGGAAATCTCCACCTTTAAGAAGATCTGCTATTCCTCCAATTGTTCCCAGTGTTGCGCTCATGTCAGCTGGAACAAATATCTTTGTCGCATTACCATCAGCAATTCCTTGAAGTGCTTCTAGGTATTTGATAGCAATTACTCTATCATCTGTTCCTGCATCGTTGATTGCACGGTAAACGCTGTGAATAGCGTCGGCTTCACCTTCAGCAACTACTTGTTGACGGAACTGTTCAGCTTCAGCCAGAGTTTTAACAGCTTGTGCTTCACCCTCAGCGGTTAGCATGTCTCGCTCTTTTATACCTTCAGCTGTAAGAATAGCTGACTGTTTTTCACCTTCAGCTCGGGTAATTGCAGCTTCTTTTGTACCGCCAGCTTCAAGAACTACTGCACGTTTAGTTCGTTCAGCTTTCATCTGCTCATGCATGGCATTTAAAACGTCGTGTGGAGGATCAATTCTTTGAATTTCTACACGTACAACTCTTACACCCCATTTGTCGGTTGCGTCATCTAAGATTTGACGTAGAGAGCTGTTTACACGTTCACGTGATGTAAAAGCTTCATCTAAGCTCATCTCACCAATAACGTTTCTTAAGTTGGTTTGCGCCAGTTTGGTCACTGCTAACATAAAGTTTGCCACTTGATATAAAAGCCGTTTGGAGTCTGTTGGTTCGTAATAAATTACAGCGTCAACGGATACTGCAACGTTATCTTCGGTAATTACTTCTTGAGGAGGCACGTCAATTACCTGCTCACGCATATCAACTATTCGAAGCCTTTGTACAAACGGAAGAATAATTCGAAGACCGGGGCTAACTGATTCTTTGTAACGTCCAAACTGTTCGACTACACCTTGTTCGTGCTGTCTTACAATCTTTACTCCAGCTATGACATATATGAACATGAATATGATCAATATGGCAACAAATCCGACTAATACGGGCATTATATTTCTCCTTAGTTTTTTATTTACTCTTTAGGGGTGATCGGTATTACAGTTAGTCGAGTCCCAGTGACTTTAGTTACTTGAACTTCTTGATCTATTGCAATTTCTAAGTTTTCTTCAGTTTCGGCTCGCCAGAGTTCTGAACCAATTTTTATCAGTCCTGCTTCGCCTGGTTTCGCAGGGATAGTTTCTGTTACGAATCCTTTAGACTCCAAAAGTCTGTTTGCGCCTAACCCTTTTGCTTCTGGGACCTCTACATCTAGTTTCCTTGATAACGGTCTTAACGCTAGGAATGCAATGATGGAGACCGCTAGAAAAGCAAGCAAGCTGAATGGGATTGCAGCTCCGAATGCACTAACTATTGCAGCAGCTAAAGCCCCAACTGCAAAAGGTGCTAGAAAAAATGCTCCGGCTATCATGATCTCGCCAGCTCCGAAAGCTGCAGCAATAGATAGCCAGATGATTGCAACTGTTCCTGTGTCTAGATCTTCCATGTGCCACCCTCTCCTTAGCTGATATCTGGTATTCTACCCGTTTGTTTTAAGTAAAGTACCTAAATCTAGAGCTCGTTGTTCAATAGTCTATGATCAGGATCGGCTGGTTGTGAATAGAATAAAGAGTTTAAGATAATTCGAATAAGAAATTATATTAATGATTAGGATAAGTTGATGGATAAATTTTCACCTGAAGAGATTATTTCTAAGTTAAATAAGGCAACAGACAGTAATTCAAATTTAGATAGTTTAAGCGGTCGGGTTTCTTTAAAAGTTGGAAAGCAAACTGTTGAGTTGAGTATTATTAATTCATCGTTCAAGATTTTAGAAGATGATCAAGCTTCTGACTTGAGTATCAAATTGTCAGATTCAGAATTTGAAAAACTTTGCAATGGTGAGTTGTCTTTGTCAGAGAATTTTACCAAAGGTGATTTTAAACCAGAGGGTTCAACAGGGTCTTTATTAGCATTTCTGGCGGCTACCGAATCCTGAAAGCTGGGTTATTTATAGTGGCTGGTCGGGGCCATCACAGTCAGCCCAGAGCCCTTTGGTCTCTTTTTTTGCTTCATCTAATGCTTTGAATAAAATGTCTTGTTTTGTTGTGTTGGGTTTATAGCTTTGAGCATTTGCAAACCCTTCTGCGACAATTTCTTCATTTATAAAGAGATCATCTAGATATATGTAAAGTAAGAGTCTGTCGTATTGATCTCTTGCTTCAATGTCTCGTTCAATTCTGACTTCTGTTCCTTGAGGCAATAACTCTGTTAGGAAGTCCGAAGATTCTTTTCCATAACATTGCACTGGGCGAGTTCTAGCTCTGGATTCGGGTGCATCTATTCCAATAAGTCGAACGTTTTCTTTTTCTCCATCAATTTCAAGTTCAACGGTGTCGCCATCAATAACGAATAGAACAGTGGCTTCTTGATCAGTATCTGTGGGTTCACCTTCATCAGAACCTGAATCGATTTCTGCGCAAGCAATACTGATTAGGGCTATACCAGCTGCTAGAGAGATCTTGATCAGGGCATTTGGTATAGATAAGGACACAGTGATTATGCTATGCGGCTATTGAGTTAATGTTGTGGCTGAGTGTATTCTTTTCTGCCAATGCTGCTCTAGCTTGTGCTAAACCAGCTTTGCCAACTCGGATTGTTTTACGATCGAGTTGCCAAGTGTTGTCGAAAGAAATCAGCTTTAGTTGAGAAGATTTGTTCATGTAATAACTATCTCACATGGGTCTGACATTATTCTATACATCATCTTAAACAGCTATTTAAGACGATTTTTTTCGTTACTGGACTAGGATTAATGATCCACCTGCTTTTTATTTGGTGGAGATTTACTGGAATCTAGATCGAACACCTTGGGTGTTATAAAAAATGTTCCAGAGTATGCTTAATCTGTGGATGTATTTAAAAACAATAATGGAATTTGGATATTTAGATGCTGAACATATTTGCTTTTATGTCCAAAAAACGTTTGGTGTCTTTAACAGTTATTTATTTTTTTCTGGCGGCGTTTGGTGTTCTAGTGCTAATGATAAATTATAACGAGAGTAGCCCAGGAGAGAACTGGGTTAGAACTGAAGGTAAAGTTCAAGATTATAGAGCTGTTACTGAGAGAGGACAGACTCAACTACTTAGAGCAAACCAATCTTTGAAGTTTTATCCTCAAATAGATTTTATTGCTTCAGGAACTTCTTATAGGTTCGAGGCTAAATTTACATACACAGAACCTCAGATTGGAAAAATTGAAACAATTTTTTATGACCCTAATTCACCTGAGAGTGCGATTGTAGAATCTAAGCCAATTATTTTCTTAGCTGTATCAATAGCTATAGTTTTAGCTTGGATAACTTTATTGGCTTACACAATACGTAGATTATCTTTGCAAACTGATGTTCAGATAGGCATAGAGCTGGGCTTTAATAAAAATATTTGGGATGTTTCTTCGACCAAAAGATTGTATAGATACGTTTTTTTACTTTTAGCGACTGTTCTTCTTGTATTAACATTGCCTAATACAATTTCACAGTATCTCAGGGAGCGGCAGCCTAATAATTGGATTCCTGTTGCTACTTCTTTCACTGATTCTGAAATCATACAAACTGATCTTTGCCCCAATCCTAGTAGTTCCAAACAAGTTTGTAAGTATGTGGCGAGTTACACATATCAAGTAGATAACTCAGATTATTTTACTAAATCGATTGTCCCGACTTCTGATATTTCAAATATTAGTGAAGTAAGGTATGCATCTTATAACCCTGATAATCATGCTGAATCAAGATTGAAACAAGACAGAAACTATTTTTTACAACCCCAAGTAATTGCTGTCCTGATTATGTTAGCTCTCTATATTCTTGTAGCTTATTACTCATTCATTTTAAAACCAATGAGTTTAAATAAGGATTAAGAATTATCTTGGCAACCTATTCAACGGGAACCCACGCAAAGATTAAATCTTTGACTGAGATATCTGTTTTCTCTAGTGGAATTTCAGTAGTCTCAATTTCTTCTGAAATCGTTGTCCACTTATCATCAATCTCAATAATTTCGCTAGCTAAGTCTTCTTCGAGCTCTTCTAACTCTAATTCTTTTTCATCAACTCGGTTTAAAGCTGTTTCCAACCTTGCTTTAGTATTAGATTGCATTCTTCTACTTGATGACATTTTTCTTGCAGCTGAAGCCAAACCTCTAGTTTTGCTTCGCCCACCAAGCAGGCCACCCAAGATTGAAGAACCAACATCTAAAATTTGATGGCTCTTACGTCCTTCTTGTTGAACATCAAGCTCGGCTGCTCTATCTCGAGCCTTTGCCAACGCTGCCTGAATACGATCGGCTTTAGCTTCTAATTTGTCTCGAAGTTTTGAAGACTCCTCGTCAGCTTTTTCATGAGCAGCTTCTTTGCAACGCTTTGTAAAGTCTTCTTCAGATTCTCCTGGACGAGAATAAATTTTTAAATCTGCGTTCTTAAAAATGTTTATTGTGTTGTTTGAATACAAATGAGCTTTTAATTCTGTTGATGCTTTATTAACAGAAGTCTTTGTAATCTCAAACTCTGGTAATTCAAACGGTAATGGTTTTTGAGGCTCAGTCATAAAATCTCGATCATCAAAATCGACAGTAATTGCATCGTCGATTTCAAAGCGATCAGAACCCAAAGGAATTAGTGCCTCCCATTCTTGAGTTTCTCTTAAATCTGCTTTTGTGTCGTCAAATAACATCTCTACTCGTGCAGCCAGCATTGGTTTAAATTTCGAACCAGTCGCTGAACCATCAACAGTATCTAACCAAGGCGAAGACGTGCTAACAAAACGACTTTGAACACTATCGGGAATACTTGGCGCTAATTGTGAACTGTTCTCATCTACGGGTTGGCTTTCTTCTACAGCTGAATCGGTTGTTTCTGCTGCTACTTTTTTAGAGGCTACGGCTGATTTTTTGTCAGCCATCAACGTGTCAATCTGTTCTGCAGAAAGAGGACCAGCTAAATAACTCATAGCCCACCTGGTAGTCAACAATGGAATGTCATTACTCTTTGTACTTCTAAGCACAAATTGACGTTTATCTAAATTGCTTATTGTTGCTTCGAGAGCTTTAATGTCTGTACTTCCATCAGCAGATCTTAGCCCATCTATTAATCTTGCTTTATCTTGCTCAGTTTGCAAGCGTCCTATCATCCATGTTCCCGCATTGCTTATGGCTTTATAGTCAAGGTCGATTGGATTTTGTGTAGAAAGAACCAGCCCTACACCAAAAGCTCTAGCTTGTTTAAGTAGCGTTAAGATTGGAGCTTTTGTCGGAGGTTTACTACTTGGGGGAGCAAGCCCCATAACTTCATCTATATATACAAGGCATCGCAGCTCTCCAGTGCCTTGTTGAGATTTCATCCAACTAATCAGCTTTGAAAGAATCAGAGTAATCGCAAAATGCCTTTCTGATTCTTCTAAATGGCTGAGAGAAACAATTGCCGCCCTAGGATCGTCGTTACTGTCCCAAAGTAGTGATTGGATATCTAATTGTTCACCTTTGCTCCACATTGCGAAACTAGGTGAAGCGATTAGTCCATTGAGTTTCATTGCTAATGCTTGGCGATCTTTCTCTGGATAAAACTTATCGACTTCAATTACTCCAAGTTTTCTCATAGGAGGGTTTTGAATCTGGGCAAGAAGAGTAGGCATATCTAAATCGGTGCCAGCATTCCATGAGTTCGAAATTATATTTGCAAGCAAAATATGTTCTCGGCCTGCTAAAGGATCACTGTCAACTCCAACAAGGCTTAGTAACCCCGTAACTGTGTTATCTACTTCATTTTGAATAGCGGCTGCATCTTTAACGGTTGGAACTCTAAGTCCACCCAAGAAATCTAAAGGAACTCCAGCATCGCTGCCAGGGGTATAAATTGTTTTATCGATAGCTTTAGCTGAGTTCATGTCCGAAGAATCGATTCCCCAACCCTCTAAACCTTTTTTCCAAGTCTCAGCAGTTTTTGTAGCAGTTTCAGAAATTGTAGAACCTGAAGCTTTTACCGAAGCTGGATCCATCCAAGGTTCAAAATCGCTTGAGGCAAAATCTGGGAAATTCAAACAGAGGTTACCAAGGTCGCCCTTAGGATCAATCGCTAATACTGGAATACCAGAAAGCATTGCCTCCTCAAGTAGAACAACACCTAGCCCTGTCTTGCCTGAGCCAGTCATCCCAACTATCACACCGTGGGTTGTTAAATCTGATGCTTCAATATCGACTTGGGTGTCTTGAAGATCTCCAGACTTAGGGTCAATAAGCCCCCCAATTGATAGATTTCCTTTTTTTCTGCTGATTTTCATAAGAATTATATAATATCACCTAAATTTTCGTGACTTCATATAGCGATCAGTATTCGATCGGTTTACATAAATCATTGTGCTTGTTCAAGCTATTTAGCAAAAGTGTCGAATAATACAGATATCCTTGTTTAAAACTATTTATGGGAGACAAATTATGGCCCTTTTGGCTAAAATTAAAAGCTTTTTTAGTGCTAGTAAAGCCAAAGAAGCATTAGGTGAAGTGACAGACAAAGTTGGAGACGCTGCAGGAAAAGTTGGCGATGTTGTTGAGAAGGGTGCCGGAAAGCTTGATGATGCTACTGGCGGAAAACTCGGCGATGCCGTTGACACAGTTAAAGACAAAGCTGGTGACGTTACAGATTCAGTTAAAGGTAAAGCTGATGAAGTTGACGGAGATGCTGCTGCTGAATAATTCAGATATCTAGTCTGAAAAGTATTTATATAGGTTTCACTGGATACTAAATCCGGTGAAACCTATTTTAGTTTTATGATACAAACGATTAGATTATCTCTACAGGAGTTCCAAATGGCAAGTACTCTGTCATCTCAGAAATAATATTATTATCAACTCTGATACAACCATGGCTAACATTTTTTCCTATCGACGAAGGATCATCTGTGCCATGAATACCAATTATTGCATCAACGCCTTTAAACTCTTTTAAAGTTTCGCTATATCCACTCAAGCCATATGCGTATGGTCCGTATGCTGGGTTTAATTCAGAACTGTCAAGAAGTTCTGTAATAAAAAATTTGCCAGCTGGAGTAGGAGTATCACCGTTACCAATAGCAACAGGAGTGGTTAAAATAGGCTGAGAATCGTAGAGAACTTTTAGCTCAAAGTTTTGTCTATCAATTTGTATTGAGTAAAGTGTTCGCTGTCGCTTTACCTTATCTGACCTGATCCACCCGGTTGAACCGTTAGGCCTTACAGGGAGATTAACATTTATCCAGCCTGATGGCATTTCACTATTTTCAACAAAAGTAAAATATAAGTCGATGGGTTCAGAAACACCAGGAATCTCTTTAGGATGCTCGAGCTCATTAATGACCTTAGAAGATTCAGATGGTTCTTCATATACTTTTATAGTTGTAGGTTCAGATATGATTTTAGCTATATAAGTATAGGTGTCAAAATCTAAAGAAACCGGAGTCTGAATTTCAACATTATTTTCTAAGGGTGGTTGTTGAGCTTCATTATCTGATCCAGAGCATGATGAGATTAATACGACAAATGAAATCAAAACACTTTTTATAATATTATTCATTAAAATCATTTCTAGTTTCGGTAAGCATATAAAAAATATATACGCGTTTCTTAAGAAGATTTTTTATCTAAATACTA
>ENA-ORXT01001566-ORXT01001566.1-marine-metagenome-genome-assembly--contig:-NODE-1566-length-30315-cov-5.712117_pt1 | contig 30315 bp, 23 predicted proteins | sample MGYA00237868_ERZ511482 | MGnify/ENA metagenome assembly ERZ511482 | reverse complement strand
GGACGGTCGGCCCGGTTCATCTTGTCCCCGACGCTGCGCTCGCAGTGCACCAGGCATTCCTGCTAAACTGCTTCCGGCCACTGACGCGTCACCGCCTTGGCGATCGCTCCCGATCCGTCCCGGAATACCAGCAACCGATGTCCTTTGACCGGCGCAAAGCCTCGCTCCGAGATCCGCACAGCAGGCCTGACACGCACTCTGCAGACTCCGAGGTGCCTCCTCGAGGCCCAGCCTGCTTGATGCCCTCGGCGTCAATCCCGATGGCCATCACCGGACATAGTTCGTCGGCCGGGAACACTCCGTCGATCATCATCGCCAGCCAACATGTGCCCAAGAGATCTCGGAAACGCAATTCCTCTAGTTTCGCCCGTCCGACCTCCGCCCATGTTCGCGCAGCCATGCTCTTGCCCAAGGCGGAGCCTTTGGACTTCGCTAAACCTCGAATGCTCGCCCTGCATTCTCTCGGAGCCCGAACACAAGAGTCATTGGGTAACAAATGATCGTCTTGACCCGTGGCCCGTGCTAAATCCAAAGCAGGATCCCCTCCCGTCAACAAAGCTGGGCAAGCCTACTCTAGCCGTGAGTCGGCTAGGCGATCGGTCGGCAAGCAAATCTCTTTACTTTACGCAAGCGAACAAAATTCCTAAGCGAGTAGAGCCCACTCCGCTTTGGCGCACGCCTCACGACGACGGAAAGAGAAGACGGTAACGTAGAGATCGGTACTTCTTGGACTGTAGTTACTCCGTCAGCATGATCTTGTCGCCGGGTTCGAGACGAATATCGCGCTCAGACTGGTCGCCGATCTTTCGAAGGTCCAGCTTGAAGGTCTTGCCACCGCGCATCAACTTGACCTCTTTCATGTTCGCGTAGGGGGTTGGGTTACCCGCCTGGGCAATCGCCTCGAGAATGGTCATGTTGTTCATGTACTGCTGAATCCCTGGACCAGAGACCTCACCCATCACCGTGATACGGCGTTGAATACCGACCTCTTCCGGTGTCGATACAGTGACACGGGGCCGAGAAAAGATTTCCTTCTGTTTGTAGGCCGCCTCAATTTTCTGCGCAAGAGCGTCGGCGCGCAGGCCGGCAGCCGATAACGCTTCAATGTAGGGAAGGCGCACTTGCCCCTGCTCGTTGATCGGGTAGCTTTTATTGATCTGCGTTTGCTCGGTATCGGGAACACCGCTGATACTGACAATGATCACGTCATTCGCGCGGAGAAGGACGTCCTGGGCCGAACTCACGCTTGAGAGAAACAACGCAAGAGCAGGAAGGAGAAGTTGGAAGGATTTCATAATCGGATGTAATCGAGCCATTCTAGTAGATCTCGTCTTCCTTGTGTTCGGACGATTCGCTATCGGGCGCTGCGTTCGGATTGAAGGCTGCCATCTCAACGGCGGGGGCATTCTCACTCGCTTTGTTCGGCGAGTAGTACGTGTAGTAACTGGTATAGTACTGGTATTGACTGTCGCTTCGGATATCCACATTATTGAGCACGGCACCCAGAATATTACATCCGACACTCTCAAGGGCCTGCTTGACCCTCATGAGCATCTTTTTCGGCAGCTTACGATACTGAATCACGATGATCGCGTGATCCACTTCGCTGGCAATCACCGATGCATCACTCACGCCCAGAATTGGCGGGGAATCGACAAGAACCAGGTCGAAACGGCTTTTGACATCTGACATCAGTTCCGACATCCTCCTGGAGTTGAGAATACCCGCCGCGTCAGCCGGGAGAATGCCACTCGGAAGGAAATACAGGTTGTCGATCGGCGTTTGCAAAACCACGTCCTCGAGTTGCACGTCGGTCGTCAGATAGTTGGTAAGACCGACCGAGTTGTTGATATCGAACATCGTGTGCATTCGAGGCCTCCGCAGGTCTGCATCAATGAGAAGGGTGGTGTATCCGCCCTGCGCACAAATGTAGGCAAGATTGACAAGGGTGGTGGACTTGCCCTCTCCAGCGCCACCTGAGACAACGCTGATTGCGTTGAGGTGCTGGCTGCGACGATTGAACTCGATGTTCGTGCGGAGAATTCGATAGGCCTCCGCATCTGGACTTGCCCCACTTTGCTTGTGCAGCACTCCGATTTCATTGGGCACCACCGCAAGGACTGGCACCCCTAGATACTGCTCGACGTCTTCAATCGACTTCACGCTCGAGTCTGCAAACTCAAGAAAGAGGGCCAGGCCAAGACCAAGGAGCAAACCCATGCCAGCTCCCAGGATCAGATTGAGCCACTTTTTAGGTTTGGCTGGATTTTGGCTTCTCTCAGCCATCGCGTGCACGATGATCGGTGTAGTCGGCATGGTCGCATCGATCCGATGCATCTCCAGCTTGGTCTTCAGTTGTCCGAGCATCGCACGAGAAGTCTCGTAACGGTTCCTTGCCTCATCGTAGTCTACCAGACGGCGTTTTTCGAGGATGGTGTCTTCCTTGGAGTCCTCTGTCTTGCCTGCGGCAATTTCCAAGGATTTTTTCGCCATCTTCAACCTGGTATCCAGCGCACCCTGGTAGTTAATAGCCCCTTCAACGCATTGTTCCCGGAGTTGCTCGATCTGATTTCGCGTCATGATGACGTTTGGGTGTCTTGATCCGAGACCGGAGTCAATTTGCGCCTGTTCGGATCGCTGGAGTTCCTGGTATTCGTAATAGCGCCTTCGAAGATCGACGTCGGCGATGTCAAGACCAGCCGCCTTCTTCACCAGTTCCTCGCCGCCTAAGCCTTGGAGAGTTTCAAGATTTGATTCCAACATGGCAATCGACTTTTCGATTTCGTAGAGATCCCGGCGCTTGTCCATGAGGATGGTCCTGCTTCCCGTCTCAGCCTCGTGACTCTCAAGCCCTCGACCTCCTCGGTTTGGCGCATAATCCACGATCCCGTATTTTTCCATGACATCCAACATACGAGAACGGTCTCGCTCCATCGCAGTCTGGGCTTCGTTGAGACGATGTTCGATCTCGACCGCCGCTCGTTCGTTTTTGAGCGTCGTGATTTCATTCCGTCGCTCCTCGTATTTGGCCGATATCATGTTGGCAATCCGGGCAGCCTCCTCGGCGTCCGTCGAGTACACCTCGATTTCGATGAGCTCGGTATTCCTCTTGCTGCGAGCATCGATCATCGACTTCAGACGTCTGTAAGCGTTACTCTTGTTTTCGCTTTGGATGCCCCACTTCTCAAGCAAGCCAAGCTCGTCAATCACCCGGTAGAGCGTCTGCTTGCTTGTGATAATCTCAAATTGAGTCTCAAGGAATCGGAAATTACCCATGGAGCTTCGCAATCCTTGCCCCTCGAACACTGATGCATCCGGTCCATCCGACTGAACCTGCAACTCAACAGTCGACAGATACTCTTCCGGGAGCGCCTCAGTAATCACAAATGCCGTCAAGGTCACGAGCAAGAGCGTGAGGAGAATGATACCGTACCGGTTGCGGAGAATCTGCCAAAGGTTCCCCATGTTGGCCGACCCGCCGTCGTTCGTAGAATGATCCATCGTTGGTTGGTTTCCTAAGGGTTAGAATTGTTGGACTTTCGCTAAAAAAAGACGCCCGGAGACAGCCCGGGCATCTTCGAAGGAAGCGATCTAAGCATCCCCAGTTAATCCTTGTTTACTAGAAAGTAGCGGAGGCACCAACCGAGACACGATGCCGATCAAACTCACGCTGACTGGTATCAGACAACAGAGTGATGAAAGTGTAGTCGGCATTGAGATCAAAATTGCGATATAGACGGTAGCTTACACCAAAGTTAGCGTAGAGCTGGTCTTCTGACACATCGCCCAACTCTTCGGAATTGCCAAGCTCGCTGTGCGCGTAGTGGGCACCAATCTGAAGGCTCGTCCTGCGGTTGAGCTGTTTAGCCAGCGTGACCCCGGTTCGGTACGAATATCTGCTGTCAAAGCTTGAGAGCTCAGATCCTTCAAAACCGAGCCGGTGGTACCATGAGGCAGTCGTCGAGCGATCGACCAGATAGTTGATCGCAGCCTCCAGCATGGGAGCAGCTTCGGTAGCTCCTCTGCCTGAATTTTCGTAGATTGAAGCACCCACCCGGAGAGAACCCGACATGCGGGCGCTGAACTCTTTATCAGCACCGACATACACAGAGTAAGTGTCGTAATCCGCATTGAGACTGTCGTAGTTCACAAAACCCCAACGAGCTCCGATGACGGCTGTCGTGGTCCTAGAATAACCATACTGAAGATCAACAGAAACCGTTTGATCGACCCGATCCTCTGAGCCGGCCGCAACCCTGGAATCATAGATGATTGTTCCGAAAGTATATCCTAAAGCAACGGAAAGACGGCGATTTAGCGCGTAAGTCGCATTGGCAGATCCGTTTAAGTAGAAATACTCGCCAGAGCGACGAGCGGACGCCACTCCGATTGCGAAATCCGGCTCGGCTTCATACGCCACGTACAAAGAACCACCAAGGGTAAGACGAGGACTCGCGGCGTGAGTCACGTTCAATGAGACTCGGCCGTTGATGTCATCGTTGTCAAAATCTCCACTCTCTTGGTAGCGGATGTAGGAAGCGCCGAGACCAAGTGTCGCCTGAGTGATTTTTTGATTCCATCCGTAGGAGAGACCAACGCCAGCTTGGTACCAAGCTGAATCCAACTCATCGGCAGAATTGCTCGCGGTGTTGATATTGGAGTCGTATCCGGCCCCCACCCCAAGGGTGAGAGTCAAAGGAATGTCGGACTTGAAGTCTCCATTACCGCCAATACTCAGCAAACCCTGTGCCGACAAAGTCGAAGCGCCTGCCAGAGCAATCGTATAGACTGCAGTTTTATGTAGCTTGTTCATTTCAATCAAATTGATGTGATTATAGAAAAGAGCCCTCAGCACGCCATAGGCCTGTGAGAGCTCGCTCCGTTAGAGATTGTGTGTCCTAGTCGTTGCAGTTAGGATCGGAGTAAGGGCAGGGCGGCAGAGTGGGAGTGGAAGGCTGGCTACTTCCATTAAAGTCACGAAAGTCAGGAACACCATCACCATCGAAATCGTTAAGACCTTCGGATGAGTCAGGGATGCCATCGCCATCCGTGTCAGAGTCAAGATAGGCGGGAATGCCATCACCATCCTGGTCAGTGTCACCCTCGACAGAGTCAATGATGCCATCACCATCGGAGTCATTTCCACCTAAGCCGAGAATGACTGTGGCGGCGGTTGTGCGGCCTCGACTGGAGGAACCTGAATCCCTCTCAACAATCTCGCGAACCACTTCGGTCGTGCCGCCGAAACCTCCAAATCCACCCACTGCGGGAGGGATGAGGTAGATGCCGCGAATGTCAACAGGCGCCTTGCCCCATGTGTCATCACCAAAGCCACCACCTTCAGTGACTGGACCCGGACCACTGACAGGTCCGGGATCCACAACACTTTTGCCGTAGACCTGACCCTTGCCGTAGACTTCACCTTTGCCGTAAGATGCACCATCGTCCATTGATGCTCCGCCATCGTAGACGGGAGACTTGCCGCCATCGACCGCACCTTCACCAACGAGCACACGCTCTAGAGCTTCTCGAATCCGAACAGCAGCGTCCGGAGCAACTTGCATGGCACATTCAGCGATTGTTGGCGTCATGCCAGGCGATGCCGTAGCGGCCGTTCTGACGATCTCCCCCACAAAGTCACGATCAGCCTTGCTGGCGATAATCGCAGACTTGACGATCTCACATGCACACTCCTCAGAGGCAATCATGCTATCCTCCACCAACTGAAGGACACGAGCTCGCGAGCCAGCGGTAGCAACAGAGGCTTGAAGAGCCGCGCCAACCTGCTCGCATGCCACTTCAAGGGCGGGAGCTACAGAAGTCGCGGGAGAGTTGACTTGGGCGAACGCAACACCCACTGGCAAAGCCAGAGTGATGAGAGCGCTAAGGGGTGCTAGTTTGTGGTAGGCCATGAGTGTACAGTTATTCTTTTTAGTAATAGATGCTTGGTGACAGTTCGTCAAATCGGAAATTAGATTATCTTCCGGTAGGCGAGGGATTGAAATCCAGAGGAATCGTCACGTCTGGGAAATCCTTGAGAGTGAACGTGAGGACCAAGCCAAAGGCATCTTCCTGAGTGCCTCTTCCTGCAAGCACCACTGCACCGAGCGAGGCCGTCCAACTCGTCAGATCGCGATGGATTCGGTAGCTCTGATATTCCAAGGTAGAGTCCTCAGCTTCAAAGGAATGCACGGTGGAGAGCCCCCAACTGTCGCCGAGACGCAGGTAAGTATTAAGAGCGTATCGAGAGCTATCCTCGAAGATCGGGTGTTCCGAGAGATAGAGATGACTAAAGCCGACAGAGAGATTGCGGTTCGGCATCCAGTTCAGCCTGGAGTTCACCTCGGTGTAGTTGAGAGAATCGTCTCCAATCGGAATCTGAGAGTCGATCTGCAAGCGCAGCCAGGGAAGAGGGCTCCAGTAGAAATCATTATACAAATTCGACACGTCTCGGTCTGACTCCGGGTCGTCCACGTAGTAGTCGAGATAGGTGTTGAGACCCATCCATCCGTGTGTTTTCCCATCTCTCCGTGTCTGGAGTTCATTCCGGACGCCTGTCCGGACAATGTTCCAGCTGCGAATATCATCGATCCCAGTCATAAGCGGCACGTCAATCGGACGAAGCCGTGTTGTCGGGCGCCAGACGTCAATTCCCCGAAGACCCTGCTCACCGGGAGAATCAGCGTCCAGATAGGAGTAGTTCACATATGGTTGCAGGATATGTCGGAAGCCGTCGATGCCCCATCGCTGCGACTGCATGTCGTCCCAGGTCTTGGACCACTTCATGGAAGCCTCAACACCGAAGCCGAAGGCTTCGCGGTCGATCTGGTCTTCAAATGCACTGCCGCCATCGGCAATCGAGTCGTAGCTGGTAAAGCCGGCCCCGACCCTTGGCGTGATATTCAGAACCTGGCCCAACTTCATCGGATAGAGAAATTCATGCCACGTATGCAGGCGATTGAACTCGCTGTCCGTTGTGTTGGGGAAGGTGGCCAGCAATGGATTTCCGTTGTCGGCAATGATCACCTGGCCCTCTTCATCCACGGCGAAGTTCTCCGGGACGTTCGCGGCGTCGAACAGCTGATTCCTGTCACTTTCCGTAAGTCGATCGCGCAGAACGCCATAGCTCGTCGTCCCTCGGTAGAAGATCCCCGTGCCGAAGACAGGTTGAGTGGTGAAATCCAGGGCAATCTCAGGCAGGCGCTCGTCCCGGCGGAGGAAATCATTGAACTGGAACCGGCCCGTGACGCTGAGCGTCCCTCGGGCGTCGTGCTTGACGAGATTGATGAGATTGTCAGGACGTGGATCCACCCTAAACTCGTTGAAGAAGAAATCCTCGTAGAAGTGCTGATCACTGAGGTAGTTGAGGTCGAAGTCCGCGTACAGGGTGGATTCTTCGGGTCCACCTACATAGATTCGGTGCTGAAAATTCACCCGATAGCGTTCCGCCTCCAGATCTTGCCGGGTGAACGAGCTGGTCTCGTATTCAGGATCGATGTCGTGAGCGTAGTAGAACTTGATCCGCCCGAAGTTGGGGTTGTTCTTGAACCGCAGAGACTCGAGTTCAAGTCCCACAGCCGCACCGCGACCGCTGCGGAGGTCAAAATCCGCCTTGGCGAGCGTGTGATCTCCAACGAGAAACCCATATCGATTCAGAAGGAATCCGCCCCAGTAGCTGTTGTAGCCGGGCCGAAAGAAGTACCCAAGCTCGTCATCGAAGGGCTGCACGAAGTAAGGCAGATAGAAAACTGGAGTCTTGCCGACATAGAATTTCGCACCCCGAAAGACAATTCGCTCGCCGGGGTAGATGTCGACGGACTTTGCCTTGATGTGATAGTTCGGGGAGGCACTGTCGTGCGTGGTGAAGTAAGTGTCGGTCGTCTGGAGAACGCCATCGCTTTGAGTCGATCCCTCAAAGTCGTCGGTCTCGAACAGAATCGGACCCAGGCCACTCTTCAGACTACTGGAACTGATTTGGCCTGTCTTGACGTTATACACCATTGTCTCGCCCCGCCGGACGTCCCCATCCTTGTAAACGGCTACGTCGCCGTAGGCGCGGACTTCTCCCGAATTGTAGTCGTACTCCGCACGATCCGCCGTGATCCGGGTGTCTTCGTAGAGAATATCGACGTTTCCTTCTGCGCGCGCGACCCCGGCGACCGTGTCATAGGTGGTGTCGTCCGAATTGATGCTGATTTTACTCGCCATCTGAGTGAGCAGCCCGAGGCCCGCCTCTGCGGCATCGAGGGATCCGCCTGCATTTCGTTGCGGCAGGGGAAGGTCATCCATACCGGAGGGTGTCGAGGGGACGAGATCTTCGATCGGTGCCGGTACTTGGGGCACGCTCGGGACCGACGGCGCCGTCGGAACGGAAGGAGCAGCCGGTGCGCCTGGAGTGGACACGGCACTCGGTGCGGTGGCGCCGGGAGACTGGCCTTCACGCCGCTGGAGAGCACGAAGGGCATCACGAACGGGATCGCGAACTTCATCGGCGGCCTGTGCGGGCAACAGGGGCGCGAGGAACAGGGGAAGGGAAGCGGCGAGGACTCGACCGAAGAGATTCATAGGAAAGTGCCAGAATGACGGGTTGAGAGCGTCCGTCAAGTGTTGACGCACGAACTGCGCGGATCCTAGCGAGGGTCACTCGGGGCGTAAAGCGCTTTTGGTTGTCGATCGCGATTCGATGCACTTGGGTGCGGGATGAAATTCGCTCGGGAAGAAAAGGAAGCCATGACGCTCTCGGAGATCGCGGAGATCCTGAGGCAGGGTGACCGGATCATCGTGGCCGCCCACGCTCGTCCGGACGGGGATGCGATTGGCTCCTCAGTCGCCCTGGGCACCAGTCTGGCGCTGCTCGGGAAACGGGTCGCCATCTTGAACGAGGACCCAGTGCCGGAAACCCTGCACTTTCTGGAAGGAAGCGAACTCGTTGTCGCTCCCGATACTCTGGACTTCGAGCCTGCCATTTTTGTGGCTCTCGACACGGCCAACCATGAGCGGTTGGGGCCCTCGGTCATTGCCGCAGGGGCCGCTGCCCACACTTTGATCAACATCGACCATCATGTCAGCAACACAGGCTACGGGGACTTGGTTCACGTCGAGCCTGAGGCCCCAGCGGCTGGAGCCATCCTCTACGGCCTCCTTTCGAAGTCGGGTTTTCCCATGGATGAGAAGGTCTGCTCCGCCTTGTATGCGGCAATTTCTTCAGACACCGGGTCTTTTCGTTTTCCTGCCACGACGGCTCGCACTCTCGAAATCGCTTCCCGCCTGGTGGAGGGGGGAGCCAAACCGAGCCGCATCGCCGACGGCCTCTACTCGGGTTTTCCCAAACGACGGCTGGAACTTGCGCAGGCGCTCTTCGCCAGTCTGCAGATCGAGTCCGAGGACCGGATTGCGAGTTGGGCGCTAAGCTTGGCCGAGGCAGGGCGAATTGGATATTGCCCGGGGGACGCGGAGGGACTCGTCGACATGCTCCGGTCCGTGCGCCGCGTGATTGCAGCCGTCTATTTCGAAGAGCAGGGAGACGGGACGGTCCGGGTCAGCGCGCGGAGCCGGGAGGGCGGTGTTGACGTGTCGGAGATCTGCGCCGAGTTCGGGGGCGGCGGTCACCGGAACGCTGCGGGAGCCCAACTGGAAGGTCCGCTGGAGACAGCCCGAAGACGATTCACGAACGCCATTTCCAAGCAACTCTGATGCAGACTGAAGCCATTGACGGGGTTCTCCTCGTGGACAAGGAACCAGACATGACCTCGCATGACGTCGTCGCGATCGCGCGCCGTACGATCAATCAGAAGAAGATCGGCCACTGTGGAACGCTGGACCCGATGGCGACGGGACTACTCATCCTCGTGCTGGGCAAGGCCACCAAGCTTCAGGATCTGTTGATGGCGGAGCAGAAGGAATACGTGGGGGCGCTCCGGTTGGGAGCGACGACGACCACGCAGGATCGCGAGGGTGAGATTTTGGAAGAACGGCCCGTGCCCGAACTCTCGGAGGAGCAGATACGGGCCTGCTTTGACGAGTTCCTAGGAGCCTTCGAGCAGATTCCGCCGATGGTTTCGGCAATTAAGAAAGACGGGGTGCCCTTGTATAAGCTGGCTCGGCAGGGCAAGACCGTGGATCGCCCACCTCGTCCTGTGGAGGTCTTCGAGTACGAGATTCTCGAAATGGCGCTGCCGGTGATTCATTTTCGAGTGGTTTGCAGCAAAGGCTTCTACGTGCGGACCTACGCCTTCGACATCGGCGAGCGGCTCGGTTGCGGTGGCCATCTTGATGCGCTTCGCCGGACTCGCTCGGGAAACTTCCTTGCGAGTTCGGGAATGACGGTGACGGATCTGAAGGCGGGCGACCGGGATCTGGTCAAGGGGGCCGCGTTGAACCTGGCGGAGGTCTCGCGTCTGCGCGGCGCCTGATCTCGCTCCCACGACTGTTGAAGACACTTCTCTCCATCGCGGCACTTGCCGAGGCTCCCGGGCCGATCACGCTCGCGCTGGGGGTCTTCGACGGAATTCACCGGGGCCATGCCTCGGTGATCGCTGCGGCTCGAGAGGCGGCGGAGGAGGAAGATGGTTCCGCGGTGACGGCAACCTTTGACCCGAATCCGGCTTCGGTTCTCGGCAAAGGACCAGCGAAGCGAATTCTCACTTCCCTGCCGCACAAGACACGGCTGATCGAGAAGCTGGGGATCGAATTTCTTCTGGTGATCCCATTCAACCGAGCACTCGCGGCCCTCAGCCCTGGGGAGTTTGTCGCTCTGCTGATCGAGGGCAGCGACCATCGTCTCTCGCGGATCGTCGTGGGTCAGGGCTGGCGTTTTGGAAAGAACCGGACTGGGAATCTAGACGTGCTCGGCGAACTTGGCAGACAGCACGGGTTTGCGGCGGTGGGCATTCCCGCTCTCGAGCAGGATGGGGAGCCGATCAGTTCCACGAGGGTCAGAAGAGCTCTCGCGGAGGGAGATTTTCAGGCTGCCGCCAAGTTGCTCGGGCGTCCCTTTTCCGTGTTCGGGGAAGTCATCGAGGGCAGGCGTCTCGGACGAAAACTCGGCTTTCCGACCGCGAATTTCCGGGTCTGGAACGAGGTGCTCCCTCCCGAGGGCGTCTATGCGGTCGAGGTCGCCTTGAAGGACGGCCCAGCGCTGCCGGGGGTCGCCAATCTCGGGCGCCGACCGACCGTGGAAGGGGAAGCGGGCCGCCTTCTTCTGGAGGTGCACCTTCTCGATTTCGACCGGGATATTTATGGAGCCAAGGCGGAGGTGCGCTTCCGTGAACGCCTTCGCGGGGAACAGAAATTCGCCGGACTCAAAGAACTCACGGCCCAGATCACGAAGGACCTCGAGGCGACCCGCGCGCATTTCGGACCGGATGCCGGGCTCAGCGAATCGGACTGAGAAAGGACCGTCCGAATTTCCGCTTCGAACGTGGAAGACCAAACCATTCGGCAAGGGTGGCCGCGACATCGGCGAAGGTCGCTCGCTCGCCGATGACCGAGGGCGGACTTGGACCAAGAACCAGCAGAGGCACTTTCTCCCGAGTGTGATCCGTGCCTTTCCAGGTCGGGTCGTTGCCGTGATCCGCTGTGATCAGCACGAGATCATCTGGACCCACTCGAGGAACAAAGGACCCGAGCCACTGGTCGAATTCCAGAAGACAGCGGGCATAGCCTTCGGGATCACGCCTGTGCCCATATTTCGAGTCGCAATCCACCAGATTGACAAAAATCAGCCCGCGCTGATCCGACGCCCAGAGGCGATCCATTTCCGCCATGCCAGCGGCATTCGATTTCGTGGGAAAAGACTGGTCGATCCCCTCCCCTGCAAAAATGTCGCTGATTTTCCCAACTCCCGTGACCGGCACTCCCGCCCTCTGCAATTCCTTGAGCACGGTCACCGGCGGGTGCAGAGAAAAGTCCTTTCGATTGGCGGTGCGCTCGAACGATGCACCACTTCCTGAAAAGGGCCGCGCGATCACTCGTCCGACCCGGAAGCGAGAGGCGTCGCAGACCTCGCGAGCGACCCGGCAGATCCGGTGAAGTTCTTTGTAAGGCATGACTTCCTCATGCGCCGCAATCTGGAGGACTGAGTCTGCTGAAGTGTAGAGAATGGGATGGCCGGTAGAGACGTGCTCGGCGCCAAGTTCCTCCAGAATCACCGTCCCGCTTTGAGGGTAGTTGCCGAGAAAGTTCAACCCAGTGATTTTCCGAATCGGTCCGAGGATCTCATCGGGGAAGGACTCGAAGACGTCGAAGGGCTCGGTCACGGGCTGGCCTGCGAGTTCCCAGTGTCCGGAGGTCGTGTCCTTGCCCGCCGACTGCTCGACCATCCAGGCAGCGGAGGACGAGCCCAGCCAGTCCACCGCGACTTCCTCTCCCGCCGCGCCCCGTCGGATCGCTGAGAGCCCGAGACTCTCGAGGGTGGGGAGTCGTAAACCCGCGATGCTCCCGTAGAGATGCCCCAGCGTATCGGCGCCGCCGTCTCCGTAGGCGGCCGCGTCGGGTGCATGGCCAACCCCGACGCTGTCGAGAACGATGAGGAGGGCACGATTCATCTCTCACCATCCGTGACAGGAGAGAGGCTGCAAGCAGCGGGCCGCCGACAATCCAAGATCCAAAAGCAAGTTGCACGGCAAGGTCATCCTGCGAGACTGGCATTCACCTGATCCCAATGGGCCTTCGATTCTTCAGTCTACACCTCCTCGCGGCCCAAGTCGCCTGGCTCGCCGCCACTCCTTTTCTACCAGCTCAAGAGGCTGAAGAAGTGGTCATTCCCGACGAACGCCCGACTTTCCGCAATGCCGAGCGCGAGGCAGAACTGCGCCCGCGCCTTCCCCAGACCTTTGCCCGTCTCCTGACCAAGCAGCCGCTGCACGTGGTCGTCATCGGCGACAGTCTTGCCAACTACCAGGGCCACGACGAGGATCGGGGAAACGCCCTCAAGGCCTTCCCGGTTCGCTTTCTCGACGAACTTTCGAAGGACTACTTCCTCACGGGCGGCGTGCGGATTATCAAGCCATCGAAGGGGCAGCCCGACAAGACCGACGTCCTTGACGGTCCTGAGATCACGGTTCACAACCTCTCGCGGAACGGTCAGGATTCCTTCGGTGCCTCGCTGTCGGCGCAGATCGAAGCCCTCGACACTCAGCCGCAGCTGGTCATTCTCAATGTCGGCTTGAACGACGCCCGCAACGGAATGCCGTTGCCAACCTACGCAGCCAACCTCGAGCGGCTTCTCTCCTCTCTGGTCGCCCGTTCCGTCGACGTGATCGTGGCAGGCCCGACGACGCTTGCGGGAGATCCAACCGAGGCCCGACTCGGAACGACCCGCTCTTACTCCGAGACGGCCCGCGCCGTGACCGAAGCTCTCGGCCTGCTTTTCGTCGACCTCGGTGAGAAGCGCTCCTTTCTCCCTCGATACCGCGCTCCCGAGACACCGGGAAGCTTCAAGGCCCGGGCGCTTGCGGCCGCCCGCTCCGAGTTTGAATTCGGGACCGTGAACGACGGAATGCACCCGAACGCAGCGACCCACCGGACCTTGGGCGCCGAAATGCACCGACAGCTTTTCAACCCCGATGCTCCCCTCGCTGTCTCCGTCGAGAATCTCACATGGACTCGAACCGGTGACCGGCTTCGTGCCAATTTCGACCTCGTCGAGCAATCGGGGCAGCCTCAGGAAATTCTCTACGCCGCCCTCTTTCCAGCCGGCGCCTGGAAGCCCGAGACGGAAGGAGCAGCCCTGCTCCTCGAAGGCGGGGCTCAAAGCTCGCAGGTCATCGACTTCCAGCTCGATCCCTCCTCTGATCGGCGCTACTTCTGGGAATCCGCACTGTACCAAGGCGTACTCCATCTCCCGCTGCTGCTCGCCACCGAGGAAGGCAGTGCCCTGCTGGCGCCTGCCGGGCCCATCGGTCCCATCCATATCGAGTGGCCCTACGGCATCCGGGCCAATGCCACGGGAGTCACACTCAAGGCTCTCATTCACAATCGCACCGACACCCCTTTCGAAGGGGAGATCTTCGCGACTTGGAACGGCCAGAAAGCCCAGGGCGACTTCTCGCTTCCCGAGCAAGGCGCGAAAGTCCTGCCGCTTGAATTCGCATTACCCAAGGACGCCGGCATCCAGACTGTGCGACGACCGATCCATATCACTGTCACGGCCAACGACGGCACCGCCAGCGTCTTCAACGCAACCATTGAGGCGACCCGCAACATCGGTCTCGGGCAGCCCGTCGCCATGCCTCGCCAGGACCAGTACGCGGCTTCCGCCGACCAGGACTACCAGGCTCCTGCCTCGCCCGGCGTTCTCTTCCAGGCAGCGGCAGATGAAAAAGGTCTCTACCTGATCTTCGACGTCGACGGCATCGAGCTCCACGAATCCGCCGACGGACCAGCCGCCGTGCTCGAACTCCAGATCGATGCCCGCAAGTTCGAGACACGGCTCAGCCCCGGGTCGGTCGGCTCGCTGAGGGTCGTCTTCCCCAGCGCCGAGTCGGCAGCCGGAGTTGCTTCGAAACCTCGCCCGGGTGTCTTTGGCGCCAGCTACGACCAGCAGGTCCCAGCCGACTCGATCCTCTCCTACCTCAGCCGCCGCGAGGACGGAGGAACCCGGATCGCGGTGACCCTGCCCAAGGCCCTCTTCGAGGGACGTCATCCCTGGGGCCTCGGCAACGGCAACAGCCAGTTTGGTCTCGGCGCCAGCCTCTTCCTTCGCGATGCCGACGGAGGCTACCCGGAAAACCGCCGCTTCGTCCTCAGCCTCCCTCGCATGTCCGCGGGCAACGCCGAGGCTCTGGTTTCCCTCGAACTCGACTCGCCGGCCACCAACCGCTGGTCCGTCCGGCTCTACCCATAAATTCGCTGCGAATCCTGCTAAAAACCGCTTGCAGGATTCGGGCCCATAGGCGTTGATGCCCGCCGATCAGGCTCGGTAGCTCAGTTGGTAGAGCGGAGGATTGAAAATCCTTGTGTCGGCGGTTCGAACCCGCCCCGAGCCACTCAAGTTCAAGCCGCAGGGAATCACTTCTCTGCGGCTTCTTCGTGCCCCTCGACAGGCAGCGGACGTGGGTGGCCAGGAAGAGTGGGGTCAAGGAATCTCGATGAAGACTTCCTCTCGGTCCTGATGGAGATGACGCATGGCGCCGGCTACAAACCGGGGACGCTGGGCTCGCGCGTTCGGCGACAGCGCCCTACTCGATACAGTAGAGATGTGTCTTGCCGCGCAGATAGAGGCGCTTGCCCACCGCAACAGGTGAACCGTCGATTTCCTGGTCGAGCTCATTCACCGAAACCGTCTCCAGCCTGGGGGCGTCCTTGATCACCGAGGTCGTCCCGTTGCGGCCCACCCAATAGACATGCCCGCCGGCAGCCATCGGTGAGGCGTAGATCTCGCGCACGCCCTCGAGCCGCTCCCGCTCGTAATACGGCTCGCCGGTCTTCGCGTCGAGGCAGGTGATGATGCCCGTGTTGCCCTGGGTCATGTAGAGCCGTCCTTCGCTCAGGAGCAGCGAAGGCACGTCAGGGGTCGCCGATTCCCGAGTGAACAGGCGCTTCTCGGTGACGTCCTTCTCGCCCGGCTCCAGGGGAATCGCGAGCAACAGGGAGCCGCGAAACCCGCTCGCCGCGTAGACCACGCCATCACCATAAACCGGACTGGTCACCGGCCGCTGGGTATGGCCACCGGTCCACCACTTCAGCGTGCCGTCGGCGAGATCGTAGCCAGCCGTGTAGTGCCCGTTGACCACCACGGTCGAGCCGCCCTCGCGGCCGACCACGATCGGCGCCGACCAACAGGTGCCCTCCTCGCGATCGACTTTCCACAGCACCGCGCCGGTATCGGCATGCAGGCATGCGAGGAAACTTTGCCCCTCGTGATCCCAAGGCACGATCACCCGATCCCCGTGCAGAGCCGGCGTAAGGCCCTCGCCGAAAGTGCCGCGCATGGTCATTTCGCCGAGGTCCTTCTCCCAGAGCAGCTGGCCGTCGAGATCATAGCAGTAGGTCCCCTGGGAACCGAAATGGGCGACCACTCGCCTGCCATCGGTCACCGGTGAACCGGAAGCGAAAGTGTTGTGACCGTGCGTCCCTTCCGCCGGCATGCCCTCGCGTGCCGTCTTCTGCCACAAAGTCTTGCCAGTGTTGGCGTCGAGACACAGAACGAGAAAGCGATGCGGCGACGCCTGGCTGCGGCTCATCCCACCTCCACGCTGTACTGGAATGGCACCCTCAGGTAGAAACGATCGGTCCGTCGCCGCCTCCTTGTCCACCGGCTCAGCGCTGAGGAGGAACAGTCGATCACCCCAGATCACCGGCGTCGAGTTGCCCCTGCCCGGAATCCGGACCTTCCACTTCACGTTCTCGGTCTCGCTCCACTGCACCGGAGGCGTCGCGGAGTCAGCCGCGCGTCCATCCGCAGCGGGTCCGCGCCAGTTAGGCCAGTTCTGAGCGGAAAGAGGAACGGTCGCCAGATAGGTGCAGGCGAGAAAGATGCAAAGTGAGACGGTCTTCATAGCGGCAGGAATGGAAACCCGTGGAGCCGTGTGAAGTTGTGCCTCACCTGCATCGGAGTTTTCCGGAATTTGGCCCCGCCACTTGAGAAGTCCAACGGGACCGCCACCTTGCCGGCAGCTCGCGGGAGTAACGTCGAAATGGACCCAAGCAGGATTAAGAATATTTTCTGGGATGTCGACGGGGTGTTGGCCGATCTCAACCATGCCTACTTCCATTTTTTGACCGGACACCCGAACTACCGGGACCAGTATCAAAACCTGCGCTGGGAACAGCTCCCTGAAGTTCTGCCCATCGTCCCGGAGTACGGCGCTCTCGAGCTCAAGACCCATCCTGAGCTGGGGGCCGAGATGGATCGGGACTTTTGTGCCGACCAGAGCTTTTTCACCAATCGCCCCCTGTACCCCAAGGTCATCGAAGTCCTTCAAGAGCTCAATGAGTTGGGGTACCGTCAGCTCACGATGTCAGCGACCTTCGACGTCGAGACGAAGACCGCCTACCTCCGGAACGTCCTGGCCCCAGTCACCGACTTCCTGACCATCGAGTGCGTCCAGCACGGCGAGTTCATGCACGACACCGCCAAAGTCGACCGGCTCCGTGAGTGCTATCAAAAGTACCATCTCAAGCCGGAGGAAACCATCCTCGTCGACGACCGGATCTACAATCAGCACGCTGCCATCGACTCCGGCGCCCACCCCGTGCGGCTGCGCTGCGAGTTTACCACCGACCTGCCGGATGAGCTCGGCTGGATTCCCGAGTTTGAGAACGTTGAAGCGGTGAGGGACTGGCTGCTGGCCGGCAACCACTGATCCTGAGGCCGGCGAGCCAATGGAGCAGTCACCGGCAGAGTCCGAGTTTCCATTTTCCCGTTCTTCCTCGACCAGAAATCCAGCCTCCTTGAGATTTCCTGGTCCGAATGGGCTGGCATTTGACAACGCAGGAAAGTGGCTCGATCTGCCAAGGATGATTCGGTCCCCGGCGTGCCTCCTCTCCTCTGACTCGGCGCTTACGGCAACTGCCTGAATCGAGTACCTGAAAGGGTGAAGGTGAGCAACAGCAATGCGGCTCCAGGCAGGGCGGCGTAGCGGTACAGGTCGTCCACTTCCTGGAACTTCTTCATCTTGCGGGTCGTCGTCTCGAGTTGGTCGATCTGCGCGTAGGTACGCTCGAGCGATTCGGTGTCGGTGGCACGAAAGTAGCTGCCGCCGGTCAGTTCGGCAATCTCAGTGAGGCTCTCTTCATCGATGTCTACTTTCGCCATGCGCAGGCTGCGGCGGCCGAAGGAGTCTTCCACCGGGATGGGAGCTTCTCCGCGCGTACCGGCCCCGATGGTGTAGACCTTGACCCCGAGAGCTTTGGCCGCCTCGGCGGAAGTCAGCGGGGACGCCTTGCCGGAGTTGTTCATGCCGTCGGTAAGCAGGATCGCCAGACGCGACTTGGCGTCGGTCTCGCTGAGGTGACTGGCAGAGGTCGCGATGGCGGAACCAATCGCGGTGCCGTCTTCGACCTGGCCAATCTGCACGGCCTCCAGACGCTGGAGGAGCCAGTCGTGATCAAGCGTGAGCGGACTCACCAGATAGGGGCGCCCGGCGAAGGCGAGCAGACCGATCCGGTCGTTCGGCCGCGCCTCGATGAACTTGGCCACGGTGTCCTTGACCGCCTCCAGGCGATTCACCCGTTCGGACTTCACTTCGAAGTCCAGGGCCTCCATCGAGCTGGACACGTCGACGGCCAGCATGATGTCGATGCCGCTCGCCTCGGCTTCGGTGAAACCGCGGCCAAGCTGAGGGCGTGCGAAGGCGGCGATCAGCAGGCCGAGCGCGCACAGCGACAGCGCGGCGAGGATCCTGCCGGCTGTCGAGCGTGGCTTGGCGCCGATGCTGCGGGCCACGTCGGCAGTGGGATAGCGGACCGCAGCGGCGCGTCCCTGTCTGCCCTTGAGCCAGGCGAGGAGTGGCAGCAGAAGCAACAGCCAGAGGAAGTGAGGATTGGCAAACTGGAGCATGGTCTGAAGTCTGGTTAAGCAGCGCTTGGCGCTTTTAATTCCGAGGCCGTAGCAGATCCGGGCACGGCATCGTCCCGCTGGCTTTGGGCCGTGGTCTCGATGAAGGTGCGAGCGCAGGCGTGAAGGCTCTCCCGCTGCTCGGGAGCGAGTTCGCCACGGGCGAATTTGACCAGGTCGCACTGAGTGAGAAACTCACGGAGTTCGGTGCGATGAGTCGAGCTGAGGCGACCATCGCCGCCGACAAGATTGGTGAGAAATTCATCCGTCGTCTGGCGCACGGCGGAGACGCCGAGGTGACGCTCGACGTAGCGCCGCAGCACGTTCGAGACGCCGATCGCGTACGCTTCGCTGTCGGCCTCGGTCAGGACGGCACGAACCGTGTCCAGTTCCGCCAGAGACTCGGCCACTGGGTCGCTGGCCACCTCGCGTTTCGCACGTCGGGCCAGCCACCAGCCGAGCACTGCGAGCACCAGCAGCAGGGCGATGGCCGCGATGACGGCTGCATACGTTCCGGTGGCGGCTTCCGGAATCTCGATCGGCGGCTTCAGGCCGCGCAATTCGTCGGTGATTGAATCTGGGTTCATGAAAAGGGGTCAGGCTAGGTAGTGACAAAGCGGCTTTCTCTGGATTGAAAAAATCGCCGCAAGGCGGGCAGGTAGGACTCGCCGGTCTTGAGTTCGAGGAAATCGATCCCGTTGCCAGCGAAGGTTTTCCGCACCCGGTCGCGCCGCTCGGATGCCTCGCGGGCGAAAGCCTCGCGCACGCCGCGTCGGCGGGTGTTGATCGACACCAACTCGCCGGATTCGGCGTCCTCGATATTGAGAATGCCGATATCGGGTAACTCCTCCTCGTGGCGGTCATTGACCGCGAACGCGACCAGGTCATGGCTTCGACAGGTGGACCGCAGCTTGGGGCGGAGTGCATTCAACGAGGTCTCTTGGTCGCCGCGCAAACAGAAGTCCGAGAGCAGAAAGGTGATGGCCCGGCGATGGAGGACGCGATTGATGAAATCCAACGCCACACCGAGGTCGGTGCCAGTGCGCTTCGGCTCGAAGAAAAGGATTTCACGGATCACCCGCAGGATGTGGCGGCGACCGCTGGCGGGCGGAATGTACAACTCCACCTGGTCGGTGAAGAGCAGGAGCCCCACCTTGTCGTTGTTGCGCACTGCGGAGAAGGCGAGAACGCTGGCCACTTCGGCGGCCAGTTCCCGCTTGGACTGGTCCGTGGAACCAAAGTCCGAAGAGGCGCTGAGGTCGATCATCAGCATGGTGGTCAGCTCGCGCTCTTCGGTGAACAACTTGACGTGCGGCTCCCCGGTGCGTGCCGTGACGTTCCAGTCGATGGTGCGAATCTCGTCGCCGCGCACGTAGCCGCGCACCCGGTCGAAGTCCATGCCGCGCCCCTTGAAAACAGACTCGTACTGGCCTGCCATCGTCTCGTCGACGAGGCGCCGGGTACGGAGCTCCACCTCGCGCACCTTGGCGAGGATCTCGCGGGTGCGGTCGGTCTGATCAGCGGGAGAGGATGGATTTCTCATCGTGCTTCGACAGTTTCGTTGATGGACGCCCACCGCGCTAGGGAACGGGGATCTCTTCGAGGATCCTGGCGACGATCTGGTCGCAGGTCAGGGCCTCGGCATCGGCCTCGTAGGTGAGCAGAATGCGGTGGCGCAGCACGTCCGTCGCCACCGCCTTGACGTCTTGCGGAGTCGCGTAGCCGCGCCCGTTGAGGAAGGCATTGGCGCGGGCCGCGAGGGTCAGGCCGATGGTCGCCCGAGGCGAGGCGCCGTGCCGGATGTAGTGCTCGAGGTCGAGTCCGTAGCGCTCCGGCGTGCGGGTGGCATAGACGAGGGCGACGATGTAGTCCTTCACCTTGTCGTCCATGTAGATGCGGTTGGTGAGGCGACGCGCCCGCGAGACGTCCTCCAGGCTGACCACTGGCTGCAGCGGCGGGCGCTGCTCGGAACTGGCGGCCGAGTCGAGAATGAGTCGTTCCTCCTCGACGCTCGGATAATCGATCACCACCTTCATCAGGAAACGGTCGATCTGCGCTTCGGGCAGCGGGTAGGTGCCCTGCTGCTCGACAGGGTTCTGCGTCGCCATGACCAGGAAGGGATCCGGCAGGGGGAAGCTTTCGCCACCGATGGTCACCTGGCGTTCCTGCATCGCTTCGAGCAGGGCGCTCTGCACCTTGGCGGGCGCTCGGTTAATCTCGTCCGCGAGGATGAAGTTGGAGAAGATGACACCCTGTTTGATTTCGAATTCCCCAGACTGCGGGTTGTAGATCTCGGTGCCGATGATGTCCGCCGGCAGCATGTCCGGAGTGAACTGGATACGCCGGAAGCTGCCGTCGATCAGGGAAGCCAGCGAGTTGAGAGCAAGGGTCTTGGCCAGACCGGGCACGCCTTCGAGCAGTACGTGACCATTGGTCAGCAGCGAGGTCAGCAGGCGGTCGACCAGCAGCTCCTGGCCGACGAGCACTTTGCGAAGTTCGGCGCGCAGCGGTGCGATCCAGGCGCCGGCTTCGGCGACCGAGCTGCTGAGGGTCTGGATCGAATGGTGATCGGCTGCGGGTGGCTCCGCTGGAGCCGTGGCGTTCGGGGTGATGGTTGCGAATTCAGTGTTCATGAGTGGTGCTGGGTTGGGGTTCGCCGTCGGGGCGTTGCTAGATTTTGGGGACGGTGATGGTGAGGACGCCGTCGCTGTAGTCGCTCGTCATGCCGGCTGCATCGGCAGCGCCGGGCAAGACAAACGAGCGCTGGAAGCTGCTGACGGACTTCAGATGACGGATGACGGCGCCATGGCCGTCCTGTTCCTGGCGGACCTCCTCGCGCTTGCCGCGCAGGGAGATGACGTTGTCGGTCAGCTCGACGTCGAGCGTGGCTTCATCGGCACCGGGCACTTCGACTTGGACGACGTAGTTGCCGTCCTTTTCACGAATGGAGGTGCTGCTCCCGCGAAGGGAGGGGCCTGTTCCAAGAGCGGGACCAGCGAATTCCTGTTCGAAGAGCCGGTCCATTTGCTGACGCATCCGCGCCATGTGAGCGAAGGGATCGCCTCCGATGGAAAAGAAGTCGGCGGCCAGCGGTGATCCGCGGAAGGCACTCTGCGGCACCGGGCGTGGTGCGGGAACCGTGCCGGAGACAGGTGGAGGCTTTGGCTGTGCAGAGTCGCTCCGTACAACCAGTTCGGGTGTCGCAGCATCAGCATTGGCCGGACCGGAGTGCGTTTCGCCTTTGTTCTCGACAAGGTACGCGCCGGCGAACAGCGCTCCATGGAGAAGAATGGCGACGATGAGAATGATGAGGAGCGCCACGACCAGAGGGGTCGAAGCAAAGGGCTTCGACTCCGACAAGCTCACGCTGGCGGCAGGGGCGTCCTCGGATTTGCTCGATGTGGTTTGGTTTGCTTTCATGGTTATTGGATCGTTGTGAAAAGAATGCGACACGTGGATTGCGTGTTGATTGCGGCAGCATTACCGCTGGGAAAGGGTCGCAAATTCCTTGCCGGGGAGAAGCCAGCCCTGCTCGCCGGAGCTGAGCTGTGCGAGCTGGTAGCCCTGGTGTTCTGGATCGGAAAGAATCCGCAGCTTGCGCCCGGCTGGCAGGGTCGCTCTGGCCTTTGCATCCTCGAATGGTGAGACCCGCAGGGGCGTGCCGGGCTGGAGCACGATCGCGGTCTCCCGCGCGTCCCGTGCAAGGGTCTTCACCGCAGCCACGCTCAGGCCGACACATGCGAAAACCGCAGTGAGTCCCACGGCAGGGATCCAGCGCGGCAGTGACACGAAACCGAATGCCGAGCCTGCCAGAACGAGCGTAGGAACCAACAGCGAGACGGCGCCTGCAGCCGCCCATTGGTTGATCGACAGTCTTGCGGCGAAGGCCGACCAGGCGCTTGGTCCGCCCTCGATGGAGGCGGCTTCCTTGCGCGCGCGAGCGAGATTGGTGGCGATATCGCTCGCACCGGGATCGAGAGCGGCGGCCCGCTCGTAGTGGAGAATCGCGGCACCAAGGTCGCCAGCGCGCTGCTGGGCGTTGGCCAGATTGTAGTGGAGAGCCGCGCTTTGCCGACCTCCCTCGATCAGTTCCTCGTAAGAAGTGATGGCCGTCTGCAGATCGCCTTCTTCGGCGGCGACGTTGGCGGCGACAAAGGCGGCGGCGATGGCCTCGTCGCCTGGCGCGCCGTTCGCGGCGCGCCAATAAAGGGCGCCAGCGCCGGCAAAGAGAAGCGCGATGACGGTCGTGATAATCAGTGATGCAAGTTTCATGGTGGGCACTGGTGTGGGTCTAGGAGGTGCGTGGAGCGACTTGTCCCCAGGCTCTGGATTCCCTGGAGCCGACCTTGGCCACAGAGATTTCATCGAGATCGGCCAACGCCTTTTCGAGACACCCCTGCCACGACTTCAACGACTCGGGATCCGGCCGGGCACCGGCGAACTCGGCTGCGTCGGCCATGGTGAAAAAATGGGCGACGTCCGTGTCCGGCGACAGCCGACGCACCACCTCTTCGGTGGTGATGGCTTCAGCGCGGTCACTCCATTGCCGCGAAAGCTTGAGCTGCAGAGCGCGGCGACCGGAGGCAAAGAAGCTCGGGACGTCCTGCTGAATACGAGCGGTCTCCACCTCCGCCAGCTCAGCGGCGATTGCCCGGTTCGACTCGCGAAGGAGCGCGCGCTCCGGGTGTGCCTGCTGGTGGCGGCGCGCCACCAGAAGCCCTAGAAGCGAGAGGAATACAAGCGAGGTGCCCGCCTGCGCAGCCATGAACCACCCCTGCCGATAGAGCGGGGTGAAATCCGCGAGCACCCGACCGAGATCGCTTCGGAGGGGAGCCAGAGCGTCGGGATCCACAGGCTGGGTAGCCGGGGCCGTGGGCGGAGTCGTCGCAACGACTGGCTTTCCCTCGATCACGACCGGGACCACCGGCCCATCGGCAACTTCGTAGCTCCCCTTTTCGGGATCAAAATAGGCGAGCGAGAACCTCAGCTCACGGGTGCCGGGCTGCTGCGCGATGACGGGGACCTCGAAGCGTTTCTCACCGGAGAGGCCGACACGGTCGCCGGCATCGAAGCGGTCCTTGGCCGTGTAGACTTTCCAATCTTCGCCGGGCATCAAGGTAGGCAGAGGGACCCGGTCAAAGTTTCCCCTGCCCGAGACCGTCACCTCGAGAGTGGCAGGATCGCCGGTGTGCATCTCGGCCGGGATCTTGGAGTCGCTGATGGTGAACTGACCGACCGCACCGGCGAAGTGATCAGGGCGGCCGACCTCGGGGAGCGCCCGCACCGTGACCCCGAGCGGCTCACTCTCGAGCGACACCTCGCGCTGCTCGACCCTGCCAAGAAAGCCATCGAAGAAGCTGTCGAAGAACGGATCGTTGAAGCCTCGCGGACTCCTACGGGCCTGGCGCGGCTGCGGAACGCCGAGGTTCGCCTCCAGCGAAGCCTTCAGTTCGAAGTCCCCGCCCTTCACTCCCGTCAGAGCGCCATACCAGGTCACCACTCGATAGATCTGCCCATCGATCTCCATCCGCCGTTGCTCGGGCTCTTCGCTCAGGCCTCGCAGGGTGAAGCTGCCTTCGGCAAGGGTGGGTCTGCCACTGAGACTGACTTGCACGCCCTCGCGGAAGTACGCGCGGATCGCAATGGGCGTCATCTCACCCACGTACAAATGCTGCCGGTCGTTGCTCTCGGCCCGCTCTACCTCGAGAAATGCGAGTTCCTGAGCAATCAGGCTTTCCGCCCCCTGCGGGGTGGTCTTGCTGCCAGGGTTTGGCGCCGCCAGGCCACGACTGGCGGTCACTTTCAAGGTCAAGGATTCCGTTTCCGCAACCCCGCCGGCCGACCGGACGGAAATCGGCGGGATCGTGAACTCTCCTTCCCGGTCAGCCGTGACATGGTAGCTGAAGTTGGCACTCGAAGACATCTGGCCATTGATGATTCGGATCTGGCTGCTCTGGCCTGCTGCCCGAAAGTGAAGCCCATCCACGGGCGGCAGCTGCGGGCGGGACAGAGCCTCTGCACCGCTGACAGTGACCTCAAGCCTGGTGGAGTCGTCGAGCCCGATGCTGTCAGGCTGCAGCTCGGCTCGGACCGCCGGGGACTGCTGTGCCGAGGCGATCATCGTGCCTGCGAACCATGCCAAGATGAGGGTGAGAAAAATTTTTGGAGTCTTCATGATTTGATTCGGTTCGTTGGTCTACCAATCCTTGCCGTTGGTGGTGTTGTTGGGATCGCGTGGGTGACCGCTTCGAGCGGGAAGGATCAACACGCGCTCCTCGTCGTTTTCGAGCGCCTTGAGTAGCTGACGCGCTTCTTCCTTGGACATCTCTCTCGGCCCGCTGCGTTCGACGCCGGCCGCGGCCGGACTGGCGTTTGACTCGTTGGCAGTCTGTCTGTCGGAAGGGGCTTGCGCCGAATTTTCCGAGCCCTTCGACTCCGAGGTGACAGAATCCGGGACGGTATCCGAGGCACCCGGTTTGGCCGGGGACTCAGGCTCGTCGCCCTCTTCTTGTTGGCCAGCGTCTGCAGCTTTTCCCTCCTCTTCCGAGGGCCTAGGTTCGTCACCCGGCTCGGTGTTTTCCTCGCCGGATGATTGCTCCTGCTTATCCGCGCCCTGCAGCTGTTCGCCGTCCTGCGACTGCTCGCCGTCCTGCGACTCCTCTCCGTCCTGCGGTTGCTCCCCGTCCTGCGGTTGCTCCCCGTCCTGCGGTTGCTCCCCGTCCTGCGGCTGCTCTCCGTCCTGCGGCTGCTTTTCATCCTGCGATTGCTGCTCCTTCAGCTCGTCGAGTTTTCTTTGCACGAGATCGCGGTTGTGCTGAGCGTCGGCGTCGTCAGGGTCCAGAGCCAGAGCACCATCGAATGCGGTCAGGCTTCTCTCCCACTCCGCGATCACGGCCTGCGGATCTTGCGCCGTTGCTTTCTCGGCCCCCGATCGGAAGAGAGTGTTGCCCAGATTGTAATAGCTCTGAGCCTGGAGCCCGACAGCCGAGGAGCTGTCGATCGCGCCCTCGAAGGAGGCGGCTGCTGATTCCAGATCTCCGTTCTCGTAGGCCGTGATGCCTGCGTTGTAGATGATTCGGGCATCCTCGGCGTGCACCGGCGGTGCCACCGAGAACATCAGCAAGGCACCCATTCCAACGAGCGCCGCCGCGCTCCTCCCCGTGGCAGGCGCAGATTCTGTTTCGGAGCTGCGTTTCGACTCCCGGCGCCGGTCGCTCATCAAAAACTCCGCAAAAAGCAGAAGAATGGCAAAGCCCAGCGGCCACTGAAACCGCTCGATTGGCACCTGCTGCATCCGCTGGCTGATCTCGTCCTTCGGCAGGAGACTCAGCTTTTCCCGATAGATCGTCTCCAAGCCCTCGGCGTGCTGCCCAAAGGGCGCGTAGACTCCACCGGTCACTTCCGAAATGGCGCGCAGTCCCGATTCATCGAGCTTGGAGCGCACGGGGTCACCCTGAGCATCTCTCAGATATTCGGTGGTGCCGCCGTGATGGCCGATCGGGATGAGTTCTCCGTTCGACGAACCAATGCCGACCGTGTGGATCACCATGCCGTTCTCCGCCGCGTTCTGCGCCGCAGCGAGCGCTTCGCCCTGCAGGTCTTCGCCGTCGGTAATGACGACCAGGATTTTGAAGTTGCTGCCCGAATCCTGCAGCGTCCGCTCCGCCTCGCGGATGGCGCTTGCCAGGTCGGTTCCCTTGCGTGGGATGATCTCAGTGTCGACGGCTTCCAGAGAGTGGCGAAAGGCCTCGTAGTCCAGGGTCAGCGGGCAGAGCAGAAAGGCGCTTCCTGCAAAGGGGAGTAGTCCGACCCGGTCGCCCTCCAGCTTGCCGACGAAGTCCAGCATGCCGAGCTTGGCGCGCTCGAGCCGGTTCGGCGACATGTCTTCGGCGAGCATCGAGCGCGATGAATCCAGTGCGAAGAGCACGTCGATGCCCTTGCGCTTCACCTCGCGCCACTCGGAACCGAGCTGCGGCCTGGCAGCGGCCGCGAACACCAGAACGATCGCGATCACGCCGGCGAGCCTCTTGGTCCAGCGCCGTGGCTGGGAAACGCTCGACAGCAGGCGCTCCGCGAACTGGCCCGAGACAAAACGCTTCAGGTCCCTGCGACTTCTTTGATCGACCCACCTGTAACCTGCGAGCAGGAGAACCGCGACAGCGACGCCGGCCACCAGCCACAGAGGTTGGGCAAATTGGAGATCATTCATGAAGGTCACCATTGGACCCGCGGATTGCGGGGGCATTGCGGCTCCATTACACCCACGCAAGGGATCGACTCCCCAAGCGACGCCGACCTTCACTCGCGAAGAACGAGCGGCGGCTCCAGCAAGAGAACGCTTTTTGCTACTCTGCGCCGGGGCCGCTTTCGTGCGGAAGCTCGATGGTGATCACCGTCCCCTCCCCCACGCTGCTCTGCACGTCAGCTCGGCCTCCATGCGCCTCGATGATCGCCTTGACGAAGCTCAGCCCCAGCCCCATGCCGGGTGAGGTTCGGCTCATCTCCGCGCGGTACAGCCGGTCCCAGACATGCGGCAGGTCGCTCGGTTGAATGCCCGCCCCTTCATCGGACACGGTGATTCTGGCACCTCCACCATCGGTCGGTTCCAATCCAATTCTCACCCTACCGCCTTCGCCACTGAACTTGATCGCGTTGTCGAGAAGGTTCGCCAGAGCCTGGTTGAGCCTCGTCCGGTCGGCCCGAATCCGGCAGTCCTCGGAAACCTGAGTTTCCAGCGTCACACCCCGCTCCTCAGCCACGAACTCGTAGAGATCGGTCACGCTGTCGATCAGTTCCGCCAGCGAGAAGGTCTCCAGGTTCAAGCGGATCGCGCCGGCCTCGGCCTCAGCGACGTCCATCACGGCAAACAGAAGCTTGCCAAGGTAGTCGCTCTCCTCAACGCAGTCGGCCAGCGCCTCGCGCATGGCGGCCGGGTCCTCGCTTTCAGTCAGAGCGCGCTGGGCGGTCATGTTGAGGCGACTCAGCGGAGTGCGAAAGTCGTGCGCCACGGTCTCAAGGGCGTGCTGCATCCCGTCGATCAGCTTCTCGTTGCCGGCGAGCAGCTTGTTGAACAGCTCGACCAGCTCATTCAACTCGTTGGCGCCCGGCTCCGCCTTGACCCGCTGGCTCAGGTTGCCGCTCTGCAGGATGTCGCGCATGGTCGCAGCGAGACTCCGGACCGGGCGCATGCGGTAGTAGCCCCACACCGTGCCCGCCAGGGTTGCCGCGAGAATCGCAGGCAGGAGCGTCAGGATGAAGATGCCGCGCAACCGCCGCAGCAGGGCGTCGCTGGCCCGCGCGTTTTTGCCGGCCTGCAGAACGAGCCCGCGCGCGTCCAGTTCCACGGAGGCCACCACCCAGCGCTCGCCTTCGATGTTCACGTCATAGCCCTCGAGGCGCGGGTCGATCGCATGGACGGCGCTCATCGGCTGCAGCCCTCCGTCGGGTGCTTTGAACTTCACGTAGTTCAAGCCCCGTCCTTTGATATGCACGAACATCACTTCCCCGGTCTGCAGACTCTGCTCGTCCATCCGCGCCGCCAGCATCTGAGCATCCCCCCGCACGAACCATGCGCGGTACTCGGCGGCATGATTGCGCACGGTCTCGAGTTCCCGCTCGTAGATGGTGCGGGTGATGGCCAGATACGCCACGGCCAGCAGCGCAGTCGACACCGCAGCGAACAGCAGCGCATAAGCCACCGAACGGCGAAAGCTCGACGCCAGACCGATCCGGAGGAGGTCCCGTTCGCTCCCCGCCGGGGCTTGGCTACCCGGATTTGAGGACATAGCCGACGCCGCGCACGGTATGGATGAGTTTGGGGTCGAAATTCCTGTCGATCTTGTTTCGCAGACGACAGACCAGCACGTCGACTACGTTGGTCTGCGGGTCGAAGTCGTATTCGTAGACGTTCTCCAGAATCGAAGTCTTGGAGACCACGCGGTCCTTGTTGCGCATCAGGTGCTCGAGCAGCGAGAACTCGCGGGCGTGCAAGGGAATCGTCTCATCTCCGCGCCGCGCTTCCCGCTTCCAGGGGTCGAGTTCGAGATCGGCGGCCTGCAGAGTTTCGGTCTCGACCGTTTCCCCCGGTGCGGCGGCACCGATGCTGCTGCGTCGCACGAGCGCCTGCACGCGGACCAGCAGTTCGGAGAAGGCGAAGGGCTTCACCATGTAGTCGTCGCCGCCCTTGCGAATGCCTGCGATCCGGTCGGTGACGCTGCGCTTGGTGCTCAGGATCAGCACGGGAACGTGGACCCCCTCGGCCCGCAGCTGTTCGACGATCGAAAGTCCGTCCAGGCTCGGCAGCAAAACGTCGACGACTGCGGCATCGTAGTCGTGGACGAGCGCTGCATCGAGCCCCTCCATGCCGTCGTGATGCACGTCGACGAGCATGCCCGCTTCCTTAAAACCGCGTTCGATGAAGGACGCGGTCTTCCGATCGTCTTCGATGATGAGTATTTTCATTCGCTGCGCTCTGCGACATGACACCTACCACAAAGTCTTGCCGATGGGAATAGGACGGCGTTGGTGAGCAGGGAAATGATTTTGATATGCCAGTCCATTGAATCCCTTTCAGCACCGGCAAAGTCGACAGGCCTCGTTCGATAGGCCGCCGGAGAGCTTCATCGTTTTGATGCATGATCGTTCAAAAAGCCAAGGTGTGACATGCGCCGCACAGCCACGTCTGAGCGAGAGGATGTTGTCGAGAAGGCGACGGAAGAGAATCGTTCGCGGCATCCGAGCTTGGCGTCGTCTAACCCGCAAGCGATTCAAAGCCGCAGAAGAGTCGGCCGTCGGCCGTCGGTTCTCCGGGGAGCGGGGCATCGGTGAGGAGGAAGCGGTCGCAGATTTTCCAGAACTCGGCGCCAGTGGAGGCGCGGCGAATTTCGTGCTGAAAACGGCCTTCGCCGATGCCGGAAGCGATGTAGTTCATGAACTTCTTCATGCGATGCACGTGGGCCGCCTCGCATAAACTCCGGGAAGCGCGGGAGGGACCGCTCGCGGCGACCTCCTCGTAAAGCATGGCGACGTAGGCGTGAAGATCCCGCAGGCCCGGCCGCGCGGAACCCGTTCCCGAGCTGCGAATTTGGGAGAACAGCCAGGGATTGCGGATCGCGCCACGCCCGACCATGAGCCCTGCGGCCCCGGTCTTGCGGAGCATGCCTTCGGCGCTCGCTACCGAGACGACACTGCCATTCGCGTAGACTGGGCAATCGAGGCGGTCGACGGCGGCGGCGATCTCCTCGACATGCACCTCGCTCTGATAGCGCTCCTTCACCGTTCGACCGTGGATCGCGAGGGCATCGATCGGAAGATCGGCGAAGAGGTCAAGAAGAACGGGAAACTCCTCGGGGGACTCGAAACCGACCCTGGTCTTCAGAGAGAGCGTGCCGCGAACCACGGGGCGAAGGGTCTCGACGATCTCACGCACGAGGGCGGGATCGCGCAGGAGGGCACCGCCGGCCTTCTTGCCGCACACGACAGGCGCTGGGCAGCCGAGGTTGAGATCGATCCCGGCGGCACCCGCGTCTTCGAGGCACTTTGCCATTTCGGCGATCTGTTTCGGATTGTTGCCGATCATCTGGGCGATGACGGGTTTCCCGAGCGAATCGTCGGTGACGGAGCGGAGAATCCTCGCATCGGGCCGGGCATTTGCATGGACCCGAAAGTACTCGGTAACGAAGACGTCGGGCCCACCGCCATGTCGCGCCATCGTCCTCCACAGGGCGAGGGTCGAGACCTCCTGCATGGGGGCGAGCAGAAGCATCAGTATTCGAATCGGTCACTGCGACGGCGAGGCATCGACTGATCATCCACGA